>Ga0207733_100081_pt1 | contig 99378 bp, 96 predicted proteins | sample A23P3SouthBayCA_FD_187735 | JGI IMG/M metagenome (GOLD analysis project Ga0207733, IMG submission 187735) | Aerobic enrichment media microbial communities from Eden Landing Ponds, California, USA - A23 P3 (SPAdes) | ecosystem: Environmental > Aquatic > Marine > Unclassified | place: Emeryville...
CGTCGTCGTCGTCACGCACAACATGCAACAGGCCGCGCGGATCTCCGACCAGACCGCCGTCTTCCTCACCGGCGGCGAACTCGTCGAGTACGACGACACTGACAAGATCTTCGAGAACCCGGAGAGCCAGCGCGTCGAGGACTACATCACCGGCAAGTTTGGATAGGTCCAGCCAGTCCAGGGCCCCTCACAGTCGTCCGCCCGACCGTCTCGCCGCCACCGAACCACCTACCTGTTTCGCGCTCTTCCCCTCACTCGAATGAGTGGCTACGACGCAGTCGTGTTCGACAATGACGGTGTGCTGGTCGAACTGACCGACAGCGATGTCCTCCGTGACGCCGCCCGCGCGGCGTTCGCCGACGTGGGCGTCGACGACCCCGCTCCCCGCTTTCTCGACCACGCCGTGAACGGTGACCTCGACGGCCTCGGACCGATCGAGCGGGAGTACGGCGTGCCGGTCTCGGAGTACTGGCCCGCCCGCGAGCGGCGCGCCATCGAACACCAGCGGGCCGACATCCGCGACGGCGGCAAGCCGCTGTTCGACGACGTGGCCGCGCTGGCCGACCTCCCCCACCGGCTGGGCGTCGCCAGCAACAACCAGCACGAGACCGTTTCGTTCATCGTCGACCACTACGGGCTCTCCGACCGCTTCGACACCGTCTACGGGCGCGAGCCCACGGTCGCAGGCGCCGCCCGCCGCAAGCCCGACCCTCACTACGTCGACGCTGCGCTCGCGGACCTGGACGCCACGAACGCGCTGTACGTCGGTGACAGCCCGAAAGACATCGTCGCGGCCAAGCGAGCCGGCGCGGACAGTGCCTACATCCGCCGGCCCCACCGCGACGCGGCCGACCCAGGCGTCGAACCGACCTATCGCGTGACGAGTCTGCGTGAACTGGGCGACGAGTTGGTCGGGTAGTCGTCGGCTCCCCGCTCTCCGTCGCCGCGAGACTTGTCAGACCCGTCAAGTATACCTGTCCCGCCCTCGCAACTCGGGACACCATGCCACGAGAAGGCTATCAGGAAAAACTCGAATCTCTGCGGGAGGACGTCCTCTACATGAGCGAGGTCGTCCTCGAACGACTTCGCACGGGACTCGAAGCGCTGGAACACAAAGACGACGACCTCGCCTGGGAGGTCATCGAGGGCGACGACGAGATCAACCAGATGTACCTCGACCTCGAACGGGATTGTATCGACCTGCTCGCGCTCCAGCAACCCGTCGCGAGCGACCTCCGCTTCATCGCCGCGTCGTTCAAGATCATCACCGACCTCGAACGCATCGCCGACCTGGCCACGAACCTCGGCGACTACACGCTCGAGGCCGAACGCGACCTCTACCCGGACGTCAACATCCAGGACATCGGCGTCCAGGTCATCGAAATGGTCGAGCAGTCGATGGACGCCTACGGCCGCGAGGACCCCGACACCTGCATCGCGATCGGTGAACGCGACGACGACATCGACACCCGCTGTGAGGCCGCCTCCGAGACCGTCGTGCGCGACCTCATCGAACGCGAGGTCGACGACGAGACCACCGAGAGCGAGATCGAGCGCCTCATGGCCGACGTGTCCCGACTCCTCCTGACCATTCGAGACCTCGAACGCGTCGGCGACCACGCCGTCAACATCGCCGCGCGAACCCTCTACATGGTCGAGAACGACGACGCCCTCATCTACTAGGAACCACCTTTTTGCTCGTCGCCCTTCCTCGCTCACTCCGTTCGCTGTGGGAGGACTCCTCGAAAAAGCTGGACCAAAAAGCGGCTGCTCACTCCGTTCGCGGCCGTGAACCGCCTCGCTCCGCTCGGCGGATGCTCTCGGCCAACCTGCCTTTCCCCGGGTCGCGCGACCGGCGCAATCGCGCCGGCACGCGCTCCCGGCCACCGCCACAGCAGCGCCACTCCCGCTCCGCTACCGCATTGCCGCTCCGCTACCGCACCGCCGCACCGCCGCCCCGCAACCGCACCGCCGCCCCGCAACCGCACCGCCGCCCCGCAACCGCACCGCCGCCCCGCAACCGCACCGCCGCCCCGCAACCGCACCGCCACCGCTCACTCCTTGGCTTCCTGCCCGCCGACGGTTTCTGTTTGCGCCGTGGGACCGGTTCCAGCGACATCGCGCCAACTCCGCTCGGGTTCCCAGTCGAGCAGTCGCCGGGCCTTCTCGGTCGAGACGAGCGGGTCCCGCCCCGAGAGGTCGTCTGCATCAGCCTCCGGATAACACTCCTCGAGGAGCACGTCCGTCGGCGTCTCCATGGTGGTGTCGGGCGCCGAAACGGAGAATCGCTCGTGTCCGCCCAGGTCGGTTTCGATACCGCGACGGATGGCCCGCGCGGCGTCCGAGAGCGCCACGTAAGCGAAGAGGTCGTTGCGGGTCGCCCTCGACTCCTCGTCGATACCGTCGAGCGTCCGCTCCGGTTCGAAGAACCACCGCCGCATCGCCGCTGCGTCGACGACGAACGGGAACCGGAAGGATGCGACCGAACTCGGCTCACCGACGCGCCGTGCGAACCCGTCCGCCTGCAGCTCTATCGTTCGCTTTCCCAGTGCGTACGGGTCACGTGGTGTCACCGGATGGTCTTCGTCGACCGGGAGGTACTCCACTTCCATCGGCGTCTCCTGGAACACCGCGCCAATCGCGTTGATGCTGGAGGCGAGCGCGACGCGCTCCACGCCAGCCTCGGCCGCCGCTTCGAGCACGTGGTACGTCGTCATCGCGTTGCTCTCGTAGGTCTCGTGACCTGGCCTATCGAGCGGATGCGGGATCGTTCCGAGATGGACCACCGCGTCCGGATCGCTCTCGGCGACGACGCGCTCGACGGCCGCCGGATCCAGCAAGTCGGCAGTCCGGTGCGTCTCGGCCGCGGCCGGCGGACCTGCCTCGCGGTCCACACTCACCACACGATACCCTGCGCGAGCCAACTCCTCGACCACGCCCGCCCCGACCGTTCCATTGCTCCCAGTTACGAGTACGGTTTCGAGTCTCATCGGTGATTCAGATACACAGACAAGCCGATTTGAGCGGCTTAATACTACATCTCAAATTTCAAATTCTGATATTTGGAGCGGCTGCGAGGAGGTGATGAGAGGGGCGGAGGTGACAGGGTAGGGGCTGAGAGGCGGCGGGGCGTCACTCCCCGCTTTCGAGGCCGTCGCCGGTGATCCGAAAGCGCGCGGACTCCCCGGCGGGTTTGGCGCGGTGTTTCTCGACTGTGGCACGGCGATTGCCGCCGCGGAACCGCTCGACGCGCACGACTGTGGCCGACCAGTGGTTGAGCGTGTGGCCGCCGAGCGCCCGCGCCTGCTCGGAGTCGGGGTCAGTGAATACCTGGTTGGTAAACGCGACGGCGAGGTCGTGCCTGCGCGCGAGCGAAAGGAGGTGCGCGAGCTGGCGACCGACAGCGCGTAGCGCTTCGCCCTCGTCCTGTTCAGTGCGCTGGAGGCGGTAGAAGCCGGTCGCGCTGTCGAGGACGACCAGGTCCACGGCGTCGACGAACCCCTCGACGTCCCGGACCGCTTCCTCCTGTTCGTCGAAAGTGAGCGCTTCCGAGATGACGATCCGCGAGGCGATCTCCTCGACCGGGTCGTCGCGGCCGCTGGCGAGTTGCTCGAGGCGGTCCACCGAGACACCCTCGGTGTCGATCAACAGCGCGGAGTCGCCGTTCGCGGCCAGTTCGACCGCGGCCGAGAGGACGATGTTCGTCTTGCCCGCGGCGGGCGGGCCGTAGACTTGCGTGACCGCGCCGCGCTCGAACCCGCCGCCGAGTAGTTCGTCGACGGCCCCACACCCGGTCGAGATGCGCTCTGACACACCCGTCCGTTCGTCGGCACCCGACAAAAACGCTGGCAAACGGGCGCGCTATCGGCGCTCCGCCGCTGCGTTCGCGACAGTGCCGTGACGGTCGAACACTTAGGTGCGTGGCCGGCGAAGACGACGTGTGATAGTCGTCGCGACGGCCGACTTCGAGGTGTATCACGGCGTGGTCAACGAGCTCCGGGACCGCGGCGTCGAGTTTACCACCATCGAACCCGGCGACGACTGGCCCGCGCGGACGACGCTGGTCGTCGTCGCCGACGGCGAAGAGCACGCGACACCCGACGGCGTCCCCGTCGTGAGCGCCGACCCCGCGGACCCGCGGCGGGCCGTCGATGAGGTCCTCGCCACGCTCCGGGGCGGCGGCGGCCGGACCGTCGTCGGCGTCGACCCCGGCGAGCGGCCCGGCGTGGCCGTCTGCTCGGGCGAGATGGTCGTCGCCGTGTTCACCGTCCCGCTGGCCGACACCGCCGAGGTCGTCCGCGAGGAGGTCGAGGACGCGGTCGACCCCCTGGTCCGTGTCGGCGACGGCGCGCGCCTCCAGAGCTCGAAGATCATCGACGACCTCGAAGACGTGCCGGTCGAACTCGTCGACGAGACCGGCACCACACCGTATCTCGGCACCGGCGCGCGCGGCATGGGCGACGTCGTCGCCGCGGTGAACATCGCCCGCCTCGAAGGTGAGCGCGTCGACTCACGCCCGGTGGACCCTACCCCTGGCGAACTCCAGCGCATCAAGGACCGCTCGCGCGAGCGCAGCGACACCAACCGCGCTATCGACGAGCACCTGGCCCGTCGCGTCGCCGCGGGCGACCTGACGGTGGACGAAGCGCTGGCCGAACATCGCGACCGGGCCGCGGACGAAGAGTAACTGCCAGGGGTCAGTCGCTCAGTTGCGACCGCAGCGCTGACCCCACTCCCGTCGGTTCGAACCCCACGAGGTCGTCGAATCGCTCCGAGGACAGTGAGGTGTCGGGCGCCACATCCATGTCGGGCGGGATCTCGTCGCGCTCCACGAGTTCGGAGTCGTCCCCGAGCGCGCGCATCGCCTCGCAGTGAAAGTCGTAGACGCTGACTCGTGGCGTCGGGACGTGCACGACGCCGGTCGCGTCCCCGTCGACGAGCGCCGCGATGGCCCCGGCCGCCTCTGTGACGAGAACCGGGCTCTTGTACATGTCCGTGAAGTAGGCGACCGACTCGCCGGACCGCAGACGGTCGCGGGTCCTCGCCAGTCGGTCGTCGAGCGTGCCGCCGGCGAAGCCGAACAGGTAGCTCGTTCGCACCACTGCCGCGTCCTCGCAGTGTTCCGTGACGGCGTCCTCCATCGCGGCGAGTCGGCGGCCGTACTCGTCCCGGGGCGAGCGCGCCGCCGACTCGTCGTAGCGGCCCTCGGTCCCGTCGAAGACCGCAGCGCTGGAGACGTAAACGAACCGGCGGTCGGCGCAGGCCTCGGCGACCACCCGTGCCCGCTGCTCGAACGCCACAGCCACGTCGGACGCGCCGGTGTCGGCCTCGCCGCCGTACTCGACGGCCGCGGCGAAGACCACGGCGTCGGCGTCACAGTCGGTGACCGTCGCGCGGAGGTCGTCCGTCCAGAAGTCGAACTGGGTGGTCCGGTCAGGGAGGTGGCCGCCGTTCCCCGTGCCGGCCTCGGACGGCGGCGTCGAACAGTACGTCCCGACGACCGTCCAGCCGTCGGCCCGGAGTCGCTGGACGACCGCACGGCCGAGGAAGCCGCTCGCGCCGACGACCAGCGCCGTTCGTCCCATCCTATCCCTCCCGGTCGTCGGCGGACTCCTCCGCGAGGCGCCGCACCTCGCGGACAGGCCGGTCGGTCTCCGCGGCCACCGCGGCCGCATCGTCGTACTCCGCGCTCACGTCGAACGGCTCGCCGGCGTCGTCCGTCCCGACCTTGACGGCAACCTCGTAGCTCTCGCCGTCGACATCGACAGAGACTCGCCTGATCTCGCGGGCGGCGACCCAGCGGTGGCCCGCACCGTGCTCTCGGACGCCGAGGGTCCCGGTCTCTCTCGCGAGTCGTCGCGCCACGCGGTCGGCGTCCTCGGGCCTGGCGACCACCTTCACGACGTGACCCGGTCGGGACTTCTTCATCGTCGCCGGCAGGACAGACACGTCACGCGCCCCGACTTCGGCGAGTGACTCCTGCAACCCGCCGAGCACCTCTGGTGTCACGTCGTCGACGTTCGTCTCCAGCACCATGATCTCCTCGCGTGCCAGGCCGCCCGCGCTCTCGCCGACGATGGCACGGAGGACGTTCGGGTGGTCAGGGAGGTCGTAGCCGCCGGCGCCGTAGCCCGACTCGGCGACCCGAAGCGTGGGAAGCCGGTCGACACCGCTCGCGAAATGCGCGAGTATCGCGGCACCGGTCGGCGTGAGCAGTTCTCTCTCGACCGGTCCGCCCCGCAGCGACCAGTCGGCGCGCTCGGCTATCTCGACGACTGCCGGAGCAGGCACCGGATAGGTGCCGTGACTCATCGACACCTCGCCGCCGCCGGTGGCCAGCGGCGTGGTCACGACGCGCTCGACGTCGAGGTCGTCGATGAGGACCGCCGCGCCAACCACGTCTGCGATGGCGTCGTCCGCGCCGACCTCGTGGAAATGCGTGGCGTCGAGGTCGGTGCCGTGGACGCTCGCTTCCGCTTCTCCCAGGAGTTCGAACACCGCGAGCGCGTCCTGCTCGACCGGCGCGGGCAGGTCCATTGACTCGACCAGTTCGACCACCTCGGCGTAGGTCCGCTGAGGGTCGTGGCCCTCCGCGTGGTCATGGTTGTGGTCATGCCCGTCGTGGTTGTGGTCGTGCCCGTCGTGGTTGTCGTGGTCGTGCCCGTCGTGGTTGTCGTGGTCGTGCCCGTCGTGGTTGTGGTCGTGCCCGTCGTGGTCATGCCCGTCGTGGTTGTCGTGGTCGTGCCCGTCGTGGTCGTGAGCGTGACCATCGGGGTCGTTATGATCATCGCTGTAGTCGTCGTGAGCACGACTATCGTGGCTGTCGTCTTCGTTCCGGTCCGGCCCATCCGCCGAGTCGGTCCCGTCGTGGCGGACAGTGACGGTCGTCGCGGCGATACCGTTTTTCGTGGCGTGGTCGACCTCGTAGCGGACCGGCAGGCGGTCCTCGACGACGGAGAGGCGGCCGCGGTCGGCGCCGGCCACCAGCAGCGCTCCCAGAATCATGTCGCCGCTAGCACCCATCCGCCCGTCGAATGCGAGGGTTCGCATATTCACTTCGGTGTCGCGTCGCGGCAAAAAGCGTCCGGTCACCAGCGGTCGACTTCGGTAACACGGCCGAATGGAAACGGCCGTGTGGGTCAGCTACACACCGCCGACGCGTTTACCACACCGGCGACCGGTCGTTCGACAATCGATGACAGCGCCAGTACTCGAACCGACCGCCGGAAACGTCCGAAGGGCGGCCGAGCGTATCCGCGAGGGCGGCGTGGTCGTTGCGCCCTCCGACACGAACCTCGCGCTGACGCTCGACCCCTGGAACCCCGAGGCCGTCCACCGAGCCTACGAGATCAAGGACCGACCGGCACACAAACCACTAACCCTCTTCGTCCGCAACCCCGCCGACTGGCGGCAGTTCGGCACGCACGACCGGCCGGAAATAGTCGACGCGCTCGTCGGCACGTTCTGGCCGGGACCGCTGAATCTCGTCCTCCGAAGCACCGAGCGTGTGACCAGCGATCGACTCCGGCGCGACGGAACAGTTTCGATCGGCTGCCTCTCGAACCCGACCTGGCGCGACCTCGCCGCGGCGGTCGACGGACCGCTGGCGATGACTTCGGCGAACCTATCGGGGACAGTCGACGATGACACGCTCGTCGACATCGATCTCGCCCGCGAACACGTCGGCAACGACGTGGATTGTATCCTGGCTGGCGGTCCGCAGGGGACCAGTCGTGCAAGCACGATCGTCGACCTGACTGTCGCCGAGGAAGAGAGGGCTGTGACGGGCGACGACCACAGGGACCCGTCGGCGCTGTTCGAGGTGCTTCGCCGCGGCGACCTGTCGGCCGCGGAGGTGGCCGCGGCGCTGGCGAGTGAGGAGAGTTGAAGAGTCGGGTCTGCGAAAACTGAACTCTCGTCAGGAGTCGTCGAACGGCGCGGTACCGTCGTCGGCGGACCCGTCCTCGGCCGACGTGTCGGCACTCGGGTCGAAGTCGGTGAGCGGGTTGTCCGACGACCAGAGGACATCGACGACGGCGTCGATCCGGTCGGCGAGGACGATAAGCGAGAAGGCGGCGACGCCGAGGCCGACGGTTGCGAGTTCCATACCCCACTGTTGGTGACCCGCACTCATGTACTTGATGCCGACGGCGCGCCGTGCGAAACCGCCGGTAGCAAAAAGCATATCCGCGGGGCTACCCGAGTCAGTGACAACCTCTCACTATGAACGAAGTCCAACTCGAAGTGGCGAAAGCGTACCCGAACGACTCGGGGCGCGGCATCGCCCGCCTGGACCCGGACACGCTCCTCCACCTCAAACTCTCCCCGGGAGACATCATCGAGATAGAGGGTGCGGACACGACCGCGGCAAAAGTCTGGCGCGCGGACCGTCAGGACTGGAACACTGATACCGTGCGGATCGACGGATTCACGCGCCAGAACGCTGACGTGGGTATCGGCGAGCGCGTCGAGATCCGCAAGGCCGAGGCCGAAAAGGCCGACTCGCTTGTGCTCGCGCCGCCCGAGGAGGCGTCGGTGCAGTTCGGCTCCGACGCGGCGGGGATGGTCAAACGACAGATCCTCAAGCGACCGGTCGTCGAGCGCGACATCGTGCCCGTGATGTCCTCGACGAATCACCCGTTCATGCGGTCGCCCGGGCAGGCGATCCCGCTGATCGCCGTCGAGACCGAACCTGAAGGTGTGGTCCTCATCACAGAAGACACCGATGTCGAACTCCGGGAGGAACCGATCTCCGGGTTCGAGAAGACCGGCGGCGGCATCACCTACGAGGACATCGGCGGTCTGCAAAACGAGATCCAGCGCGTCCGGGAGATGGTCGAACTCCCGATGAAACACCCCCAGATATTCAAGAAGCTCGGCATCGAGCCGCCGCAGGGGGTCTTGCTCCACGGCCCGCCGGGTACCGGGAAGACCCTGCTCGCCAAAGCGGTCGCCAACGAGACCTCCGCCAGTTTCTTCTCTATCGCGGGGCCGGAGATCATCTCGAAGTACTACGGCGAGTCCGAACAGCAGTTACGTGAGATCTTCGAGGACGCCAGCGAGGAGTCGCCGTCGATCATCTTCATCGACGAACTCGACTCCATCGCGCCCAAGCGCGAGGACGTGACCGGCGAGGTCGAACGCCGCGTCGTCGCGCAACTGCTGACGATGATGGACGGCCTCGAATCGCGCGGGCAGGTCATCGTTATCGCCGCGACGAACCGCGTCGACTCCGTCGATCCGGCGCTCCGTCGGCCGGGTCGGTTCGACCGCGAGATAGAGATCGGCGTCCCCGACGAGGTGGGCCGCGAGGAGATCCTCCAGATCCACACCCGCGGGATGCCGCTGTCGGACGACGTGGCACTCGGGCGACTCGCGAGCGAGACCCACGGCTTCGTCGGCGCCGACATCGAGTCGCTCACCAAGGAGGCGGCGATGAAGGCGCTGCGGCGCTACCTCCCGGAGATCGACCTGGACGAGGAGGACATCCCGCCGAGCCTGATCGACCGGATGATCATCAAACGCGACGACTTCCGCGGCGCCCTGAACGAGGTGAGTCCGAGCGCGATGCGGGAGGTCCTCGTCGAGTTGCCGAAGGTGTCGTGGGACGACGTGGGCGGGCTGGAGGACGCCAAAAGCAACGTCCAGGAGTCCGTCGAGTGGCCGCTGAACCAGCCGGAGAAGTTCACGCGGATGGGTATCAACCCACCCTCTGGCGTGTTGCTGTACGGCCCGCCGGGCACCGGGAAGACGCTGATGGCGAAAGCCGTCGCCAACGAGACCGACGCGAACTTCATCTCGGTGCGCGGGCCGCAACTGCTCTCGAAGTGGGTCGGCGAGAGCGAGAAGGCCATCAGGCAGACCTTCCGGAAGGCCAAACAGGTGTCGCCGACGGTCATCTTCTTCGACGAGCTGGACTCGCTGGCGCCCGGTCGCGGCGGCGACGTGGGCAGTAACGTCTCCGAGCGCGTCGTCAACCAGCTGCTCACGGAACTCGACGGACTGGAGGACATGGAAGACGTGATGGTCATCGGCGCGACAAACCGCCCGGACATGATCGACCCAGCCCTGATCCGCTCGGGGCGGTTCGACAGGCTGGTCATGATCGGCGAGCCCGACACCGAAGGCCGTGAGCAGATCCTCAAGATCCACACCGACGACTCGCCGCTGGGCGCGGACGTGAGCCTTCGCGAGCTCGCGGAGATCACGGACGGGTACGTCGGGTCCGACCTGGAATCCATCGCCCGCGAGGCGGCCATCGAGGCGCTCCGCGAGGACGAGGACGCCGAGATAGTCGACATGCGCCACTTCCGGCAGGCGATGGACAACGTCCGGCCCACCATCACGGACGACATCCGCGACTACTACGAGCAGATGAAAGAGGAGTTCAAGTCCGGCGGCCCCGACCCGCAGGAACGCCGCTCGGGCGGCCGCATCGGCTTCCAGTAACACGGCCGGGGTCGGTCCGGCATTTTCTCTCGCTCAGTTCGGCGCTCAGAGAGTCGCCCGGAGACAGATCGCCTCCGGCGGGAAGTCAGCAGCACGACCATCTCCATCCATGTCCGGGCCGCTGTCTGTGTCCGGGCCGCTGTCGCCGTCGACACCTGGGTCGCCGTTCCACGGCGGTTCGACGACGCGATCCACCGTGAATCCGGCGTCAAGAATCGGACCGAACAGGCCGTCGATCGGGCGCCTGTAGTAGGTGCCACGGTTCGCGACGGCGTCATCGCCCCAGGTGATGTCGAACCGCTGGGTCTCGGCGTATCGCACGCCCCCCGCTGGTGCGTGGACTTCGGGGTCGAGGTGTGCCTGCTCTCCGCCGCCTGGGTACGTGCCGTCCCGGACGAGCGTGTAGTAGTGAGCGGGATTGTGGGCCGAGACGACGAGCGTCCCGCTGTCGGTCAGGACACGACGAAAGGTCGCGAGTGGGTCAGTCAGGTCCGGCAGGTGGGAGAAAACGTGCTGGCAGAGAACGACATCGACGCTGTCGTCAGGAAGTCGCTCCAGGCCGCCCGTTATGTCCGCCCGGTGGAAGGTCGCTTCGGGAACGCGTTCGCGGGCTCGTACGAGCATCCGTTCGCTGATATCGACGCCCGTCACCTCGGCGCCGCGGTCGGCGAGTCGCTCGGAGAACACGCCGGCCCCGCAGCCGGCGTCGAGGGCGTGACTCCCACGAATGTCCGGGAGCATCGCTTCGAGGACCGACCAGAGGGAGTTCGACCGTTCCGAAGTCGTGACGATCTCCGCCCAGTGGTCCGCGAGGTCGTCGTAGTGCGCCGCGATCCGTTCGTCTGAGTCGTTCACGGGAGCGACTCCGAATGGGTATATATTATGTATTTTTGACAATAGTGTCGTCTCCGAAGACGAGACTATCGACATAGTTACCACGAACGACACTGCGGGCTTCGATCGAGAACCGCCGTCGGACGAACCGCCGGGAACGACGCGGAGTTCGTGGCGAAGTGACGGACCGGGTCAGCGAGTTCGCTGGCTCGGTGTCGACCGCCGCGAGGACGCGGATTTCCGACAGTGGAGCAGTTCCCGCACTTATAATAGAGACCTCCGAGAAGCCCGGATCGAGACGGGATGATACGAAACGCCCTCCAGACAGCGACAGAGTTCGTCGCCGATCACAACCGGATTACGTTGCTCGCGATGGTGGTGGTCTCGGCGGCGGTGCTCGCGGGGATCCCGATGCTCGATACCGGGGACCAGACGGGCGCCGACGCGGAGTCGTTCGACCACCTCGAACGGGTCGAGAAGATGACTTACGCCGAGGCACAGTACGGGACGAACGAGAGCGAGAGTAACCGCACGGTGCAGGCGGTCTACGTGTGGAAAGAGGACGGCAACGCGCTCTCTCGAACGGCGTTGCTCGAAGAACTACGGCTGCAGCAGGCCCTCTCAGAGAACGACGCCGTCCGGTCGGCGCTCCACGAGGAGGGGATCGCCGGGCTGTCGAACCTCGTGGCGACGCGTGTCGCCGAGGAACCGAACCCGGATCTGGCGGCACAGATAGCCGCCCTCGACGACGCGAGCGACGCGGCGGTCGCCCAGGCGGTCGAGACGACCTTCGCCGAGGATCCCCGGGCCGCGCGATTCGTCCCGCCCGGGTCGTCGGGCGAAGCGAGTTCGGAAGACCGGCGGCTGCTGGTCGCTCTCGGCGTGGACCCGGCCTCGGACGCCTACGCCGACGCCTCTGAGGCTATCAACGACGCGGCCGACGAGCGCTCCGACGCGGGCTTTTTCGCCGTCAATCAGCAGTCGTTCACCGAATACAACCAGCATTTCTTCGGCGAGATGGCACAGCTCGTGCTACCGGCCGCGCTGCTGGTCATCCTCTTCGTACTCGCCTTCTCGTACCGCGATATAGTGGACATCGTCGTCGGGATGACCGGCGTCGGCCTCTCGGTCGCCTGGATGTTTGGCATCATGGGCTGGCTCGGGGTCAGCGCCGGCTTCATCAGCATCATCCCTGCGGTGCTCATCACGGGGCTGAGCATCGACTTCGGCTTCCACGTCTTCAATCGCTATCGCGAACAGCGCGGCCCCGACGAGGGGATCAGAGCGCCGATGAGTCGCGGGACGCGCCTGGTCGCGACAGCGCTCGTGCTGGTCACGCTGACGGCCGCGATCGGGTTTCTCTCGAACCTGACGAACCCGCTCCCGGTGATCCGCGACCTCGGCGTGAGCATCACGCTCGGCGTGGTCTCGGCGTTCGTCATCTTCCTCACCGTCGTCCCGGCGCTGAAGATCAGTATCGACGGGCTCCTCGAGCGGTTCGGCTTCGACCGGCGCAAGCTCGCCCTGGGTCGCGGGCGGTATCTCAGACCTGTGCTACGGACCACTGTCGACCTGGCGCGACGGGCCGCGCCGGCGGTGCTGGTGCTGGCGATACTCGTCAGCGCGGCCGGTGGGCTCGCGTGGTCCGAACTCGACAGAGAGGGGTTCGACCAGGACATCGGTGAGGTGGCCGAGTGGAAACAGGAGCTCCCGGGCCCGATCGGCTGGCAGGTCGACCCCTGGGTCGAACGCTACGAGCGAACGTCGGTCTACGAGCCCGCCAGCGAGGACGACGCGGTACAGGAACGCGTCCTCGTCGAGGGTGAGGTCACACGCCAGACGGCCCTGGAAGATATCCAGGCCGGGGTCGAACGGATCCGGACCGAGGACGAGTCGCTGGTCGTGTCGGCGGAAGGCGGACCCGGGGTCCGGTCTCCCGTGACCGCCATGCGCGCTGTCGCGCAGCGAAACGAATCGTTCGCGGCCCTGCTTGCGAGCAAAGACCAGAGCGGTAACGGGGTCCCCGACACCGACCTGGAAGCGGTGTACGACGCCTTCTACGCGGCCGACGCGGACGCTGCGAGCCGCGTCCTCGAACGGACCGACGGCGAGTACCGGTCTGCCCTGGTAACGCTGCCGCTCGACACGGAGTGGACGGAGCGTTCGCAGACCGTCGCGACGCTCGAAACGGGCGAGAGTGAAATGGAACGCAACGGACTGACGGCGACCCTCGTCGGGTCGTTCGCGGTCAACGAGGTCGTCCTCAGCGAACTCATCGGCGGTATCTTACAGACGATGGTCGTCGCGCTCACGGCCATCGTCATCGTGCTGGCGATCGTGTTCAGGCTGATGCACGGGAGTGCGACGCTCGGGGCGGTCGTCGCCGTCCCGATCGGGCTGGTCGTCGGGCTGGTGATCGGAGCGATGTACCTGCTGGAGATTCCGCTGACCCTGTTGACGGCACTGCTGATGAGTCTCGTCATCGGGCTCGGCGTCGACTACAACATCCACATCGGCGACCGCTTCGCAGACGAGCTCCGGGAGGGGAAATCGACATTCGAAGCACTCGACGACGCCGTCGCCGGGACCGGTGGTGCGCTCCTCGGGAGTACGCTCACCTCCGTCGGAGCGTTCAGCGCGATGCTGCTCGTGCCCCTGTCCCAGTTCCGGGGCTTCGCCAGCATCGTCGTCGTGGCACTCCTCATCGCCTTCCTGGTGAGTCTCCTGGTCCTCCCGAGCGCGCTCGTCCTCTGGAAGCGGTATCTCCCCGGGTCCGAGGCGGCGACGCCACCGGACTCGGCTGTCGCACAGGACTGAATTACAGCGCGTTCAGACCGTCAGGACGCCCTTGACCGTCTCGATTTCCTTCGCGTGCTGGAAGGCGTCATCCACGTCGGTCAGCCCCATCTCGAAGTCGACGAACCCCTCGACGTCCACGCGGTCGTCTGCCAGCAGGTCGATTGCGGTCGGGTAGGTGTTCGCGTACCGGAAGGAGGTGTGAATATCGACTTCCGCGTGGATCAGGTCGACCACGTCGAACGGGACGGGTTCGTCGTCACCGAGGCCGACGAGGACGACCGTGCCGCCTCTGCGGACCGCGTCGGTCGTGGCCCGGACGGCGGGGTCCGCGCCCGATGCTTCGACGACCACGTCGGCGCCGCGACCGTCCGTGTAGTCGTCGACGGCGTCGACGAGTGACTCGTCGCTGACATCGATGGTCCGGTCGGCGCCGCGGGCGGCTGCCAGGTCGAGTTTCGATTCGACCACGTCGGAAATGAGCACATCCGTCGCGCCGGCGGCGCGGACCGCCTCCAGCACGCAGAGCCCGATCGGTCCGGCGCCGGTAACGAGGACGGTGTCGCCGGTCGAGACGTTCCCGCGGCGAGCAACGTGGATACCGACGGAGAGCGGTTCACAGAGCGCGCCCTCTCGCGTGGAGACCGACTCCGGCAGGCGGTACGCGAAGTCGGCGGGCCAGGCGACGTACTCGGCGAATGCGCCGTCGTGGGGCGGCGTCGCCATGAACGTCACGTCGGGACAGAGGTGGTAGTCGCCGCGCTTGCAGTGCCCACAGCGGCGGCAGGGCACACCGGGTTCCAGGGCGACGCGGTCGCCGGATGCGAGGTCAGCCACGTCGGCACCGACCGCTTCGACCTCGCCGGCGCTCTCGTGGCCGAGGACCAGCGGATCCTCGACGACGTGGTCGCCGATCCGCCCGTGTTCGTAGTAGTGGACGTCGGACCCGCAGATGCCGACCTCACGCATTCGCACGAGCACCTCGTCGGCCGCGGGGTCCGGACGCTGGCGTTCCTCGATGGCGAACTCGCCCGGTTCAGTGAGAACTGCGACTCGCATACGATGACTGACGGCCGAGAGTGACTTAACATCGGGCTTCGCGGAAGTGGTGGCGGTCGCGGTGCGGTGGCGGTGGCGGAGCGGTGGCGGTGGCGGAGCGGTGGCGCGCGCAGTCTCGCGTTTCATCGCGAGACGGAGCCGTGCGAGGGATGAGTAACGCAGGCCGCAGGCCGAGTAACGCAGTCGGCTGGGGAGGCGTGTGGCTGTCCGCGGTGGCGATGCTGAGGGGTGAAATAGCATCCGCCGAGCGGAGCGAGGCGGTTCACCGGACGCGACCACAGGGAGCGTCCGGCAGTTTTTCCCCACGTTTTTGCAACGGGGGGTTCCCGCAGCGAGCGGCGCGAGGCTCGAACGGAGTGAGAGCCTCGAAGCGAACGGCGAAGCCGTGAGCGTAGCGAGCGAGGAAACCCCCCGCAGTAAAAAGTGGGTGCGAAAGTGGGTTTTAGAGTTCCCCGAGTTTGCGGAGGAGCTGCCCGCGGTACTCCTCGTCGGCGCGGACGCCCTTCATATCGAGGACGTTGCGCTGGAGTTTGTCGGCGGCGACGCGGAAGGCGCTGTCGGCGCCGTAGCCCTCGCCAGAGCCGGCGGCCTGGCCCTTGTTAGTGCGCAGGCGGATCTGGCACTGCATGAGGGGCGTGCCGCGGAGTTTCTCCTTGTGCTCGTGGAAGCGAACGTGGGCGTGCTGGACCTGCATCTCCTGGTACTTGTCGGCGACCGCTTCGATGCGCTGGCGGATGTCCGCTCGCGAGATGGTGTTGAGGAGGGTGATGTTGGTGATCTGGACGTCCATGTGCTCCTCCTCGGTGAAGGTGAGCGCGCGGAGGACGTCAGTCTTGGTGAGGATGCCGGCGACGGTCCGGTCGTCGTCCTCGGGGGTGACGACGAGGCCGGCGTAGTCGTTGGCGAGCATGCGCTCGACGGCGTCGCGCACGGACTCGGCGGGGTGAGTGGTGGCGACGGGACTGTTCATCTCGTCGTAGACCGGCAGGTCGAGCACGCGCTCGATGTCGCCGCGGCGCTCGCCCCGGGTGGCCTTGTCCATGTCCCGGACGACGATGTCGACGATGTCGTGGCGGGTGACCATCCCCGTGAGCAATCCGTCCTCGTCGAGGACGGGAAGCCGTGAGATACCGTGCTCGCGGAGGAGGTTGATCGCCTGTCCGACGTTGGTGTCCACGCTGACAGTGACGACGTCTTCGGTGTAGATCTGGTCGGCGGTGAGCGCATCGAGGTGTTCGAGGACGGCCTGGAGGATCGCGTCTTCGGTGACGATCCCCCAGAGCTTGCCGGCCTCGAAGACGGGGGCGACCTTCGTGCCGCCCTCGACGAGGACGCGAGCGACCTCGCGGACGTCGTCGGTGCGTTCGACCTTCGGGGCCGACTGCACGACGGTGCCCCCCTTGGCGTCGTCCTCGATATGAGACTGCACCAGCTGTTTCTGGGTGATCACCCCCTCGTACTCGCCGTCGTCGGTCACGAGAAGTCCTTTGGGGTTCTCCCGCTCGAAACGCGAGCGGATCTTTCCGAGGCGGTCATCGACGTCGACGGCTACGTACTCGCTGGTGGCGATATCGGCGATATCCATCTGGATCTCCCGTTTTGAGCCTTCGACGCGAGGCATAATCAAAGTTGGCGAACAGTCTCACTGCCCGGGATTTCCCCCGCCAGCTGCCCGCAGTGCGCCTCTCGACGCCCCGCCGACGGTACTGTCTTCAGCGCCCGGCCCCAACGGACGGTCGTGCTCCCCGATATCACCGTCTTCGGCGAGTATACCTATCTCGTGACCGAGGTCATGTGGGGTGCGGTCGCGGTCGCACTCCTCACCTACGCCGGCGCCGTCCGCGCGGCCGCTCGGACCGTCGCCGTCCTGTACCCCTTCGCCTTCGTCTGGGACTGGTACACTCTCGAAGTCGGCGTGTTCGCTATCCCGATGCGGACCGGCTACGAACTCCTGGGCATCCCCATCGAAGAACACATCTTCATGATCGTCGTGCCGGCGATGGTCGTCGGTGGTCACGAGAGCCTTCGCAAGCGGTTCGGTCCCGCCGGGGGCACCGCTGCCGACCGCGGTGACAGTCCCAAACAGTGAGTGCACCTCCGCGGAAAATATATAGATTCGTGTGAGATAACGTATCAACCGCAGGAAATTATTAGTTCTATCCGGGAGAGTCTCGACACGAGCGTCATGGTCACAGCCCACTCACCGCGGCGCGTGGAACTGTTCGTGCGGTCACTCTCGCCTGCTCCGACGCGGAGTCCAGTCGACGAACACCTCCTTCGACTCCGGAGACTCGCCGCGGACGGAACTGTGACGGACCTGTCGGTCGACGTGTGGGGACGGGAGGTCGGTCTTTCCACGACCGCTGCCCGGACGGATGCCGGGTCGTACGTCCTCGACCGCGTCGCCGAATTCAAGTCGTGGGCCCAGCGACGAGACGTCTCGCTCGACCCCTTTTTCGAAACACGCGCGGTCGGCGCCGGCCTGACAGGCGAGTCTCACACTGCGCTGGTCCTCCCGGTCTGTTGTCTGGCCGAGTACGAGAGTGGCGACCTCGTTCACGTCGCGCCGTACGCGACCGAGACGGCAGTCCACGCCGTCAGCGACCGGATCCGCGCGCTGGAACGGGGAACGGATGGATCGCGCGGCGGTAACGCGCGGAACGCCGCGCGCGGCGGGGATCGACAGCACCTAAGGGTGTCGTCGTCAGTCGAATCGGTGGCCGAAACGGTTGCGACCGCGGACGACCAGTTCCCCGACCGCGCTGACGACGCACCACCAGCCCCCGAACAGTAAGCCCTCTATTCCGCTACGGAGACGCCGCCGGAGCAGCCTCACTCGACGATTCGACCGGCATCGACGGGCTGGCCCAGTTCGTCCGGGCCACGCTACTTCGACGATAGTCGAATATTGCTACGATGTTAATCGAACAGTACTATTTTCGCTCGGGTCGAAAGCCGACCCAACCAGAAGTTAACGTTCGTTCACTGAACCCCCCATAGATCCGGTGTGGTAAACACAAACACGGGCCAGAAACGGACATGAGGGGAAGATTTTTCACCTAGCCAGTCACCGTATCGGGTACGATGACGGGGACACAGCCGCGGATCGAACTGTACGTTCGGTCGCTCCTGCCCGACGGGGCGGGGCACCGACAGGAAGCGGTCATCGAACAGCTCCAGCGGCTCGACGCTGAAGACGAGATCGCAGACTTCTCGGTGATAGTCTGGGGCAAGCAGATCGCTCACGAGTCTGCAGGCTCGTGCACCGAGGAGGGCGAGTACATCCTCAATCGCGTCGCCGAGTTCAAACAGTGGGCACTCTCGAACAACGTCTCGCTCGAATCGTTCTATCAGACCCACGAGGTCGCGAACGACGCGACCGACGAGGCGTACAACGCGATGGTCCTCCCCGTTATGGGCCTCGCCGAGTACGTGGACGGCGAACTCCGTCACGTCGCGCCCTGCACGGACGGCGACTCGGTCCACACAATCACCGACCGCCTCGACCGCCTCGAACGCGGCGAGCCGACCGCCATCGAACAACACAACAACGTCTCGATCCTCTCGGACTGAGCACCTGCTTGGTCTCCCCCGTCACTTCGCTCTTCCAGACCGGCTGGTACGGCCTGAGGCACCATCCGACGGATTCCTCAGAACCGCCACGTCAGCGAGCGCGATACTCAACAGACGAAGTACGTGACCGAGAGCCCGCCGTCCGGCAGCGCGTGGACGTCGATGCCGAGCTGCGACCCCTCCGGCGGCGAGTCACCGACGAGTCGCTCGGCCACCGCGCGCTCGCTGTCGAACTCAGAGAGGCCACCGTCCCGGAAAGCATTGAACGGGAGGAATGCCGCCTGTGAACGCCCGCAGGCGTCACCGATCGCACCCTGCAGGCGATCGTCCGAGGGGATGGCCCCGTCGCCGTAGGACGCTTTCACTCGTCGCTGATTGTAAAACTGCGCCACGTCGTCAAGGCGGTCGTTCCGCGCCAACTGATCGTCCTGGGCACGCTGCTCGTTCGCGACCACGACGTACTGCTCCTCGATTTCGGTGAGCGACAGCCCGTCGGCCGTCGTCGCATCCCCGGGAACGTTCGAAACGGCGAGCGAGTCGCCGCCCATTCCGGGCAGCGAGATGACGCCGAGCAGTCCGAGCAACAGGACCCCACCGGCGACGACTGCGAACACCATCGCCGCCACGTACTTCGGTTCGAGTACGTCGCGGTAGCTGGTACCGCCCAGTTCGGCCTCGAAGTCCTGGTCGTCGGGCACCCGTCGCTCCAGGCTGGCGTGGCCACACCGGCTACACGGCGGGGAGTTCTTCTGGTGCTGGCGCCCGCACTCCGGACAGGCCCAGATCGGTTCGCGTTCGTGGTCGGTGCTCTCAGGTGCGACCGGGACGACGGCCTTCTCGAACTTGTGATGGCCGCAGTTGTCACACGGCGGGTCGTTGCGGTCGTGTGGCTTCTCGCACCACTCGCAGATCCACTTACCCGAACTCGGGGCGTCCGCTTCGCCGGTCCCTGACTCTGGTCCGTCCCCGCTCATCGCTCAGAGCCTGACCGGTACGTCGCGCTCGTCGAGGTACTCCTTGACCGCCCCGATCGAGTACTCGTCGAAATGGAAGATCGAGGCCGCGAGCGCGGCGTCAGCGCCGGCATCGGTGAACACCTCGTGGGCGTCTTCGGGGCCGCCACAGCCCGAGGAGGCGATGACCGGCGTCGAGACGGTGTCACAGACCGCCTTCGTGAGCGGGATGTCGTAGCCGTCTTTCGTCCCATCGGCGTCGATAGAGTTGACGAACAGTTCGCCCGCGCCGCGCTTTTCGGCCTCTTCGGCCCACGAGAGTACGTCTCTCCCGGTCCCTTCGCGGCCGCCCTTGACCGTGCATTCGAACCAGCAGGACTCGCCGTCGACCTCGACGTAGTGCTCGCCCTGCTCGTCGAACCGGCGGCGGGCGTCGACGCTGATGACGATGCACTGGTTGCCAAAGGAGCGCGCCCCTTCGGTGATGAGTTCGGGGCGTTCCAGGGCGCCGGTGTTGATCGAGACCTTGTCCGCGCCGGCGCGCAGCGTCTCCTTGACGTCCTCGCGGGTGCGGATCCCGCCGCCGACAGTCAGCGGGATGAAAACCTCGTCGGCGACCTGCGAGACGGTGTCGAGCATCGTCTCGCGGCCCTCGGCGGAGGCGGTGATATCGAGGAAGACGAACTCGTCAGCGCCGGCCTCGTTGTACTTCTTGGCCATCTCGACGGGGTCGCCCGTGTACGCGAGGTCCTCGAAGTTGACCCCGGTGTAGACGGCGGCGTTGCCCTCGTCGTCCAGGTCCACGTCGATACAGGGAATGATCCGTTTCGTGAGCATGCCGGCGTCTCTTGCCCCGAGGTAGGCGCCCCGCGGGTAATCATTCCTCCGGTCGGGCGGTCGAACTATCGGGGCAGCGGACCTCGGATCAGTGCCAGAATGGTCGTTGGACACCGTCGCAAACAGCGTGAAAGCCCCTGCAGCGACTACTGGAACCGGCACCGCAAACAGCGTGAAAGCCCCCGGCCGCTCCGGTCGCGCGCCTCGCTGCGCGCTTCGCTCGCTACACTCGCTGCAGTGCTTACATCGGCGAGCTTCCCGGAGCGGCCGGCCCCTTTCATTCCCACCCGCCTCGGCTGGTTCGGCAGTCTGTGCGGGTGGGAATGAAAGGGGCGACTCGTTCGACGAAGGCAGGCGACGCAAGCACCACAGCGAGTGGAACGAGCGAGGAGCGCAGCGAGACTCCCGAGTCGAACGAGTCGGGGCTTTCACGCTGTTTGCGGGAGTAGTAACAGGGGTTCGTAGCGGGGCTTTCACACTGTTCGCATTGGCTGCTCGAACATGAGTTACACACTGAGAGTGACCCGCCCCCGCGAACTGACACCCCACCCAGCACTGTCCACCGTTCGGAGAGAGATGATCGGACTGCACAGGAATTATATTCACACATGGTGAATCTCGTTTATGCGAAAGGTTTCTCTGGACGGTGACTGGGAGTTCCGCGAGACAGAGGGCGGCCGATGGCTCGACGGAACAGTACCGGGCGGCGTCTACACGGACCTCCTCGACGAGGGGGAGATCCCCGACCCGTTCGTGGAGGACAACGAACTCGACGTCCAGTGGGTCGGGAAGACCGACTGGACCTACCGCCGGACGGTCGAGGTCGACCCGGAGCTGCTCGACCACGAGCGCGTCGTCCTCCAGTGCGAGGGCCTCGACACCGTTGCCACGGTCCTGGTCAACGGCGAGGAAGTGGGCTCGTCGGTCAACATGCACGTCGGCCACGCGTTCGATGTCGCAGACGCGCTCGAACCGGGCGAGAACGAAGTCACGGTGCAGTTCCGCTCACCCGTCGAATACGGCATCGAGCAGTCCGAGGAGCACCCATACGAGGTGCCCTGCATCCGCTACCCCGTCGACCAGCCCGGTCGGCCGTTCATTAGAAAAGCCCAGTGTCACTACGGCTGGGACTGGGGGCCCTGCCTACCGACGGTCGGCATCTACCGCGACATCTCGATCGTCGCCTACTCCGAACCGCGGATCCGCTATACGAAGACCGAACAGGACCACGAAACCGTCGACGGAGAGCGCGGCCCCGTCGACCTCACCGTGCGGACGGGTGTCGACGCCCCCGCGGCGGGCGAGTACGACCTGACCGTCTCGGTCGCCGACGCCGAGGTCACAGAAACCGTCTCGCTCGAGGCGGGCGAACAGGAGGTCGAGACCACGGTCACGGTCGCGGACCCGGAACTGTGGTGGCCCAACGGTTACGGCGACCAGCCCCTCTACGACATGACCGTCGCAATCGCGGGCGAGGAAACGGAAGTCGCGGACACCGAAACCGACCGGGTCGGCTTCCGCGACGTGGAACTCGTGGTCGAGCCGGACGACGTGGGCACCTCCTTTTACTTCGAGGTCAACGGCACCGAGGTCTTCGCGAAGGGGGCCAACACCATCCCGACAGCGCCGATGTACGGCGATGTGAGCGAGGCCCGCTACGACCACCTCCTGGAGAGCGCGGTCGACGCGAACATGAACATGTTGCGGGTGTGGGGCGGCGGCTACTACGAGTTCGACTACTTCTACGAGCGCTGTGACGAACTCGGTCTCCTCGTCTGGCAGGACTTCATGTTCTCCTGCTCGCTCCACCCCGCAAACGACGAGTTCCTCGACACCGTCGAGGAGGAAGTCCGCCACCAGGTCCGCCGACTCGCCAACCACCCTTCGATCGCGCTCTGGTGTGCGAACAACGAGAACGAGGAGGCTGCACAGAGCTGGTTCGTCAGACACGACCACCACGAAGACCACCTCGACGATTACGCGACGCTCTACGAGGAAACAGTGGGACCGGCCTGTCGCGAGGAGGACCCCTCGCGGACCTACTGGCCCGGGTCGCCCTCTAGCGGTCCCGACGAGATGACCCCGTACGTCTTCGAGAAAGGCGATATCCACTACTGGGACGTCTGGCACTCGGGCCAGCCCTTCGAGGACTACTACACGACCGAACCGCGGTTCGTCTCCGAGTTCGGCTACCAGTCGTTCCCCTCGACGGATTCGCTGCGGACCGTCATCGACGAGGCTGATTTCAACCCCACCTCGCCGATGATGGAACATCACCAGCGCAACCCTGGCGGGAACACGACCATCCTCAAACGCACCGCGAGCTACTTCCGGTTCCCCTTCGCCTTCGAGGACTTCGTCTACGTCTCGCAACTGCTGCAGGCCGAAGCGATGTCCACCTCGATCGAACACTGGCGCCGGCGCAAGCCGACGACGATGGGGGCGCTCTACTGGCAGCTCAACGACCTCTGGCCCGTCGCGTCGTGGTCGTCGATCGAGTACGACGGGAAGTGGAAGGCCCAGCAGTACGCCGCCCGCCGCCAGTTCGCGCCGGTGCTCGTCTCCTTCCACCCGACCTTCGAGGGCGAAGGCGGCGTCGACAACGCACAGGCCGGCGAAGACGGCGAGTGGCCCGATGTCGTCGCCCAGACGCTGTGGATCACCAGCGACGTAACAGAACCCCTCGATGGTGAGATCGACCTCGAAATCGTCACGTTCGACGGCGACACCGTTCTCGAAGAGACGGTCGACGTCGACATCGAGGCCCAGGAGAGCGTCGAACTCCGAACCCTCGGGCGGGAGGACCTCCCCGCGGACGTGGCTCCGAGCGAGGTCATGGTCCGCGCGACCTTCGATGGGGAAGGCGGGGCCGGACACGACGGGAGCGACGTGGAGTCGTACCCCGCGACGGCCTTCTTCGAGGACTACAAACGGCTTTCCCTCCCCGACGCCGAGGTGTCGGTCGATATCGACGGCGCCGACGTGACCGTCGGGAGTGAGGACGCCGCCCTGTTCCTCGAACTCGACCCTGGCACGCTCCGGGGAGCGTTCTCGGACAACTACGTCCACCTCGCGCCCGGTGAGGAGCGGACGCTCACGTTCGACTCCTACGACGACCGACGCGACGCCGTCGTCGAGACGAATCTCGAAGACGAACTCTCGGTGCGACACCTGCGCCAGACGTACTGATACAGTCGGAAATCGGGGGTCAGACCCCGAAAAGGAAAGTGCGAAACTGCGGGCTCACTGGTGGCGCTCGATCGCCGCGACGAGCGCTTCTCTCTGCTGAGCGCCAACCATCTCCTGGACTTTCTCGCCGCCGGCGAAGATAGCGAGCGTCGGGACGCCCCGGACGCCGTGTTGGGCGGCCAGTTGCTGGTTCGCGTCCACGTCGACCTTCGCGACGGCCGCGTCAGTCTCCGCGGCGATCGATTCGACGGTCGGTTCCAACATCTGGCACGGCCCACACCAGTCCGCGTAGAAGTCCACGAGGACCACGTCGTACTCGGTCGTCACGTCGTCGAGTTCGGCCACGCCGTTCACGTGGACCGGCTCCGACGGTGCGTCGGTCGGGCCGCTGCCGTCCGTCGCTTTGTCGGCTCCGTCGATCTGCTCGCGCAGCGATTCGCGTTTCTCGGCCCGGATCTCCTCGGCGGATCGGTCCTGACTCATTACTCCATCGTAGGGATCGATCGCCCTTAACTGTTTTGCGTATTTTTCACAATACTGCAAGACCGGTGGGGCGGGCTACCGTCGGGCGGAGACGGAAGCGGGGGCAGGGATGGAGAGGGTAGCAAAGACAGAGACGGAGACTGGGGCCCAGAAGAGCGGTCACAGCCTGTCAGCGAGCGCTCGTGGGAGGCGGGCGTAGACGGCGGTGTTCCCGGCGAGCGCGTCGACGGTCGTGTACTCGTCGGGGGCGTGTGCGGTGTCGGTTCCGAGGCCGAACTCGACGGTCGACACGCCGGCGTTGCGGAGTTTCTTCGCGTCGCCGCCGCCGGTGGCCGCCCGCCGGTACACCCGGTCGCCGGTGACGCCTTCGGCCACGTCGACGACGGCCGCGACCAGCGGGCTGTCGGGCGGTTCGAAGGTCCCGATACTCCAGGACAGGTCCGCGACGACGATCCCCTCGCAGTCCGCGACGCAGTCCCGCACGTCGGCGATCAGATCCGGCGTATGGACGCCCGGCGCGAGTCGAATGTCGACCTCTGCCCGGGCCGACGCCGGGACGGCGTTTATCGCCTCGCCGCCCTCGATCCTCCCGAGGTTGATCGAGGGGTGCTCGAACAGGTCTCGGGCGGCGTCGGCGCCAATCGCCGGTGCGTAGTACTCGACAGACTCCGCGACCAGGTCGGCGACGGCGGGGTCCGGATCGAGTGTGCGCTCGCCGAACTCCCGGCGGAGTCGCTCGACCGCGGCGTACAGCCGGTCGATAGCATTGATGCCCAGCACGGGCCGCGAGCCGTGGGCCGCCTCGCCCTCGGCGGCGAGGGTGAGCCACACGGACCCCCGGTCGGCCGCCGTCACGGAGTGGCGACCTCCCTCGCAGGTCGTCTCGCCGATGACACAGGCATCGGCGTCGACGGCGTCCGCCTCGAGTAACGCGGCTAGCCCAGCATCGCCGCCAGTCTCTTCGTCGCTGACGAACGCGAACGAGAGATCGACCGGCGGCCTGGTGTCGGTCTCGACGTACGCACGGGCCGCCCAGCACATCGCCGCGACGGCGCCTTTCATGTCGGTCGCGCCGCGACCGTATACCCGGTCGCCGTCGCGTTCGCCCAGCGGATCGTGCGTCCAGCTCCCCCGGTCGAGCGGTACCGTGTCGAGGTGGCCGTTGTACAGGAGCGTCGCGTCGCGCTCGCCGGGGATCGTCGCGAGGAGGTTCGGTTTGGCCGCGTCGGGCGCGACCCGTTCGGTGGCGACATCGAGGTCGGCGAACCACGACTCGAGGTGCGAAACCGCTTCGCGTGTCGTTCCGGGCGGGTTCTGCGTGTCGATCCCGACGAGGTCCAGCGCCGTCGCCGCCACGTCTTCGCGGTGCTCGCCGAGAAAGTCGGTGACCGCACGCTTGGTCTGCGACGACCGGTCGCTGGTCACGGGTCACTCCGCGGGGACTTCGACGCGCTCGTCGTACTTCTCGCGGAACTCCTGGACGAGTTGGCCCATCTTCGCGTACCAGTCGTTGAGCATACGCTGCATCTCGTCGGCCATCCTGTCGGGGTCCGTCGGACGGAACACGTGGTAGTAGCCGCCCTGCTCGTAGTTGATCTGCTCTTTCTGGACGAACCCCGCCTGGACCAGCCGCTGGATCGACCGGTACGCTGTCGAACGCTCGCGGTCGACGGCGTCGGCGATTTCGTCGACCGTCAGCATCTCGTCGGCGTCCACGAGAACCCCGAAAATCTCCCGATCCAGTTCTTTCAGCCCGTGGAAACACTCCAGCAGTCCCTCACACTCCATGTCCTGCTGGAGGTACTCACTCATGGAATTCGGCATCGTACGGCGAGCTAGTCCCTTCGATAGCATAAATGTGTGGATTTTGCGCACAACTACCGCTGCACGGACGTCGGGTCCAGCGGTGCCGGTCGCGTCTCAGTCGGTCCGAACCACCCTGTTCGCGGTCACGTCCCGAAACCGCGGCCGCCACGACGGATCGACGACTGCCCCGAACATCCACGAGGAACCACCGCTCTGCGAGCGGCACCGACTGTGAAGTTAAGTAGATAGCAAGCGAACGGTATTGCATAGTGGTAGAACAGCTCCCCGACGAAAGGGCCGACCGAATTCGACTGTCGTACCGGCCGGATCCGTCGAACCAGGCGTCGCTCGACGAGGCCTGGAGCGTCGTGGACAGCGACTGGATACGCGAGCGGATGACCGAGGACACCTATCTCACCTACCTCAGGCGCGCTCACGGCGGTCACGTTGCGGTCGGCGACGAGTGGGAAGAGTTCGTCAACTGCGGCTGTGCCGACCCGGAGGACGTGATCGTGCGCGTCGAAGCGGTCGACGGCGGCACCGTTTTCGACACGGAGACGGCGGTCAGTATCGAACCGGCCGCCCAGCCGGATCGCTGAGGGTCCCCGGTGGAGCGTCCGAGGGGAGGTGACGCTCGGAGGCCGGTTCTTGAACGCCACCTGTATTGATTGAATTGCACAATACTTATTTTTCTACGTCCGCTACGATGGACCGTAGATGGATTTCGACGATTTCCCGACACCCGACGCATCGGTTGCTAGCATCACCCCGGACGAGCTCAGGCGACGCATCGACGAAGGGGAGCCGGTGACCGTGCTGGACGCACGCGCGTCGAGCGAGTACGAGGAGTGGCACGTCGAGGGACCGACGGTCACCGTCGCGAACGTCCCGTACTTCCGGTTCCTCGACGGTGTGAACGGGGATCTCCTCGATCAGGTACCGGTGGGTGACCCGCTGGTCGTCCTCTGTGCCAAAGGCGGCGCGAGCGAGTTCGTCGCCGGCACGCTGAAAGAGGCCGGTCGCGACGTTGTCCACCTCGAAGACGGCATGAACGGCTGGGCCCGCGTCTACGAGCGCAGCGAGGTGACCGGCTACGACGGCTCCGGCCGGGTCTTCCAGTACCGCCGCCCTTCCTCGGGCTGTCTTTCGTACCTCGTCGTCGACGGTGACGAGGCGGCGGTGATCGACCCGCTCCGGGAGTTCGCACACCGGTACCTCGACGACGCCGCGGAGCTGGACGCGACGCTCACGTTCGCGCTCGACACGCACATCCACGCCGACCACGTGAGCGGCGTCCGGGCGCTCGACGACGAGGGCGTCCGCGGCGTCGTCCCGGAGGCAGCCGTCGACCGCGGCGTTCGCTACGCCGACGTGGTCGAATTAGTGGGCGACGGCGACACCCTCTCGGTCGGCGACGCGACGATCGAAGCAGTCTACACGCCCGGCCACACGACTGGTATGACTGCCTATCTCGTGGGCGAGAGCCTACTCGCGACCGGCGACGGCCTCTTCACCGAGAGCGTCGCCCGCCCCGACCTGGAAGAGGGCGACGACGGCGCGCCGGACGCGGCGCGCACGCTCCACGAGTCGCTCCACACTCGTATCCTTACGCTCCCCGACGACACCGTCGTCGCGCCGGCGCACTTCTCCGACGCCGCCGACGCCGCGGGCGACGGGACATACACTCGGACTGTCGGCGCCCTCATCGACCGGATGGACGCGCTTTCGCTCGACAGAGAAGCGTTCGTCGACCTCGTCCTCGCGGACATGCCGCCCCGCCCGGCGAACTACGAGGAGATCATCGGCACCAACCTCAGCACGCAGCACGTCGACGATCAAGAGGCGTTCGAACTCGAACTCGGCCCGAACAACTGTGCCGCGACACAGGACTCGCTGACCGGCGACTGAGCTCCCGACGACGTTCTGGCTTTCCCGGCGACGTCCCGACGCTCCCGTCTCGGCCCTGTTGCCCCGCCCGGCCTCCGCTCTCACTCGGTCGGACAGGTGTTCACACCGTGTAACTGGTTGATCGGGCACTGCTGTACGGTACCTGTCACGGGCAGTATTACACCGACCGCGACCGGAGGACCACCGACCACCAGGCCAGACGGCAGGACCTCCAGTACCATCGCTACGCCAGCGACAGCGAATGTCGGCCCGAAGACCGGACGAGCGGTACGGTCGAATCTGCCAACGTTTCGTTCGACAGAGGACACTACGTCGGCAGGAGGCATGGCATTTTTGCGAAGAATTGGGACGATATTACAGTACGAAGGTGGGCGCAACCGGAGAGCAACTCCCGATTAGGCGTCCCGTTTCGAACCGGCACCCGTCGAGCCGGGAGCGCTCGACCGGTTGCCGAGCGCACTCGCGAGCGCCAGGAGATAGCCCAGACCCGCCTTGACTTCTGGGTCTCGCGTCGCGCGTGCGAGTCCGAGGACGCCGACAGGCTCCGGGTCGGCCGTCTCGGCGTCACCGACAGCGCCCAGCAGGGTCGATACTCCGTCACGCGTACCCTCATCGCTCGCGGCGTCGGCGAGTTCCGCGACCGACGAGCCAGTGTCGGCGAGAGAGGTCACCATCTCGTCGTCCATCGCCGCCGTGGCCAGCGAGGCGACCTGCGCGAGGTCGGCCAGGTCCTCGAGCGTCCCGCTGGCCTGCATCTCGGCGACCGTCTCCAGCGCCGCGGCCAGGTCGTCGCCGTTCCGACCGGCCGCTGTGGCGAGCGCAACGGTTTCCTCGGTCGCGAGGCCGTCGGCCGATTCGGCGAGCGTGGAGGCCGTCCCGGCGAGCGACGCGGCCATCTCGTCGTCCATCGCCGCCTCGCCCAGCGCGAGGACGTCGATCAGCTCGTTCACTGCGTCGAGTCGCTCGACGAACCGCGCGACTGCCTCGGGGTTCTCGGCGATGGCGTCGGCGAGGTCGCCGTCGAGTTCGGGCGGTGCGTGTTCGCTCACGACGACCACCTCACAGCAACCCCCTGGCGGTCAGCCAGTAGGACTCGTTGTACGCGAGTTTCGCCCAGTGCAACTGCTGCGACGGACGGACCGGCTCGGGCGGGTGGTCGTAGTCGAACTCGACGAACGTGGCGGCGTCCATGCCGGTCTCGACGAAACACAGCGTCTTCCCGTCGTAGGTCGCGGTCGGCACGCGCCCGCGGACCTCGCTCGCGATCCGCTGGCCGACGACGTTGGCCTGGTAGTGGGCCGCGCTCCCGGCCTTTGGGACGCCCACAGCCGCGGCGTCGCCGAGGGCGTAGACGCTCTCGCGGTCGGTCGCTTCGAGCGTTCGCCCGTCGACGTCGACCCAGCCGCCGTCGCCCAGCCCCGCGTCGGCGATCAGGTCGCTCCCGGTGTGTGGCGGGATCGCGACGAGGGCGTCGTAGTCGAGCGTCGTCCCCTCCATCGCCGTGAGCGTCCCCTCGTCGGGGTCGACTGACGCCGCGTTGAACATCGTCTCGATCCCGATGTCCCGCGACTCGAGGATCGGTCGCGCCCACTCGGCGATATGTTCGTTGCCGTGGACGCGCATGATCGGGTAGGTGTAGGTGATCTCGATGTCGTCGCGGAGCCCACGCTGGCGGAACCAGTCGTCGGCCATGAGGACGAATTCCAGTGGCGCGGCCGGACACATGTGCGGAGAGCCGACCACGCTCAACACGAGGTGGCCCTCGGTGAAGTCGACGAGTTCGTCCCGGAGTCGCTCGGCGCCCGCCTCACCGTAGAACTGGTGGGCGCCGTCGGCCAGTCCCGGCACCTCCTCCGGGGCCAGCTGGGCCCCGGTCGCGAGGACCAGCCGGTCGTAGGACACGAGGTCGGGGGCGTCGACCGGTTCGAGCGTCTGTGCCTCGGTGTCGATGTCGGCGACGTAGTCGATCCGGAGGTCGACGCGGTCGTCGACCAGTTCCGAGAGCGGCCGCCGGCCATCCGCGGGCTCGCGCTGCCCGAACGCGACGTACAACCACACCGGCTTGTAGACGTGGTCCGCGTCGTCGTTGAACAGCACGACCTCGACCTCGCCAGCGTCGATCTCCGGGCCGAGTCGCTCCGCGAGGTCGTTGGCGAGGACGACCCCGCCGGTGCCGCCGCCGACGATTGCGATGCGTTCGGTCATGCTTTCGCCACCAGTATCCGGTAGTAGTCGCCCTCGTCTTCGATCGCGAGGACATCGTTGCCCGATTCGTCGGCCCACTCCGGCACGTCCGTCGTCGACTGCTCGTTGTCACTCAGAAGTTCGACCACTGTCCCGGTCGCCGCGGACCTGAGTTCGCCCACCAGGTCCATCAACGGCCCGGGACAGGTCGCACCGCGCGCGTCGACCGTCTCGTCCGGTTGGGGGGTGTCTGCTGTCATGTCTCGTCTGGATCTCGGTGCCGTTGGCTTATAATAGTGTGTAGTATTCCCAATTCTCTAAAACGGTGCCGATGCCGCTCAGTCCGCGGAGACCGCATCGGCACCGGCGTCCGCGCGGTATGCCCGCCAGTAGCCCTGGGCGTAGGCGCCGACGAACATCCCGGCGAGTGCCCAGAGGATCACGTAGTTCCCGACGCCGAGGCTGGCGTAGCCGGCGCCGGGACAGATCCCGGAGACGCCCCAGCCGACGCCGAATATCAGGCCACCGGTGACGACGTTGCGGTCCAGCGACTTGACACGGCGCGTGTACGCTCGGTCAGTGAGCGGCGCCCGGTCGAGCGTACGGGTAGCGACGAAGAAGGTGACGCCCGCGACGACAGACGCGCCGCCCATGACCAGCAGGAGGCCGAAGTCCTCCAGCTGGAGGAAATCGAGCACGACCTCCGGGCGAGCCATCCCGCTGTAGGCCAGGCCGAACCCCTCGATCAGCCCACCGGAGACGATCAGGAGCGTAAACAGCGGTCCGCGACTCTCGCTGCGCATCAGGGGGACACCCCCAGCCCGGAGACGACGAGCGCCGTCACGACCGCCGTCCCGACGAACAGCGCGACGTTGACGAGGGAGGTCCGCGAGACGGAGCCGACGCCGCAGACGCCGTGGCCGGCCGTACAGCCCTTCCCCACGCGGGTGCCGACCCCGACCAGCACGCCGCCGCCGAGCAAGCGCCACCACTGGACCTCGGTCGTCCAGACCGTCGGGTCGAAGGCGAGCTTGTACACCGCCGCGCCGGCGACGATGCTGAGGAAGAAGACGACGCGCCAGTCGCGCGACTGAACGAAGCGTGGCTGGCGGAACCGTGGGAGCCGCGACCGGTACGACAGCGTCGTCTCCAGGAACGTGCTGTTGCCAGCGATGATCCCGGAGCCCAGGTAGATCACGGAGATACCCGCCCCGACGAACAACCCGCCGATCAGGTAGTCCAGCACGCCGTTCGGGAACAGTTCGGTCCCGCCGACCTGGACGCCGACAGCGAACTCGACGAGGTCGGCGGCGACTGGGGCGAGCACCACGCCGCTCATCTACTGCTCGCCTCCGCGCGGCCGCTCGGCACTCGTCGGAGACTCGCCACGAACGCTCGGGGACCACCGGAAACCGGCCGCCGTCGACGCAGGCCCTGCGTGAGAGTGTTGGATCGTCATGCTACCACAGTATTTCGAATTTTCCAAAATAAGGCTTTGGATCGCGAGACAGTATATTCCGACCGGAAGACGCACCTATCGGGCGATAAGACGACTATTTCCGCCTAAGAAGGTCTTTTTAGTGCCGGTCAAGCCAGTGTGGAGTACAGATGAAGCGTTTCGATATTGATTGTTCGGTACAATACGTCCGATAGGTTTTTACATTTTAGTGCAATACTGGAACGTGAGGAACACAGCACATGAGCATCGATACGGAGGTCACGGAGACGCTGGACGTGAAGGGACTGAACTGCCCGATGCCGGTCGTACAGACCAAGCAGGCCGTCGACGAGCTCGGTCCGGGCGAGACGCTCGAAGTGCTCGCTACTGACTCGGGAAGCATGAGTGACATCGACGGGTGGGCATCCACGACAGAGGGCGTCGAACTCGTCGACCAGGTCGCAGCGGACGGCGGAAGCGAGACGGTGTACAAACACTACGTGCAGGTCGAGTGAGATGAGCACGGACGACACTGCCGCCGCCGAGTCGGCAGCGGACGACCCCAGCGAACCGGACGCCGACGACACCGCCGAGCTGGACGCCGAGGCGGCCGATACTGTGGGTACAAGCGCGGACGAGGTGGCCCGGCTCGAGGCCCGGATCGACGAGCTAGAGTCGGAGCTGTCGACCGTTCGGAACGAGGTCGACGGCGACCCGCAAAAGATGGTGATCATCGCGACGAAGGGCACGCTCGACATGGCCTACCCGCCGTTGATCCTCGCCAGCACCGCGGCCGCGTTCGGCTACGACGTGACCGTTTTCCACACGTTCTGGGGCCTGGAGATCCTCCACGAGGAGCACTCGAAAGACCTCAAACTCAGCTCGGTCGGCAATCCGAACATGCCGATGCCCAACGCCGTCGCCGCGCTGCCCGGCATGGACGCCGTGACCACGCGGCTGATGGGCAAGCGCATCGCCGACAACGACGTCGCCTCGGTCGCGGAACTCATCGAGACCTCCCTCGACGTCGGTGTCGACCTGCAGGCCTGTCAGATGACCATCGACCTGCTCGACTACGACGAAGCGGACTTCTACGACGGTGTCACGACCGGGGTCGGCGCCGCCTCCGCCTTCCAGGAGATGGTCGACGCCGACATCCAGCTGCTCGTCTGACAGCGTCGGCTCCCCGAAACGGCGGCTATCGCCCGCGCCCTGCAAGCGGGCCCGACGATTTATCCACCACGGCCGAGAACGCCGCCCATGGACGCCGACAGTTCCGAACGGTACGTTCCGGACGCGATTCCGGACGAAGACGTGGCCTACTACGAGGCGTCGCGCTACGGGAATCGAGTGGGCTGGGGCGACTCCCCCGCGGTCCTCGTGGTCGACATGACTCGCGCGTTCCTGGAGAGTCGACGCACCGATGACGACCCGGTGGAACCGACGGCAGAACTACTCGCAGCTGCGCGGTCGGACGGCGTCCCGGTGTTCTACGCCACGCCCGACGACGCGACCACCTACCCCGACGGCTACCCGGTGCCGACGAAGGCCTCGCCGGCCTCTCACCGCGGCCCCGAATCGGAGCGTGACCCGGACGAGCGCGCGGCCTGGCGCGAGACACTGACCGAGTTCCCGGCACCGATCGAACCGCGACCCGCCGAGACAGTCGTGCGGAAACCACGCGCGAGCGCCTTTTTCGACACGCACCTCGCGAACCTGCTCCATCACGAGGGCATCGATACGCTCGTGGTTGCGGGCGCGAACACCGGTGGGTGCATCAGAGCCACCGTCGTCGACAGCCACTCCAGCAACTTCCGGACGGTCGTTCCCCCGGAGTGTGTCGCGGGGACGTCGACAGTCGTCCACGAGGTGACGCTGTTCGATCTCGACATGCGCTACGCCGACGTGACGCCACTCGATGCCGTCCTGGACCGCCTCACGGCGGCCGACTGACCGGGCGGTACCCCCGTCGTGACCGTCGCGGAATTATATTGTAGTCAACCCACAATACTATCTGCCGTGAGACCAAACGGTCGGTCATGCGCGCAGTGATAGCCACGGACCTGTCCGACGCGATGGAGGTGGCGATCAGTTCGAAGACCTGCCTGGAGTGTCTCCAGCGCTACGGGATCGAGACGATAGACCTGCTGACGGTCACGAGTCCGAACGTCACGACAGGGATGCCGGGCAGCGACGTGGGCGAACGGACGCAGCGGGCGCTCGACCGGGAACGGACGGCCCTCGAAGCCGAGAGGTTCGACGTCCAGACTCACGTCGTCAGAGGGACGCCACATCGCCGGATCAACGGACTGGCCGAGCGCGTCGACGCGGACCTGATCGTCGTCGGGTCTCGCGGTCGGAGCCCGCTGGAAGAGCGCTTCGTTGGCAGCACGACGCGGGACATGGCCCGGACGAGCACCAGACCACTGTTGATCCAGCGCATCGTCGAGCGGGCCGACGACCACGAAGTCGCGAACGAACACCTCTTCGAGCGAGTGCTGTACGCGACGGACTTCTCTGCGAACGCCGAGCGCGCGTTCGACCAGTTCCGGTCGTTGTCGGGCGCGACACAGGAGGCGACGCTGCTCCACGTCACACCGCCAGACCGCAGGGCCGCGACCGATGGCGTCGAAGACGCGACCGACCGCCTGGATGCACTGGCCGACGACCTCGACCGGATGGGGATCGAGACCCGGACGATGCTCCGAGAGGGCGAGACGGTGGCCGAGATACTCGCCACCGAAGACGAGGTCGGCCCGACCGTGATTCTCATGGGGTCACGTGGGCGGGGACGCATCCGCAGGCTGCTGCTGGGCAGTACTTCTGAGGACGTGATGGCCCGTGCCGAAAGCAACGTGTTGCTGGTGCCGCCCGGCCGGATGCGCTGATAGTGATTATTGTAGCGATTTACCGGTACGCGGCGACCCCGGTGTCGTCGCGATCCGGAAATAATCTACAATAATCACTATGAGAGAGCGGATTTCGTTTTCACCGGCGATGGCAGGCGAGGGAACGGCAGAGGCGTCAGGGGGTCGAAAGCGCGAGGGTGTCGAAAGCCTGGCAACGTCGAGTGTGAGGGCGTCAAAACGAGGGAGCGTCGGGATCGAACGCGAGAAAATGCCGACAGAGAACGCGTCAGTCGGCCGTCTGCGGGGTGCTCGACGCGTCGGTGCGCAGTTCGCGGACGGAACTGACGACGACGGCGCCGCTGACCAGCGTCGCGGCGCCGACGATGATAACGAGTGCGACGACGTCGAGCACGGGCATCTCGATAGCACCACCGACCTTGCGGATGGCGACGGCGAGCGCGCCGAGCAACAGCATCACGCCGAAGTAAACCTTGATCTCGTCTTCCTCGACGAGGGCGGTCGCGGCGGCGCCCAGACGGGCCCCGAACGCGCTCCCGGCCAGCAGCGGGACGACGATGGCCAGGTTCACCGCGCCGTCCATGGCGTAGAGGAAGCTCCCGATCCCGCCAGAGAAGACGATCTCGAAGAGGTCCGTCCCGACAGCCACGGGCACGGGGACGCCGACCAGATAGAACAGCGCAGGCATCCGAATGAACCCGCCGCCGACGCCGAGCAGCCCCGACAGCAGCCCCGTGGCGAACGCAACCGCGAGGATCATCCACAGCGATACCGTGATCCCGCCTTTCAACGACATCATCGGCGGGACGCGGTAGGACTGGATCTTCTTCGCGATGTCGGGAATGTCGTCGTCGTCGAGGTCCGCGTCCTCGGCGACTTCGTGGTCGATCCCACCGCCGCCGCCGCGGACTGCGGTGTACGTGATGAAAGCCCCGATCCCGCCGAGCAACCCGACGTACGCGATGCTGACGACCAGGTCCGCCTGACCGATAGACTGCAGCCAGTGGAGGCCGAACTTCCCGACCTCGATGCCGGCGGTCGTGCCAGCGATCATCAGGACGCCGAGTTTGTAGTCGACCTGTCCCAGATCGCGGTGTTTGAGCGTCGCGATCACGGAAGTTCCGAAGACGAACGCCAGGCCGGACGCGACGGCGATATCGGTGTCGTACCCCATCACCATCAGGGCCGGTGTGACCAGGAACGACCCGCCCATGCCGAAAAAGCCGAACAACAGTCCGATCAGGACGCCGAAGCCCGCGAAGAGAGTGAGCAGCGTCACGGCGACGCCGAACAGCTCCAACTCACTCACCCCCGAGGGCACGCCTGAGGGTCGGCCCAGCCAGCGCCTCGAGAACCCCGTACCCGGCGTAGAGCACGAGCGCCTCGACGAGGACGACACCGATGATGACCGCCGCCTCGACCGGCCCGCTTGCGATCTCAGTTCCAAACACGAATCGACACCTCGACCAGTCTTGTGCTAACCATGGGTTTCTGCTCGACAGAGGATAGTTGGCGTCGACATTTAACGGTTTTGGGGTTGATGTACAATACTATATCCGGTTCACATACGCGTGGTTGTGCGTAACTTATCGGTAACGACAGGGCGTATAGACTGCAGCTACAGGGTGGAGATCGGCGTCACCGACACCAGTCGCGCGCGCCGGTTCGGTGGCACAGCCGGGCTGGAAGTCCCTCTGGAGACCACAACGTTTTCGACTGTGTTGACCGATCTCTAGCGAAATGAGCGAGCCCTCCACCCCTCGCGAGCCCGATGGGTCACCCGCACTGTCGGCGCGCGGACTGACCAAGCGGTACGGGTCGACCACAGCGATCGAATCGGTCGACCTGACCGTCGGTACCGGTGTCGTCTTCGGCTTTCTCGGTCCCAACGGCGCCGGGAAGACGACGACGATGCGGATCCTCACTGGCCTCATCGACCCGACCGCTGGTGAGGCCCGCGTGGCCGGCATCCCGAGTGACGACCGGGCCCGCCTCGTCGACCACATCGGTCTCCTCCCCGAGGAACCGCCGCTGTACGACGAACTCACCGGGCGCGAGCAGTTACAGTTCGCCGCAGACCTCCGGGATATCCACTGGGACGCAGTCGCCGACCGTGCGCTCGGCCTGTGTGACGCCCTCGACCTGAGCGAGGACCTCGACCGGCGGATCGAGGGCTACTCCAAGGGGATGCGCCAGAAGACCGCCTTCGTCCAGGCCGTCCAGCACGACCCGGACGTGGTCTTCCTCGACGAACCGACCTCGGGGCTGGACCCGCGGGCCGCGAAGACGCTGCGTGAACTGATCGTCGACCTCGCCGAATCCGAGACGACGGTCTTTCTCTCGACGCACATTCTCCCAGTCGTCGAGGAGATAGCTGACGAAGTGGGCGTCCTCCACGAGGGGCGACTCGTCGCCGAAGGGTCGATCGAGGAACTGGTCGCCTCGGCCGGCGCTGATGCAGATGACCGGACCGGCGACGCACAGGCCGACGACGGTGTCGAAACGGGCACCGTCGACGACCCTGACCTCGAAGACGCCTTCCTCGAACTGACCAGCCGCGCGGAGACCGCCTGGACCGCCGACAGATGAGGGCGCTCGCCCGCGACGCGTGGACGGTCCTGCGCACCGAGATCCGGGTGCGTGTTCGCACCGTGCTCGGCGACCAGCGGAAGCTGCTGGGGACCGCGAGTTCACTCGCCATCTTCGGCCTGGTTGTCCCGTGGTTCTTCCGGGAGAACGTGGTCTCGTTCGGTGAGGAGGCAGCGGCTGGGACGATCCCGGTCGGCCCGCTCGGCGCGGCCATCGGGGCGCTCGGTTTCCTCGGCCTGAGTATCGGCGCGTCGACGGGGTTCGGCCAGGAGACCGCCGGGAACGTCGGCCCGCTCGTCCGAACCTCGGTCACCCCGATAGCAGTCTCGCTCGCACGACTCGCGAGCGAGGTCGCGCGTGGCCTGACGATTTTCCTCTTCCCGGCGTTCGCCGTCTTGACGTTCCTTGGGACCGGCTACGGCGGTGTAGCCCTGCCGGCGCTCCTCGCGGTCGGCGTGCTCCCGGTGATACTCGCAGCGCTCCTTGTCGGCCGGATCGTCGGTGACGCGGTGCGCTACCTGAACCTCGCCGTCGGGGTCTCGCTGTGGGTCAAGGCCGCCGTGACGCTCGTCGTCACGCTGGCGTTCTTCGTCGGCACGCAGGCTCTGCTGTTCGCCGAAACCGCCGACGCCAGCGACGATGGCGAGTCGCCGCTGACCGCCGCCGCCTCGATCCCGACGCTGTTCCCGGGCGAGCCGCTGCAAGCCTACGCTGGCGTCGTCACCAGTCCAGTGGGCGGGTCGCCTCGCGCACTCGGCTGGGTCGTCGGCGTCGTTGCAGTCCTCGCGGTCCCGGTCGCGCTCGTGGTCGCCCTCCGCGCGGAGACGCGCCTGCTGTTCCGCAAAGCCTCGGGTGAGAGCGGTGACGAATCGGTTTCGGGCACCTCGGGCGTTCCGCGGCCGTTCACCGTCGGTCCCGCCCCGCGGATCGCCTGGCGATACCTCCTCCGGACCCGCCGCGACCCGCGGATCCTCTCCCATCTCATGATCGTCCTCTTCATGGGTCTCGGCAGTCTCGGAAACGTCATCAGTGAGCCCGGTTCGATCGTCTACGTCGGTCCGCCGGTGGCGGTCATCGGCGGCGCGGTGCTGTCGGGCACGGCCTACTGCATGAACCCGCTTGGCGACGATGTCGACCAGCTCCCGCTGCTTTTGACCAGCGTCGACTCGACCGGCGTGCTCCTCCGCGGCCGGGCGCTGGCCGGCGTCGCACTCGGACTCCCCCTCGCGCTCGGCGTCGGCGTTCCCCTCGTCGCCGTCAGCCAGTCGCTGCTGCTCGCCGCCTGGCTCGCCGTTCTCGCCGTCGTCCTCGTGTTCGCCGGCGCCGGCGTCGCGCTCGGGCTGGGCGCGCTCGTCCCGAAGTTCGAGCAGTACGGGTATATGAGCGTCGAGCGACCCCATCCATCGAACTACGTGATCTTCGGGTACCTGATCGGGACTGCAGTAGTCGGCGGTCTCGGCTTCCTCCTCGTCGACCAGACAGCCTCGGGCACGGCCGGCGCGCTCGTGGGCGTCGGCTGGACCGTCTACCTCGCCGCCGTCGGCGGCGCGGGTCTCGGCGGCTACGTCTACGCGCACCGCCGCTTCGACGATCTCTCGGTCGACCGGTTCTGAGCGCCACGGGGCCCGGCGGCGGCGCCTGCCGCCCGATTCCGACAGCTACACGTACCGCCCCCCGGAAGGCTCGAACATGAGCGACGACCACGACGACCACGGGCACGGCGAGGACCGGCCCGAGTACGATCCGGCGGACAAGGACCTCCCCGCGGGCGAGCCACCACTGCGTTCGACCGCACCCCAGAGCGACTACACCGGCCGCGACGTCGGCGTCGGCGTCGCCGTCCTCGCCGTCGGCCTCGTTCTCACGTTCGGTCTCGCACTCGGCTTCGTCGGTATCTGACGCGGCGGCCAGCGGTCGCCGTCCCGCGTCCGCGTTCTCGTACGGTCGGTTGGAAGTCATTTCCAGGATTCGCCGGAACGCCCGGCGAATCACCGGTCCACAGTTACAACCGACCGTATCACCCCTGGAGCAGGTCCAGTACCTCGCCGGCCACGTCGGGTTCGACTGCGACGACGTAGTGGCGACCGGCCTCGAGCGTCGTGTCCGGGCGCGCGATGCGCTCGCCGTCACCATCGGAGATGACCAGCGTCCCGGTCGGGAAGCGCACGTCCGCCAGGGTCTTGCCCGCCGCCGGTGCGCCCTCGAAGACCCGTACCTGCATGATATCCAGCGTCCCGGTCACGTCCGCCAGCGTCTGCACGTCGCTGCCGACGATCTCGTTCGCGGCGACGCGGGCCCCCGCCCGCTCCGGATACACGACGGCATCCACGAAGCGCAGATACGAGTCGCCGGCCGCGCTGTCCACGCGGGCGACGGTGCGCACCCCGCCGCCCATCTCGGCAGCTGCCAGACAGACTGCCAAGTTCAGGCCAGTCTCCCCGGTCAGCGCCGCGACGACGTCGGCGTCGGTCACGCTGGCCTGTTCGAGTAGTTCGGGATCGGTCGCATCGCCCTCGATGACGGTCGCGACCCACGCGTCCGCTATCTCGGTACAGATCGCGGCGTCCCGTTCGACTATCGTGACGTTGTGGCCGCGGTCGGCGAGCAGTTCGGCCGTCTGAAAGCCGACGCGCCCGCCGCCCGCGATGACCACGTCCAGTGTTCGTGTCATGGTTTGATCAGTCGCTGTCGGCCGGGACCGCGTCGGCCGCGGCCTCGGTGTCTCGGTCCGCATCCGCCCGCGTCCGTCCGCCGGATCGGTCGCTCTCCTCGGCTGACCGCCACCTGTTCAGCGCCGCGTAGACGACGACACCGAGCGCGACCCAGGCGGCGCTCAGTCCCAGCGCGAGCGGGTCCTCGCCGACGAGGTAGACGACGAGGACGCCGGTCAGCACGAGGTTGAGGACGATCCCCAGCACCGGCGGGATCGGGTAGTACGGCATCTCGTAGGGGCGTCGCATGTCCGGTCGCTCCCGGCGCAGTTTGATCACCGCGCCGTTGACGACGACAAAGGAGAGCAGGAAGAAGAGACTCGACATGTTCCCGGCGCTCTGGGTCGGGAGCGCCACCGACCCGAGCATGACGACCGCGCTGGCGAGGATGGCGAAAAACGGCGTCCCGAACCGGTGGTGGATCCGTCCGATCCGCGGGAGCAGTTGGCCCTCGCGTCCCATCGAGAACGCGACCCGCGAGGACGCGATCACGACCGCGTTCAGCGCGGTCAGCGTCGAGAAGACGGCGCCGAAGACGATGACCGCGCCGCCGTTCCCGACCACGGGGAACGTCGGCATGAACGACGTGGCCGCGCGGGCGATCCCGGCCTCGCCGGCGTCGGCCAGCCCCTCGGCCCCGAGCGTCCCGATGGCCACGGTCACGACCGCGAGATAGACCACGACCGTCACCGCCAGGCTGACGAAGATCGCCTTCGGGATGTTCTCGCGCGGATTCTTCACCTCCTCCGTGACCGTCGTGATGAGGTCGTAGCCCTCGAAGGCGATGAACGTCAACCCCATCGCCGGGAGGACGGCCGTGGCCGTCTTCTCGCCGGGGAACAGCGGCTGGAACTCCGCCGTGGAGAACTGCGTCGCGGTCACCCCGAAGCCGACGAAGACGACGAGTATCGAGACCTTGATGATAGTAAATATGGTCTCGATGCTCCCGCTCGCGGCCGTCGACGCCGCGTTGAGCGAGACGAGTCCGAGGACGGCCACGAACGCTAGCCCGAGGCCTGGCGGGACGGCAACCCCGACGGCCGGCAGCGCCACCGCGCCGATCTCGTCGGGCGCGGCGGTCAGCCCGTAGACGTGGAGCAGTTCGATGAAGTTCGGGGCGAACCCCAGCGCGTACAGCGCCCCGGCGATCATGTACGCGAACCAGAGCATCCAGCCCATCAGGAACGACGAGAGGTCGTCGAACACCTCGCGGACGAAAGCGTAGCCGCCCCCGCTTTTCGGGATCGCCGCCGCGAGTTCGGCGTAGGAGAGGCCGGTGAAGGCCGTCACCACGCCGTTGAGGCCGAAGACGAGGATCGCCGCCGGACCGGCGATCTCCGCGGCCAGCCCCGTGAGGACGAAAATACCGGCCCCGATCATCGCCCCCATGCCGATCATCGTCGCGTCGAGCAACCCCAGTTCGGCCTCCGGGGACCGCTCGCCGTGGCTACTCATCGTCTCGTCGACCCCCGCTGGCCGGGTCGCCTCGTGCTGTGGCCGCGTCAATCGCCTCGCGCTGCCGCATACGCGTGTCCCATCCAACCGGACACTATTTTACCTACCGGTGGTGAGACCAGTCTCCGAGAACCGTGACGGGAGTTTATCCGCCGGCGGTGACCGCGGTGGGGCGAGCGTGGCTGTCGGTTCGAGTCAGTGCGGAGCGACGCCGCTTACTCCGGTCGAGTCAGTGCGGAGCGACGCCGCTTACTCCAGTTCGTGTTCGATGACAGCGCGCAGATCGGCGATCTCGGCGGCGTCGTAGGACAGCGACGCACCGCCGACCGAAAGGTCGAGCGTCCCGGACTCGTCGGCCGCGCCGAGTTCGGACACCGGCGCGACGCTGTCGAAGGCCTCGCGGACGCTCCGCGGGTCCGTCGTCTCGATAACGACCCGGCCAGCCTGCTCGCCGAACGCCAGCGCTGCGGGCGAACCCTTCGACTGCGCGTCGATGTCAACGGCCGCGCCGGCGCCGTCGTGGACCATCTCGGCCAGCGAGACGGCGAGGCCGCCGTGGCTCACGTCGTGGGTGGCCAGCGTCGACTCCTCGTTCGCCACGTCGACGAGCGTGTCGACGAACGCGTCGGGGTGGTCGAGGGAGTCCGGGAAGCGGTCGGTGCCGCCGAACTGCGAGAGGTACTCCGACCCGCCCAGTCGGGCCTCGGCGTCGCCCGCCAGCGAGCGCGCGCCGACGAGGAGCAACTCGCCCTCACCATCCAGCGAGAGCGGCGGCGCATCGTACCCTTCCTTCACCCCCACGAGCGCGATGGTGGGCGTCGGCGGGATCGGTCCGGCCACGGAGTCGTTGTACAGCGAGACGTTCCCGCCGACGATCGGCACGTCCAGCGTCGCGCACATATCGGCGAGACCGTCGACGATTCCGGCGAAGCCGCCGTAGACGTCCGATTTCTCCGGGTTGCCGCCGTTCATGCAGTCGACCGCCGCGTGGGGCGTCGCGCCCTTCGCGGCGACGTTGGTCGCGTTCTCCAGCGCGACGGCGCGGGCCCCCTCGTAAGGCGCTGCGTCGGTCCAGTTGGGGTCGGCGCCGGCGGCGTAGGCCAGCCCGACGTTCGCGTCTCGAACGGCGATGACGGCCGCGTCGTCGCCCGGTTGCGTCGCCGTCCGGACCTGCACCTCGTGGTCGTACTGACGGTAGACCCACCGCTTCGATGCCGTGTTCGGACTGCCGACCACCGCCTCGAACGCCTCGTCGAGTTCGACGCCGTCGGGCAGGTCGCGCTCCGGTTCGGTCGGCTCCTCGATATCGAGGTCGTGAAACGGCGCGCCGTCTTCGAGGAACGCCGCGGGCGCGTCGACAACCGTCTCCGTCTCGCCGGTCTCGGGATCGGTGAACGTACAGACGTAGTTCCCCTCGGTGACCTCGCCGATGACTGACGAGCCCAGGTCGTAGCGGTCGGCTATCTCGTGGACCCGGGCGACGTTCTCCGGGTGGACCTCGTAGCACATCCGCTCCTGGCTCTCGGCGAGCAGGTACTCCATCGCGTTCATATTGGGCTCGCGCTCGTGAACGTCCGAGAGTTCGATCGTCATCCCGAGGTCGCCTTTGGCGGCCATCTCCGCCGAGGCGCCGCCCAGCCCCGCCGCGCCGAGGTCGCGTGCCGACTCGACGAGCCCCTCGTCGATGAGCATCTCGTTGGCCTCGATGAGGAGTTTCTCCGTGTAGGGGTCACCGACCTGAACGGCCGGGCGGTCCTCCGTCTCGGCGTCTTCCGCCAGGTCCTCGCTAGCGAAGGAGGCGCCGCCGAGGCCGTCCCGGCCCGTCGCGTTTCCGACGAGGACGAGTTTGTTGCCTGGCTCCTGCACCGCGGCGGTGACGAGGCGGTCGGGGTCGTCGATGAGGCCGAGACAGGAGACGTTCACGAGCGGGTTGCCCTCGTAGTCGTCGTGGAACGCGACCGATCCGGTGACTGTCGGGACGCCGATGCAGTTGCCGTAGTGGGAGATGCCCTCGACGACGCCCTCGAAGAGATAGCGGGAGTGCTCGCGGTCGAAGTCGCCAAAATAGAGCGAGTCCGCGAGCGCGATGGGGTAGGCGCCCATCGAAAGCGTGTCGCGGACGATGCCGCCGACGCCGGTCGCTGCGCCGTCGAACGGGTCGACGTAGGAGGGGTGGTTGTGGCTCTCGATGCCCATCGTGATGTAGGTCTCGGACGACCCGTCGTCGGTGTAGTCGGGCAGCGAGACGACGGCGGCGTCGTCGCCGGGACCGACGACGACCTGGTCGCCGTCACTGTCGAACGCGCCGAGCAGCGGCCAGGAGGAGCGATACGCGCAGTGTTCGCTCCACAGGTTCTCGAACAGCGCCGCCTCCGCCCGGGTGGGCTCGCGACCCAGCTCCTCGACCACGAGTTCGTGGTCGCTGTCGGAGAGACTCATTACCGGACCGTGGCCCCCGGCCGGTGAAAGCGCTTTCCATGCGCGGCCTTCGCCACCGTCGCGATGGCGGAGCCAACACGGAGTGAACGTCGCCGACCGGCAGAACAGAGCCGCTACCGGCAGTAACCAGCCGGTTACTACGTGGAGCTGCGCCGGAAAAATCAGCGTGATGCGAACCGTCTCGACGATAGATCCGACAGCGGTCGTAACTCGTCGCCGCCTCTCGGCGGTCGCAACAGCGCTCGTGCTTCTCGTCGCACTCTGGTCCGCGACAGGCTCGGCGGCGGCGCACAACCCGGCCTGCCACCAGGTCGCCGGGCCGGACGGTCCGCACTACGACGACGACCCGCAGACGGGGTCGTCGACGGCGTACTCGCACAACCCCAATCTGATGGGCGTCGACAGGCCGAACAGCGACCATCCCGACCACGCCAACTCGATCCACAACCGCGAGGGCAGTTGCTCGGTCGGACAGGGCGGGAACGGGCACCACTGAGAACGACCGCGGTCGCCGCTGGCGCCGTCACTCATCGACGGCCCGCACCGAGAGCACGGGCACGTCGGCAGTCCGCAGCAGGTCCTCGGTGACGCTGCCGAGCAGGCGGCGGTCGATCCCGGTCCGGCCGTGGGTCCCGACGACGAGCAGGTCGGCCCCGTGGTCGGCGGCGTAGTCGTTGAGCGTCTCGACCACGTCGCCCTCCTCGGTCGCAGTCTCCACGCTGGAGAGGCCCGCCTCGGTGGCTCGCTCACGTGCGCTCGCGAGTTCTTCCTCGTCACGGCGCTCGCGCTCCTCGGCGGCGGGGGCCGAGCGTACGTCGATTCCCAGCAGCGTCGGCTCCAGGACCGAGAGGACGTGCAACGTCGCGTCGGCCGCGCCGGCGATGCCGATCGCTTCGTCGACCGCTTCCTCCGCACCGTCGCTCCCGTCGGTCCCGACGAGCACGGACTCCGGTGGGTAAGCGACCGCGCTCTCGGGCGGGACGACGAGAACTGGGACCGGCGAGTTCCGGACGACGCGCTCGGTGACGCTCCCGAGGATGAGTTTCTGGACGTTGCGCTGGCCGCGCGTGCCCATCACCACGAGGTCGATATCGCGGTCGTCGACGTACTCGAGAATCGTCCGGGAGGGACCGCCCTGGACGACGGCCGTCTCTGTGTCGGCGCCCGCGCGCCTGGCTTTGTCGGCCGCCTCGTCGACGACCTGCTCGCCCTCGCGCTCGAGCACGTCGCGGACCTGCCCCTCGATGGTCGCGAGGCTCGGCTGGTTCGTGTCGGCGACGTTCAGGACGTGCAAGGTCGCGCCGTGGGCGTTCGCAACGGCGATGGCCGCGTCCAGGGCCGATTCGGCCGCGTCGCTCCCGTCCGTTGAAACGCAGATCCGGTCGTACATGGAAGCGGGTTCGCCCCCCGAATACTAAAGCGATGGTCACGGGACACGGAGTCCAGGGCTCGCCGCCCACCAGTGCGACTGGCGGGGCGACCGGTCAGACTGGACGGCGTGATCGATGCGATTATGTTCGCCCGATACGGTGGGCGTTTTTCAGTCCGTGGGAACGCCCTCCCCGGGTTATATCTGTCAGGTCCTCACTCCCAGATGAGACATGACCGACATCGGTGCGCCAGGAACCTCGATGACGCGTCGCGAGTTCGCCAAGGCCACGGCCGGCACGACGGGGCTGTTCGCCCTCGCGGGCTGTACGGCGTCGACCCCCTCCTCGGACCTGACCGCTTCCGAGGTCGACGCCGACGCGAGCGAGACGGCTACCCAGCAGGTCGACCCCTCGGCGGACGTGCCGACGACGTCGCCGCCGCAGATTGTCGACCTCGACGAACAGGACCACCAAGTGACCCTCTCCAGCGTGCCCTCCTATCACGAGGTCCACCCCGGCGAGGTGATGGGCGGACCGGTCGACCTCCCGCGGGTCTGGGCGTTCCAGGCTGACGACCGCGAGCCGAGCGTTCCCGGCCCCATCCTCCGGACGACCGAGGGCAACACGGTCGAAGTGACGCTTGACAATACCGACGGCGGCCGCCCGCACACGGTCCACTTCCACGGCGTCCGCAAGACCTGGGAGAACGACGGCGTCCCGACGACGACCGGGATCACCGTCCCACCCGGTGAGAAACACACCTACGAGATCCCGGCGAACGTCCCGGGCACCCACCTCTATCACTGCCACTACCAGACCCATCGGCACATCGACATGGGGATGTACGGCTTCTTCCGTGTCGACCCCGAGGGCTACGAGCCCGCCGACCAGGAGCTGTTCATGACGATGAAAGAGTGGGACAACGACCTCAACAAGCAGATGGCCGGGATGGACGCGTCCTACTCGCCCCGGGAGCGCGACCCCAACGTCTTCACGATCAACGGCAAGTCCTGTCCGCGGACGCTCCACCCAGAGGATGGCTCGCCGGTGATCGTCTCGCAGGGCGACACCGTCCGCATCCACTTCGCCAACAACGGCTACATGATGCACCCGATGCACACCCACAACCACCGCTTCGAGGTCGTCGAGAAGGACGGCTCACCCATCCCCGAGGCGGCCCGCTACAAGCAGGACGTCCTCAACATCGCGCCAGCCGAGCGCAAGACCGTCGAGTTCGAGGCCGACGCCGACCCCGGCATCTACCTGATGCACTGTCACAAGGTCTTCCACGCCATGAACGGCAACTCCTATCCCGGCGGGATGGTCGGCGCCATCGTCTACGAGGAGGCCATGGACAGCGAGATATTCGGCGAGTTGATGGACTACGCCGGCTACGACGGCTGATACCGCGTCTCACTGACATCGCCGTCGGTTCACTGGCCGACTCCACTCCACGACGTCCCACTGCAACTCGCCGCGTTCGCAGGCGCCATCGACCCCGCCGTCGCTGACCGCGGGCGCGTTCGAGAGGCCCCCGTGGGCCTTGCCGAGAAGATCTTCGCCCCCAGGAGTCGGCGCGTCCCGATAGCGGCCTATGACTCGATCTCCGACCGGGCTTTCTCGCGCAGCAGTTCGATCGCCGTCGGGTTCGACCCCTCGGGGATGATCACGTCGGCGTCGCGTTTCGTCGGCTCGACGAACTGCTCGTGCATCGGTTTCACCGTCGAGAGGTACTGCTCCACGACACCCTCGACGGTCCGCCCGCGGTCCTCGATGTCCCGCTGGAGTCGGCGGAGCACGCGCACGTCCGCGTCGGTCTGAACGTATACCGAGAGGTCCAGTTCCGCCCGGATCTGCTCGTGATAGAGCGCGAATATCCCTTCGAGGACGACGATGGGCTCGGGATCGAGCGTCCGCTCGGCGTCCTTTCGCGTGTGACGCTCGAAGTCGTACTGCGGGATCGAGACTGTCTCGCCGCGAGCGACCGCCTGCAGGTCGGCAGTGAGCCGGTCCCAGTCGATCGCGTCCGGGTGGTCGTAGTTCGTCTCGCGACGCTCCTCGAGCGTCAGGCCCGACTGGTCGCGGTAGTAGCTGTCCAGCGACAGGAGCGTGACCGTGGCGTCGACTGACTCGACGATTTCGGTGGCTATCGTGGTCTTTCCGGACCCCGTCCCCCCTCCGATACCGATGAGATACGGCGAGCTGGTCATTGGTGGGCGTCTCTCCTCTCGACAGGAATAGCTTGCTCCTCGAGAGTGACAGACGTACGAGAGACGGCTGCACCCACTCGATGCGGCCGCCACTATCTCCTCGCCCGCTGGAGGAACACGCCCAGGAGGAGGTAAGCGTAGCCGCCGGTGCCAGTGAGCGCAAGCGCCTGTCCGCCGCGGGCGACGGTGGTAGCCGACCAGCCCGCGGCGACGACCTCCAGGAAGAGACCCGCAGCGATAGCCGTCGAGCACGATTGGACAGGGGTGTGCGTACCGAGCGTCTCCCACGTGCCGACGGCGAGGTAGGCAAAGACGGCCGGGACGAACAGCTTCGCGTCACGTCGACCGGCGCCGCCGTCTCTGCGACCACCGCGCCGGCGTCGAGTCTCGTCGACATACGCAAGTGTTGCACGCCCGGTCGCCCGGCGGTTTTCCCGAACCTGTTCGGTCCCGTGTGTGTCGGTCGCCGAAGAGAGAATCAAGGTCGAGCGGAGCTACAGGTCGAGCGCGACGCGCTCGCCGGTCTGCGCTGACTCGTATGCGGCTTCGGTGACGGCGGTGACAGCCAGGGCGTCGCGGGCGGTCGCGGGTGGAGTCGCGCCGTTGCGGATCACGTCGACGAACGCCGCGGGCTTCGAGCGATGCTCGTACTCGGTGACGTGGCGTTCGAGGGCGTCGCCGGATTCGTCGACGAAGCGGACCTCCGGTCGACCCCACTCGGCGCGGTCGATGGTGAGCCCGCCCGAATCACCCCACGCGTGGACGTGCTCGCGGTGGCGCGCCGCGTCGCCAGAGACAGCCATCGAGGCGACGGCACCGTTCCCGAACGAGACCGTCAGCGCCGCCTGCACGTCGACGCGCTCGGCGTCGTCGTGGAACTGCATCTGCGCGTCGACGGCGACCGGTTCGAGCCCCGTCGACCACAGGACGGCGTCAAGGAGGTGACTCCCCGTGTCGTACAGTTGCCCGCCGCCCGAGAGGTCCGGATCGGAGCGCCAGGCGCCCTCTTGCCCGGAGATCCAGTCCTGGGTGATCTCGGCGGTGAGGTAGTCGATATCGCCGACGCGCTCTGGGAGTTCCGCTCTGACCGCGCGGAAAGTCGGGTCGAGGTGGCGCTGGTAGCCGACCATCAGCGCCGCGGGGCCGGTCTCGGCGCGCTCGACGAGGTCCTGCGCGTCCGCGAGGTCGGTACACAGCGGCTTCTCGCAGAGCGTATCGACCTCCCGGTCGAGCGCGGCGACGACCTGGTCGTAGTGCAGCGTGTGCGGCGTCGCGATGACCACGCCGTCCAGGTCGAGACTGTCGAGCATCGTCTCGTGGTCGGCGTAGCGGTCGTCCGCGGGGACGCCGAACTCCTCGCCCGCAGCCACGCGGTTCTCCGCGGAGACGTCCGCGACCGCGACCACCTCGGCGTCGTCGACATCCCCGAACCCGCGGCCGAGGTGTGTACCCAGACCGCCGGTACCGGTGATGCCGATCCTGATCTCGCCCTCAGTTGTGTCGGTCATGACTACCTGCCGGTGCGTCGCCGACGTAACCTTTCGGGAAGGGTGCAAACGTTCCGCGAGTCAGTTCGCGAGCGTCTCCCGGGCCGCGGTCACGCCTCGGCTTCTACACCGTATCGAACTCCCCGACGATGGCGCGGATCCGCTCGACCACGTAGTCGGCCTCCTCGTCGGTGAGACACATCGGGTTCACCGTGAACTCCCCCTCCGGGAGTCGGTCGGCGCCGACGAACACCCGCGGGTCCTCGCGTTTGAGCGCTCGAACGACCGCTGTGGCCGACGCGCCGACCGTCGCCTCGGTCACCGTCACGACCACCGTCGGGGTGACCGACTTCGCACCGGTTTCGACTGCCGTCGCGAGGCCGTCCACCGCCGCCAGCGCCTCGGCGACTGTCGTCGCCCGGTCGTGCCACTCCTGGCGCGTGGCCTCGTGGTCCGCCGCGAGAAACGCGTCGAGCGCCGCGAGCAGTCCGACGAGTTCCTCCTTCCCGACCTTCAGCGGGCGGCCGATGCCCTGGCGGGGGACGCCGTCGAAGCGCTCGCGGTCGAGCAGCGAAGCCGGCGGCTCCCACACCGCGCTCGTGGCGTGCATGTCGAGGTGCTGGGCGGCGACGGAGGCTATCAGGTCGCGTCGACCGGCCAGGATACCCGTCGTCTGCGGCCCTCGAATCCCCTTCCCCCCGCTGAACGCGACCAGGTCGGCTCCCTGCTCGGTGAACCACGAGAGGTTCTCGACCGGCGGGAGTTCCGCCGCCGCGTCGACGATGACAGGGACACCGTGATCGTGTGCGATCTCGCAGACCTCGGCGAGCGGCGGTCCCTCATAGCGCTTGTAGACGTGGGCGACCGCGGCGGTGTCGTCACCGATCGCCTCGGCGTACTCCCAGGGCTCGACGTTTCGCGACCCGGTGCCGAGACGCGCGTCGTTGGTGCCGACGTCGACGAGTGTCGCTCCCGCGGTCCGGAGCGCGTGGTCGTAGCCGGTCCGGTGGGTCCGCGGCACGACGACCTCGTCCGCCAGTTCTGACGTGTCGGGGAGGCGCGCCATCGCGGCCGGGTCGTCGCCGGCGAGACACGCTGCGGCGGCCAGCACGAGTGCGCCCGCGGCGCCGTTGGTCACGTAGCCCGCTTCGGCACCGGTCACGTCGGCGATACGGTCGCTCGCGGCCGCCTGCAGGTCCGACAGCCGAACGAACGACTCCGCGGCGCGGCTCATCGCCTCGACCGCCTCGGGGCGGATGCGGCTTCCGCCGATCCGCGTCTTCGTCCCCGCCGCGTTGACGACCGTCGCCACGCCGAGTTCGTCGTAGACAGTCCCGTCTGGCATACCCGAGTATCGCCGAACAGGGCAAAAAGTGTGACCACGGCCCACGAGCTCTCCGGTTCGTGCGTGACTGGGGCGGTTCGAGCTCCGGCGGGCGTGACGCTGCCGGGTCGAGGCTGCTGGAGGAGCCTGTCTGTCCCCAACGGTTTCGTGGGTGCCACCCAGAACGAATCTATGGACGAGCCACTCACGCTCCTCGTCGTCGGCGCGCACCCGGACGACTGCGCGATCAAGGCAGGGGGTATCGCGGCGACGTACGTCGAGGCCGGCCACGACGTGACGTTCTGTTCGATGACCGATGGGAGCGCGGGGCACCACGAGATGGACCGCGCACCGCTGGCCGCCCGCCGCAAGCGCGAGACCGAGGCCGTCGCCGAGACGCTCGGCGTCGACTACCGCGTCTTCGACGTTCGCGACGGTGAACTCGAACCGACGCTCCGGAACCGTCGGCGACTCATCCGGTTCGTCCGCGAGGTGGAACCGGACCTCGTGCTCGGGCCACGCCCGAACGACTACCACCCGGACCACCGTTACTGCGCGCAGTTGCTCCGGGACGCCGCGTACATGCTCATCGTGCCGAACGTCTGTCCGGACGCGCCGCCGCTGGACGCGAACCCGGTGTTCGGGTACGTCGCGGACGCATTCCGGAAGCCGGCGCCGTTCGAACCCGACGTGGCCCTCGACGTGAGCGACGCCGTGGATCGCAAGATCGACGCGCTCGACTGCCACGAGTCCCAGATGTACGAGTGGCTCCCTTACACGTTCGGCGAACTCGACGCGGTCCCGGACGGCGAGGCGGCCCGCCGCGAGTGGCTGGCGAACGACGGCCTCTCGCACCTGGTCGAGCACACCGAGATGAACGTCGCGGACCGCTTCCGCGCGGAGCTTCGCGAGCGCTACGGCGATGAGGGAGCGACGGTCGGGCACGCCGAAGCCGTCGAGATCTCCGAGTACGGCGCCCCGCTCACGTCCGAGCGACGCGAGACGCTGTTTTTCTTCTGACTGGAGCGACTCACAGGGCGGCTGTGTTCCTGTCGAATCCGAATACAGAGTGCCGGCGCGGTCGACACCCGTCGAACGTGAGACAGTGCTGCCGGGGTACCACGACCTCGACGACTGCCGCTCCAGCGGCCTCACCGCCAGGACACCGAACTGGGAGCGTGACGCGGAGCGGTCGCGGCTGCGTCGTCAGCGTACCATCGGCTTCAGAGAGGGTGCTCGTCCGGTCACGTCCCGCACCGTTTAACACCGAGCGTGACAAAACATATAAATCAACCCGTAAGTCATGACTGCAGACGAGGTGACTGGGGCTGGTGACCGGGTTCTCCCGCTCCTCTCTGACTCAGGAAACCGACGACTGCTCACAGAGTGGGTCGAAGAGCACCCCTCCTACGAGTTCGTCGACCTGCAAGGCACTATCGAGGAAACTCCCTTCGACGTCTGCATCCTGGACAGCGAAGCCTTCGAGGAACACCTCCCCGGACTGCGGGCGAAGAAGGCGGCTGCAACGCCCGTAGTGCTCCCCTATCTCCTGTTACTCGAAGAGTCCGACCCCGAGATCATCGACCTCGATGGCGGTGAACTCGCCGATAACGTGGTGACTGAATCGATCGACGAGATCGTCACGATGCCCATCCAGCAGGCCGAGCTACAGTGGCGACTGGCGGCGTTACTCCGGCTCCGAGAGCAATCACTCACCTTGCGACAGCGCGGGCGCGACCTCGAACAACAGGTCGACCTCTTCGAACGGGCTCAGGATATCGCAGACGTGGGGGGCTGGGAGTACAGTCCCCAGACGGACGAGCTCACCTGGACTGAAAAAGTCTACCAGATTCACGACCTTCCGAAAGACGCCGAACTGACGGCGGAGACGGCTATCGAGTACTACCACCCGGAGGACCGGGACACGATCCGGGAAGCGTTCTGGGGAGCCGTCGAGGACGCCGAGTCCTACGATTTCGATATACGACTGGTCACCGACGAGGGCGACCAGCGGTGGGTGCGCACGCGTGGCGAGCCCTACTACGAGGACGGGGAAGTGGCCAGCGTCCGCGGGACGATCCAGGACATTACTGACCGCAAGGAGAACGAACGGGCGATGCAACAGGCACGCGACCAGTACCGGACGATATTCGAGGCGAGCAACGACGCCATCCTGATCATCGATCCGGACGCGGACGAGGTCGTCGCTACGAACTCACAGGCGAGCGCCCTCTTCGGGTACGACCGTGGGGCGCTACTGGACGACGTGTCCCCACAGGCCATCTATGGGGGAGACGAAGACCAGTTCCGAGAGTTCGTCGACGAAGTGTTCGATTCCGGTGAGGGATGGACGGACGAACTCACCTGTACACGGCGGGACGGGCGACACGTCCCCGCGGAGATCTCCGCATCGACGATCGAGTTCGAGGGCCGGTCGTGTCTGCTGGCATCGATCCGGGATATCTCGACCCGGAAAGAGAGTGAGCGCGAACTCCGGCGCGTCAGCCAGGCGGTCGAAGCCTCGGCCCACGCGATTTTCATCACCGACCCCGACGGAACGATCACGTACACGAACCCGGCGTTCGAAGAGATCACGGGGTTCTCCCGGGAAGAAGCGGTCGGGAAGACACCGGACATTCTGAATTCCGGGGCGATGCATGACGGGTACTTCGGGGAGTTCTGGACGACGATCCGCTCGGGCGAGGTCTGGGACGATGAGGTGATCAATCGTCGCAAGGACGGGGAGACGTTCACCGCCCACCAGACAGTCGCTCCGGTCACCGACGGGGACGACGAAATCGAGGCATTCGTCGCGGTGCAGACCGATATCACGGAGCGAAAACAGCACGAACGACGCCTCCAGCGACAGTCGCGAGCGATCGACGAAGCACCGATCGGTATCAGTATCTCCGACCCGACCGGGGCGGACAACCCGATGATATACGTGAACGACGCGTTCGTGGAGATCACGGGCTATCCGCGCGAGGACGTTCTCGGGCGAAACTGTCGGTTCCTGCAGGGTGAGAACACGGATTCCGAGCGGGTGGCACGGATTCGCGACGCGATCGACGCCCAGGAACCGGTCGCGGTCGAGATCCGGAACTACCGGAAAGACGGCACGGAATTCTGGAATCACCTCGAAATCGCTCCCGTCAGAAACGCCCAGGATGAGGTCATCAATTACGTCGGCTTCCAGCAGGACGTGACTGAACGACGGGAACGCCACCAGCAGTTAGAAACTATCGACCGCCTGTTGCGGCACAATCTCCGTAACGACATGAACGTGATTCGTGGCCGTGCCGAGCTCATCCACTCCGAGAGTTCGGGCGACGTTGCAGAGCTGGCCGAGAAGATCATCGACGTGAGCGACGGACTGCTCGGAATGGCCCGGAAGGAACGGGCGATAGCGAAGGTCCTCCTGGAAGACCCGGTGCAAGCGGAGACACCCATCGAACCGGTTCTCCAGCGCGTCGTTTCGACCATCGAGTCCGACCATCCCGAAGCGACGATCGCGGTCGAGTCTCCCGAGGCGGTGACTGTGCGGGCGACGGCACAGTTCGAGGAAGCGCTCGCCGAACTCGTCGAGAACGGGGTCGTTCACAACGACTCGGCCGCTCCCGAGGTTACGATCACCGTCACCCGGAGTGACGGATCGACGCATATCGACGTCGCAGACACCGGACCGCGGATACCCGAGATGGAGCAGAACATACTGGAAGAGGCCACGGAGCGAACACCAGTGTACCACGAGACCGGGCTCGGATTGTGGTTCGCCAAACTGGTCGTGACTCGGTCCGGTGGGACGATCACCGTCACTGAGAACACCCCGGCCGGAAGCACTGTCAGGGTCACGTTCCACGAGTGAGCGCCACGCACCCGTGTCGTGCACAGTGACCCGACTCCTGTGGGCGGATCGAAGAGCCACACGCAGTCGACAGCCCGGAAGTGAGCGCCACACCACTGATTCGATATATCGAAATAGAGTTTAGACCCGCGACAGTCGAGGGGTAGTCGGGGGAGCGTCCGAGCCGCTAGCCACCGCGTCCGACCGGTTCTTGCGAGGACTCAGACTGCGATTCGCTGGCCCCCTCGGCGTACAGCGAGTAGGTGAGAACGGCGAAGCCGGCGGCGGTGAAGACGCTTTGCACGCTCGCGGCGAGGACGAGGCCGATGTCGGCGAACTGGTGCAGCGCACCGCTGACGACGGCCCCGGCGGTGACGAGACCGATCCCGACGGTCAGCGCGCGGAGCGCGGGCGCTCCGGTCCGGCGATACGCTCGCCAGGACAGCGACGTCAGCAGCGTGCCGAAGACCAGCGTCGCCGCTTTCGTCAGCGCGAGCACAAACCGAGTGTCGAGTATGGTGAAATCGAACACTGACGTCACTCCTTGCAGGGAGATCACAGGTCACCTGCAAATACCCCGTCAACGCTTCTCATGGACTGGGAACGGCGAGCGACCAGCCGAAGATGCGCGGCGCCGACGGATGGGGCGCGGACAGGTGCGGGCGCGAACCCGGGTGAGAAAACTACTCAGTGTACAGCGAGTAGACGATGACAGCGAACCCGACGGCGGTGAGTGCGCTCTCGATGACCAGCGCAGTGTCAGTTAACGCGGTCTGTCCGAACTCGCCCAGCGGCGTCGCTATCGTGCCGTCGCCCACCCAGAGGCCGACCGCCTGGTCTATCACTCCTGCCAGTAATGTCCCCGCTGTCACGATTCCGAACCCGACGGCGAGGTACCACAGCGGGCGGGCCCCCGAGCGCTGGTAGGCCTTGTAGGACAGGTAGGTGATCAGCCCGCCGAGCAGGAGGGTTATCGTCTTCAGTGCGACCAGCGCGATGATTGGGTGTGGACTCATGTCTCCTTACGAACCTCCGACCAGAGTGATTCGAGCCGCTGGTCCGGCGTCCGGGGTCGACGAGCGATGTCGGCGTCGAACTCGCGCTCTTCCGTCAGCGCGATGACGACCTCCTCGAAGTCGACTTCGTAGGTGCTCGCGTGCTGGCCGTCCGGCCGGATCTCCGTGCCCTCGTAGACCAGTTGGGCGTCCTCCAGCAGGTCGATCTTCCTGTAGGTAGTCGACAGGGGGATGTCGCTCGCCTCGGCGATTTCGCTGGCCGTCATCGGCTCGTCAAGCGCCGAGACGATCGCCCGACAGTCCGGATCGTCGAGCGCGTCCAGCACCTCCTGGAGGTCTGGCTGGTCCTCGTCCGCGAACGGGTCACGGACCATTGATACCCCTCTTTTGCCACAGCGACGTTATAACCGCACCGACACAGCGTCGCCACGACGCCCCGTGATCGACAGTTCAACCCCAGACTGACCCGTCGTCGTACTGACACCGATCGAACAGGTCTCCGACCGGTTGCCAGCTGTGGCCGGCCGGCGTGGACTCGACCGCGACCGGCTTCGGCGGACCCACCCGATCGCCGGAGACGCTCTCAGGGCCGGCCCGGTGAGACGGGCGCTCGCTCGTGTCGACTGGCGGTCGCGCTACGGACACCCCCGCAGGCGCGTCGGCGGTGCAGTAATCCTGATCGCCCCGAACCTCGCGAGCCACGTCGTAGCACCGTGCGAGCGTTCCCAGGAGCTGAAAACCCGGTGGTCGGCTTTTGTCGCACCGGTCGAAGGTGACGCGTATGCCCGAGGCATCGTCCGAGCGGACCGCCAAACGGGAGTTCGAGACGTGCGTCGACGACCCGCGCGGGGACCGGACCCGCGAGTGGGAGCTGTTCGTCCGCGACGCACCCGGGGAACCGCTTCGCCACGCTGGCAGCGTCAGCGCGCCCACCGCCGAAATCGCCCGCGAGCAGGCCACCCGGCTGTTCGGCTGGACCGCAGAGGCGCTCTGGCTCTGTCCCGCCGACGAGACCCGACGATTCGCCGCCGACGGCGTCGCACTCTCCGACCGGGCGAACCCGACAGACCAGTCCGGGGTCGAGGGGAACGGAGGGGCGGAGTGATGATCTCCATCAGCAAACTGCTCTGTGACCTCGACGCGGCGGGTGACGGCCTCAGGTACGACGCCGCCGACGAATCAAGGAAAGCCCAGATCCGCGAGCAGAAACAACGGCGGCCAGTCGTCGTGTGGAACTGCACGAAACAGTGCAATCTCTACTGCCAGCACTGCTACGCGGCCGCCGAAACCGAGCCCGCGCCGGGCGAGTTGACCACCACGGAGGGCAAACGATTCCTCGACGACCTGGCCGACTACGGCGCGCCGGTCGTCCTCTTCTCGGGCGGCGAACCCCTGGCTCGCAACGACCTCGTCGAACTCGTCGGCCACGCGAGCGACGCCGGCCTCCGACCCGTACTCTCGACGAACGGGACGCTCCTGACCGAGGAACGGGCGGCCGCACTGCGCGAGGCGGGGCTGCAGTACGTCGGCGTCTCCGTCGACGGGCTCCCCGAGCGCAACGACGCCTTCCGCGGCGAGAAGGGCGCATTCGACCGCGCGCTGGCGGGTATCGAAGCCTCCCAGTCGGCGGGGCTGAAGACCGGCCTCCGCTACACCATCACCGAGGCGAACGCCGACGACTTGGAGAGCGTGGTCGACCTGCTGGCCGACCGCGGCGTCGACCGGTTCTGTTTCTACCACCTCGACTACGGCGGACGCGGCGCCGAGATACAGGACGCCGACCTGACGCCCGAGGAGCGCCGCGCAGCGGTCCGCCGGGTCTGTGATATGACTCGCGAGTACCACGACCGCGGGCACGAGATCGAGACGCTACTCGTGGGCAACTACGCCGACGCCGCCTACCTCGTCGAGTACGCGCGTCGCGAACTGGGACCTGAACAGGCCGAGCGCGTGCTTGCCTATCTGGAAACGAACGGTGGCGACCCCACTGGCGAGCGCGTCGCCGACGTGGACTACCAGGGCAACGTCCACCTCACCCAGTTCTGGCAGGGCTACGCGCTGGGGAACGTCCGGGACCGTCCGTTCGGTTCCATCTGGGAGGACGAGTCGAACGCGCTCCTCTCGGCGTTGCGCGAGCGCGAGGACCACCTCCGGGGTCGGTGTGCGGACTGTCAGTACCAGTCGGTCTGTCGCGGCGCCTCGCGACTGCGAGCGCTCGCGACCGGTGACGACCCGTTCGGCCCCGACCCGCAGTGTTACCTCACGCCCGACGAGCGCGGGGTCGGCGGTCCGGATCGGTCGGCGGATCCGGCCGATTGAGCCAGCGGTCCTGGCGGGTGTCCCGACTGAGGCAGCGCTCGCGCGTTCGGACGGTGCCACGTAAACCACACAGCGCGATACGAAATCCGGTCGAATCGCGAGCACGCGGAAAATCCGGTCAGCCCGCGGATTTCCACTCATCAGGGTGGGAGAAAGTTCATCCGCCCTTCGGGCGAAGATAACGGAGAGAACATATGCCCGCCATCGAGACTGAGGGGCTGAGCAAATACTACGGCGACGTGCGCGGCGTCGAGGACCTGACGTTCAGCGTCCGCGAGGGGGAGGTGTTCGGCTTCCTCGGGCCGAACGGTGCGGGGAAGACGACGGCCATCCGGACGCTGATGGGCTTTCAGTCCCCGACCGAAGGGACGGCGAGGGTGCTAGGTGCGGACGTCCGCGACGCCGAAGCGCTCCGTGCGGCTCGCGCCCGGGTCGGGTTTCTCCCGAGCGAGCCCGGCCTCGACGAGTCCGTCACGGGGCGGCGACTGATCCGCTATCACGGCGCCCTGCGCGGCGACGTGCGCAGCGACGAACTCCTGACGGTGTTCGACCCGCCACTGGACAGGAAGGTCCGCGAGTACTCCCGCGGGAACAAGCAGATGCTCGCCATCGTCATCGCGTTCATGCACGACCCCGACCTGGTGTTCATGGACGAACCGACCTCGGGGCTGGACCCCCTGAAACAGGAGGAGCTCCTGGAGTTCGTCCGCGCCGAACAGCGACGCGGCAAGACCTTCTTCTTCTCGTCGCACATCCTCAGCGAAGTCCGGAAAGTCTGCGACCGCGTCGGGATCGTCCGCGACGGCCACCTCGTCGAGCTGGAGTCCGTCGAGTCGCTGCTCGACCGAAGCGGCAAACTCGTCCGCGTTCGGGTCGAGGGCGACGTGGACGCCGAGGACCTGGCGATCGACGGCGCACACGACATCGCGGTGAGTGGCGACGGAGCGGTCGAAAACGATACCATCGACGGATCCGGTGACCTCGACACGGGCGACGGGCAGGCCACCACGGTCTCGTTCACCTACACCGGCGCCCACGAACCGCTCCTGCGTCGGCTCCTCGAGTTCGACCTACTCGACCTGAGCATCGAGGAAGCGCCGCTGGAGGACATCTTCATGCGATTCTACGGCGAGGATCCCAGCGAGCGGATCGAGCGCGTCGAAGGCGTGGGGAACGGTGCCGGCGAGCCAGCAGAGTCGGGCGAGTCAGACGACGGCGATGGCGGCGACGACCAGCGGACGGAGCGGGCCGATGTTTGAAACGGTGCGATACGAGGCGAAGCGACGGCTGCCGGCAGCGACGGTCATCTCGCTCGCGCTGTCGGCGTTCGCGGCGATGGTGTTGCTCATCGCGCCCGGTATCATCGGCGAGGTCGACGTCGACGCACTGCTCGAAAACGTCCCGCCGGCGCTCGTCGAGTCGATGGGGCTCGAACACATGGGCACCATCGAGGGCTTTCTCGCGCTCGAACTCTACCAGTTCGTCTGGGTCCTCGGCCTGGGCGCCTACGTCGCTTACTCGACCGCGGGTACCATCGCCGGCGACGTCGAGGACGGGCGGATGGACACGCTGCTCGCGGCGCCAGTCTCGCGGCGCCGACTCCTGCTGGAGACGTACCTCGCGCTGTTGACGCCCGCGGTCGTCGTGAACGTCGTCGTCTTCACGGTCGTCGCCGCGGGCACGGCCGTCATCGGTGAATCCGTCGCGCTCGCGGACCTCGCCGCGGTCCACGCGCTCTCACTGCCGTACTTCATGCTCTGTGGCGCCGCGGGGATGCTGGCCTCGGTCGCGGCGCCGCGGCGACTGATCGCCGAGGGGGTCGCCGCCGGCGCAGTCGTCGGAACCTTTCTCCTGCAGTCGCTCACGACCGGGACCTCCGCCGAGTGGGTTGGGAGCGTCGCGCCGATGCGCTACTACGACCCGCTGACGGTCCTGACCGCGAGCGAGTACGACCTCACGGGTGCAGGACTCCTGCTCGCCGTGACCGCCGCACTCCTGCTCGTCGCCGTCCGCGTCTTCGAGGAGCGTGACGTGCAATGAGCGGGGAGACGGACGCGACCGGCCGGGAACGAACGTCACGACCGCCCGCCACCGGCGCGGGCGCCACGTGGGACGTGGCTCGCTACGAGGGGCGCAACCGCGTCCCCGTGACGGTCGTTCTGGCAGTGCTCTTCTCGCTGTTCGGGGCCTTCTACGTCTGGCTGGGACCGGAACTGGTCGCCGGCGACCAGATGCAGGAGCTCCTAGACCAGTTGCCACCGGCGATGGTCGAGCTGTTCGGGTTCCAGAGCCTCGAATCGCTCGGGGGACTGCTCGCCAGCGAGTTCTACACGCTGGGCTGGATCGTCGGCTTCGGCGGCTACGTCGCCTACTCGGCCGCCGGCACCGTCGCCGGTGACCTGCGCGACGAGCAGATGGACCTGTTGCTGGCTGGCCCCGTCGCCCGCCGAAGCGTCCTCCTCGGGAAGTACTTCGCCCTGCTGGTCCCGATCCTGGTCGTCAGCGTCGTCGTCCCGGCGGTGCTCTACGCCGCCTCGGTCGCGGTCGGCGACCCGCTCTCGCTCGCCGATCTCGCGGTCCTGCACGCCCTCTCGGTTCCGTATCTGTTGCTGTGGGCCGCGGTCGGACTCGTGCTCGGCGTGGCGGTCCGCGGTGGCCGGACAGCCGGCCGACTCGCGCTCGGCCTCGTCTTCGCCGGCTGGATCGTCGAGTCGGTGATCGCGACGACCGACTACGCGTGGGTCGGCGCCGTCTCACCGACGCGCTACTTCGACCCACCGGCGGTCCTCGTCGACGGCAGCTACGACATCGCTGGCGCCACCCTCCTGCTCGCCGTCGCCGCCGCACTCGTCGGGGCCGGTCTGCGCTGGTTCGAACGCAGCGACCTCTGAAGACGGGCCCCAGCGCCCGGCGACGGCGCCCTCGCCGTCGGAAACACTGAAAGCGACGACCGCCGAAATCCACCTGTGGCACCCCTTGACTGGTTGACCGCGGGGCCGTACGGCCTCGGCGTGTTCTTCGCCATCGGACTGCTCGGCGGTGCCCACTGTCTGGGGATGTGCGGCCCACTGGTGACCACCTACGCGAACCGACTTCACTCCGAGGACGCGACGCGACGCGGCGACCGAAGTACGGAACGCGACGACCGACCGACGGAGCGCCGCGACCGCCCGACAGCGGGCGCGACCCCGCGACTCGACTGGCGGGACGTGCGCCAGCACGCGCTGTTCAACCTCGGGCGCACGCTCTCGTACACCGCGATGGGGGCGCTGCTGGGCGGGCTCGGCGCGGTCGTCTACGACGCCGCCGCGGTCGTCGCCCTGGCCGACGCCGTGCGCGGCGTCGCCGGCGTCGTCGTCGGCGCGTTCATCCTCGCGACCGGCGCGCGGTACCTCGCTGGCGGCGTCGGCGGCGGCGTCGAGTCGCTCCCCGGCGCCGGCGGCCTCTTCGAACGGCTCACCGGCGCGGTCACGCCGCGACTGGACCGGCTGGTCCGGGGACCGCGGATCGCCGCGCTCGGGGCCGTCCACGCCATCCTGCCGTGTCCGCTGCTCTTTCCGGCCTACCTCTACGCGTTCTCGCAGGGGTCGCCCCTCGCGGGTGGGCTCTCCCTGTTCGCACTCGGACTCGGGACCTTCCCGACGCTGTTCGCGCTCGGGACGCTCTGGACCGAGCTGTCGGCTCGCACGCGGGGCCGACTCCATCGCGTCCTCGGCGGGCTCTTTCTCCTCCTCGGCCTCGTCGCGCTGACGCACGGACTGCGACTGCTCGGCGCGCCCGTGCCCGGGATTCCGCTACCTGTGTACCAGCCGCTCTCGTGAGCGCAGGTGCGAGGACCGAAACCACCGTTGAGTGACGAATCAGCCCTGGACGGGGACGCGAGCGATGGCGACCTCGTCGTCGAACAGCGTCGTCGTGGCGCCCTCGCTCCCCTCGACGGCGGTGACCGCGACGAAGTTCGGAGTCGACCCGCTCGGGAAACGCCACTGGGCCGTGACAGTGGCGGTCTCGCCGGGCGCGATAGATCCGGTCGTCGCGTCGGCACGCGGGTCGTGGCTGGCGCCGCCGACCGTCGTGACCGGCCCCAGTCGCAGTTCGTACGGCGTGTCGCCGGTGTTCTCCACCGCGACGGTGAGCGTGAGCGTCCACCGGTCGCCCGAGGAAAGCGTCGCGGTCGTCAGCGTCTCCGTCCGGTCCGTCTCGGGCAGGAGTTCCTCGCCGGTCGCCACGCCGTCGACCGGGGTGGGATCTGCGGTCTGGGTCCCGTCGCCGTCGCCGCCCGCGAGACCGCCGATGAGGCCGGCAAAGGTCATCCCCTCGATGACCAGGATCAGGAGGATAGCGAACGCGAACAGCCACATCACGAGTCGTCGTTCGTTCATTGGATGGGGGTGAAAGCGGGGTCGGACGTCGGTTCAGACCGGGACCGCCGGTGCGCCGGGGCCGAACACGCCGTCGCTCAGCAGGCCGACGACCGGGATGGCGTAGGTCAGCAAGACGAGCACGACGGCGATAGCGAGCCACAGCCGAAGGTTGTCGAGGACGACCGGGCTGTGGTCCGGCCCGGACAACGGCTCCGGGATCGCGCCGTTGACGTCGATACGCTCGCTCTTGTGGGAGAGCCAGGTCCGCGCGATGACGAACACGAAGATGGCCAGCGAGACGAACAACAGCGTGCCGCCGACGGCGATCTGGAGTCGCATCTCGCCGTACCCCCCGGCGGCCCCCGAGAAGGAGGCGTCGACGACGTTGTACTCGGGTTCGGCGGTCCGGCGCGGCACGCCCAGCAGGCCGGCGCGGTGCATCGCGTTGGACATCAGGAACATCCCGATGAACCAGATGAAGGGCTGGACGGCCGCGAGCGTGCGGTGTTTGAGCCGCTTACCCGTGATCTGCGGGAGGAGCCAGTAGGTGATGGCCATCGCCGTCAGGGCGAAGGCGGTCCCGACGGTCAGATGGAAGTGGCCGGGCACCCACAGCGTGTTGTGGATGAGATAGTTGATGTTCATGCCGGCGTTTATCATCCCGGAGAAGCCGCCGGCCGCGAACATCAGGCCTGCGAGCGCACAGCCCGAGAAAGCCGGGTTCTCCCACGGGAGCGAGCGCAGCCAGCCCAGTCGGCCGGACCCGCCGCGCTGCCGGGCACCGTGTTCGATGCTCGCGACGACGGTGAATGCCGTGAGCAGACTGGGAAGCAACAGCATCATCGTGTTCGTCATCGCGATCATCTTGAAGCCCTCGGGGATGCCCGGGTCGAGGTACTGGTGGTGGAAGCCGGTCGGCGTCGAGAGCAGGAGGAAGAGGACGAACACGACGCGGGCGAGCGGGTCGCTGAACAGGCGACCGCCGGCGAGTTTCGGCATGATCGTGTACCAGACCAGATACGCCGGGAGCAGCCAGAAGTAGACGACCGGGTGGCCGAAGTACCAGAACAGCGTCCGCATCGTGAGCGGGTCGACCTGGTCGACGAAGCCCAGCGACCACGGGATCAGGAAAACGACGACTTCGACGGCGACGCCGATGGTCGAGAGGTACCACATCAGCATGGTCGTCAGGACCATGAACGTCTGCAGCGGGATCCGCTCGTCGGGGTTGTCCTTGCGCCACGCGCGGAAGGTGAGGAAGTAGTTCGCGCCCGCGAGCCACGAGCCGACGATGATCAGCGCGGCGCCGACGTAGAACAGCGGGTGGGCCTGCAGCGGCGTGTAGAACGTGAACAGGACGTCGGCGCTGATGTCGAGGCTCGGGACCAGGCCGGCGAGAATAGCGGCGGCGGCCATGACCGTCCCGAGCGTCATCATGCCGAACCACGTCCACGCCAGGCGCATGTTCGTGAACGGGCGGTCGAGGCTCTTCGTCACCGCCCACGCGAAGATTCCGGCGATGAAGAACGTCGTGAACACCAGCACGAGCAGGACACCGTGGCCGGTCAGGACGGTGTAGTAGTCCGCGGAGCTGATGAACCCGCGGAAGACGTCCGTCCGGTGGAGCGCCTGCACGAGGCCGAACAGGCCACCGACACCGAGCGCGCCGAACGCGACCAGGAAACACGCGCGGACGAGCTTCGCCGCCTCGGGGAACCGCTCCAGATACGCGAGCCGGTTCTCGGCGTCGCGACTCTCGGCGACCGTCGTTCTCCGGTCGGTCTCAGAGACTGTCTCGTCGGCCGTCGGCGTGCTCATGATCCGCCCTCCTGTGCGGCGTCAGCGTTCACTGTCGCGGCCGTCACGTTGTACTGTGACTGCGGGACGACCTGGATCGACCCCTCCATCGAGTGGTGACCGGACCCGCAGTACTCGTGACAGACGATGCCGTACTGTTTGGCCTCGTCGAACTCCACTTCCATCACTGACTCCTGACCTGGGATGACCATCGTGTTGACGTTCGTGTTCGCGATCTCGAACCCGTGGACCACGTCGGGGCTCGTGACGTGGAAGGTAACAGTGCTGTCGGCGGGCACGCGTATCGGGTCGGTCGTTCCGGGGTTGAAGAAAAACCGCCGCGCCACGACGTACACCTCGTACTCGTCCTCGCCGACCTTCCGGACGCCGGGCTCCTCGAACTCGGTGCCGTCGAGATTCGCCGAGTCGAAGGTCTCGCCGTCGCCGCCGACCATCTCGATACCCTCGGCGACGGCGCCGTAGGTGACGGTCCCGATCAGCGCGAGCACGAGCAGTATCGACAGCCCGAGCCAGAGCCGTTCGAAGCGATGTATCTCCATCTTATCCCACCACCGTTGGCCCGCCGAGGAACTCGACGAAGTACATCACGACCCACATCACGCCGAGGATTGCGAGGTAGAGGAGGACCAGCGAGAGCGTCCCCCTCGGGTCGAACTCGTCGTGGTCCAGCTCCTCGACCTGGTCGGGGTCGACGGCCGACGCCTCCTGTGCGGTCGGCCGGTCAGGCGGGTTGGCCTCCGGATACGCGGGCACGCCGTCTGGGTACTGGCGGCGCATGTACGCTGCGAAGCCGAAGGGGATCGTGAACAGCCCCAGCAACGCCCCGGCGAAGATAGTCAGCCACGCGCCGGCGTTGTCGGGGCGGGTGAACCCACCGCCCCCGACACTCGTACTTGAGTAGTCCGTCCCGACGACGACGGCACCTCTCATCCCGAGTTGCTCGTGTGGCTCGCAGACGTACCTGTACATGCCGTCGGCCTCGAACGTGTGACTGAACGTGTAGCCTTCCTCGCCGACCTGCTCGCCCGAGTCGAAGGTCCCGTCGTTGGCGACGACGTTGTGGCCGCCACCCTCACCGGTCCACTCCCAGACGACCGTTGCGCCGTTGTCGACGTGGACCGCGGGCGGGTCGAACGCGAGGTTGCCGTTGTTGCCCTCGGCGCCGACGGCCACGGTCACCTCGTCCTGACCCCGGGCGTCGACCGTCTCGCCGTCGTAGTTGGAAACGCCCTGGAAGAAGCTCCCGTAGTCGGGCGGGCCGCCACCGCCGCCGGTACCGACATCGCCGACGACGACGGCGCCTTTCATCCCCAGCATCTGGTGGGGCGCACAGTAGTACTTCGAGATGCCCTCGGACTCGAAGGTGTGGCTGAACGTGTAGCCTTCCTCGGCGACCTGCTCGCCCGAATCGTAACTGCCGTCGTTGGCGACGACGTTGTGGCCGCCGCCCTCGCCGTTCCACTCCCAGATCACGGTCGTGCCGGGGTCGACCCTGATGGCCGCCGGACCGAACGCGAGGTTGCCGTTGTTGCCTTCGGCGCCGACGGTGACTGTCACCTCGTCCTGGCCCGTGCGGTCGGCGACGCCGTCGAAGTTGCTGACGTCGTCGAACCAGCCGCCGAAGTCCGGGCCGCCAGACTGTCCGGCCGCGGGTGCGGCGCCGCTCGCGAGGAGCGCCCCACCGGCGGCCCCCGCCGCCGAGCGCAGTGCTGTACGCCTCGATATCGCGTTGTCACTCCGTTCCGTTTCTGTCATACGTGTGCCCTGAACCTCCCTGCCGGTCGCGTCTGGTCACGCCGCGTTCCGTGGTGGTCCATCGTGCTCAGGACCGCGGTGTTCCGAGCACGAAACCGACAGTGGCGGGCGGCCGACGCCCGGTGACCGCGCGAACGCAACCGGGCCCCGCGTCGACCTGTACCCGTCATATGCTTCCGATCCAGATGGAGGGTATATAAACGATTGTCAGGTTCCCAGTCGCTGAAAAACCGCCCCGACTATAACCTGTGGCCGCCTCCATCCGGCCAGTATGTCACCGGACACGACCCAGCTGCTGACGGTGCTGATGATCGCCGCGGTGGCTCCGGTGGTCTGGTTCGCGCTGGACCGGTCGGCCGCGATCGTCGGCCTCTCGGTCGTCTGTGTGGCGCTCGTCACCGGCAGCCTCTACCTGATGTTCGGCCCGACCGAGTCGCAGAAACTCGGCGGGACGGCCTGACCGACACGGATGGCAGAGACCGACCGGGCCGACGACCGCCGGGTCGCCGAGCGCGCCAGCGCGTCCGACGGGTCGGCGACCGAACGCGCCCCTCCCGACGATGACGGAGCGACCGGCGAGCGAGACGGGAGAGCCGCCGACGGCTGTCGCCTCTGTGACCTTCCCACGGGGGACGACCCGGTCACGGCCCCGGATGTCGACGGCGAGTTCTGCTGTCAGGGCTGTCTCACCGTCGCGAGACACCTCGACGCGACGGATGACTCGCGGGCCGAAGGAGGCGAGGTTGGGGGCGTCGACAACCTCGACACGGGCCCGGACGCTGACGCTGTCGACGGCACCGAAACCTTCCTCGCCGTCGACGGGATGCACTGTAGCACCTGCGAGTCGTTCCTCGAGGCTCGCGCGACCGACCGGGAGGGCGTCCGCGCGGCGGAGGCGAGCTACGCGAGCGACCTCCTGCGCGTCGTCCACGACCCAGACGCGGTCGACGCCGACGCGCTCTCAGCCACGATGAGCGGCCTCGGCTACGACGCCCGCGAAGTGTCGACGGCGGCCGACACCGACCCGGGCCGGCAGCGCCAGGAGGCCGTCGGTCGCCTGCTCGTCGGCGGCTTCTTCGGGATGGTCGTCATGCTGTGGTACGTCCTCTTTCTCTACCCGACCTACCTCGGCGTCGACCCGGACTTGCTGCTCCTGGACGTGGACGGACAGGCCGGGCAGTACCTCCTCGGGAACGTCTGGGTGATGGCGACGGTGGTCCTCGGCTACACGGGCTATCCGGTCCTCCGGGGCGCGTACGTCAGCCTCCGGGCGGGCGAGCCGAACATGGACCTGCTCGTCGCGCTCGCGGCCGTCACGGCATACACCTACAGCACGCTCGCCGCGCTCACCGGCCAGGGTGAGGTCTACTTCGACGTGAGCGTCGTCGTCGTGCTCGCCGTCACCATTGGCGGCTACTACGAGCGCCGGGTCAAAGACCGGGCGACTGGGGAACTCGCGGAGCTGACCACCGACCGCGTCGAGCGGGGGCGACTGCGGACCGACGACGGGACAGAGACAGTCCCGCTCGACGAGGTGACGGCCGGCGACGAGGTTGTCGTCAGGACGGGCGAGCGCGTGCCGCTGGACGGGACCACCGTCGAGGGCGAGGCGGCCGTCGACGAGGCGCTCGTGACGGGCGAATCGGTCCCCGTCCGGAAGACGCCCGGCGACGAGGTTGTCGGCGGAGCGCAGGTCACCGACGGCGGCCTCGTCGTCGCCGTCGACGAACACGAGCGCAACACGCTGGACCGGATCGCCCGCAGACTGTGGGAACTCCAGACCGGGCGGCGCGGCGTCCAGCGGCTGGTCGACCGTCTCGCCGCCGTCTTCGTCCCGCTGGTGCTCGTCGTCGCTGCGCTCGCGACGGCTGCCCACCTCGCGCTCGGAGCCTCACCGACTGGGGCGCTGCTGACAGGGCTCGCCGTCCTCGTCGTCTCCTGTCCGTGCGCGCTCGGGCTGGCGACGCCGCTGTCGGTGGCCGCGGGCGTCCGCGACGCCCTCGGCGCCGGCATCGTCGTCACCGACGAGTCGGCCTTCGAGCGCGCCACCGATGCCGAAGTGGTCGCCTTCGACAAGACGGGGACGCTCACGACCGGGGAGCTCGAACTGGACCGGCAACCCGACGACGCCCTCCTGGCCGACGCGGCCGCCGTCGAGCAGTTCGCCGACCACCCACTCGCCGTCGCGATCACCGACGCCACCGCGGACGTGAGTGGTGTGGCGACAGACGCGGCCGTCACCGATGTGGACCACGAGCCGGGTCGCGGGGTCGTCGGGACGGTCGAGGTGGCGCCGACCGGGGGAGAGACCGGAGGTGACACCGGCGACGATGCGGCCGCGGACGGCGGAGACGATGCGGGCGACAGGCGCCGCGTCGCGGTCGGCCACCCGGAACTGTTCACCGAGCGCGACTGGACCGTTCCCGAGGGACTGCGGGCGGACTTCGAGACGGCGCGCGACCGCGGGTCGGTCGCGGCGCTGGTCGGCCGCGACGGCGAGGCAACCGCGGTCGTGAGCGCCACCGACGCCCCGCGGGCGGGGTGGGAGGGAGTGGTGTCCGACCTGGCTGCGGACCGCGATGTCGTCGTGATAACCGGTGACGAGGGCGGCGCCGCGACCCGGTACCGCGAGCACGAGGCCGTCTCGGACGTGTTCGCGGGCGTGCCGCCAGAGGCCAAAGGCGAGGTCGTCGCGCGACTCCGAGAACGCGGGCCGGTCGCGATGGTCGGCGACGGGAGCAACGACGCGCCGGCGCTGGCGGCCGCCGACGTGGGTATCGCGTTCGCCGAGGGGACCGCGCTCGCGGCGGACGCGGCCGACGCCGTCGTCACGACGGGCGACCTCGCGACCGTTCCCAGGGTGTTCGAGCTGACGCGGGCGACCCGCCGACGCATCCGCGAGAACGTCGGCTGGGCGCTGTGTTACAACGGCGTCGCCGTCCCGGCGGCCGCAGTGGGTCTGCTGAACCCGCTCGTGGCCGCGGTGGCGATGGCCGGCTCCAGTCTGCTGGTCGTCACGAACGCCTCGCGCTCGCTGCTGGACTGAGCCGGGTCGCGGGCAACACAGTTCCCCGGGAGACTACAACGACGCGGACCGAGCGGTTTTTCTTCCCGCTAGCGCTATCGTCGGGTGTGCTTTCGGTCGAGTTACACGCCCACTCGGCAGCCTCCTACGACGGCCGTGACTCCGTCGACTCGCTGCTGGAGCGGGCCGCCGAGGTCGGACTGGACGCGCTCGCCGTCACCGACCACGACGAGTTCTCGGCGAGCGAACTCGCCGTCCAGAAGGCCCCCGACTACGGCCTCGTGGGGATCCCCGGCATCGAGGTGTCCAGCGCTGCCGGTCACGTCATCGGCCTCGGCGTCTCCGAGGGGATAGACCCCGGGCTGTCGTTCGGCGAGACGCTCGACCGTATCCGCGAGGCCGGCGGGACCGCCGTCGTCCCCCACCCGTTCCAGGAGATGCGAAGCGGCGTCATCGAGAACGTCAGCCGCGACGAACTGGCGACCGCCGACGCCGTCGAGGTGTACAACTCCCGGCTGGTGACCGGCTACTCGAACCGGCAGGCCCGCCGGTTCGCGCAGAAGCGCGGCCTGCCGATGACAGCCGGCAGCGACGCCCACGTCAGCGACATGGTCGGCCGGGCGGTGACCGTCGTCGACGCCGATGAGCGCTCGGCCGGGGCGATCTGCGAAGCGATCGAGGCAGGGCGGACAACGCTCGAGACCCGTCGCACGCCCTGGCGCGTAAGCTTCCGGCAGGCCGTCGGGAACACCCGCCGGCGCGTCAGGCTCTTCGTGAACGGGTTGCTCGACTGATGAGCGACACGGCTGGCTGGAGTGGCCCCGACGAGGTGCGGGGAGCGACCCCAGACCTGGTCCGTCGAGCGCGCGATGACGGCGACCCACTCCCCGGGACCAGCGGGTTCGCCGGCACGCTCGATGGCGCACTCGTCCGCGATGTCCTCGGGCGGGAACTGGTCTATCGCGAGCGGGGTCGCGGCGAGGGCTCGACGGTCGAAAGCGGCCACCGCGACGGCCCGGCGGACCGGTGGGCGTTCGACCCCGGCGACCTCGACGACCCGGAACTGCTCCCGGCGGGGCACGTTCGAGCGCGGTCCGGGAACGCCGGATCGACGGACCGTGACGACCGCGTCTGGACGCTCCCCGACCCAGGCCCCGAACCCGACGAGCGGCGGGCGGTTCGGGCGGTCCGCGACGCGGTGCGCGAGAGCGTCGACGAAGTGGCGGCAGGGACCGAGAGCGGAGACGAGAATGGGCTCGCGGTGGCGTTCTCGGGCGGCGTCGACTCGGCGGCGGTGGCCGCGCGGCTCGACGCGCCGCTGTACGTGACGGGATTCCCGGACAGTCACGACGTCGAAGCCGCCCGGTCGGCCGCCGAGGCGATGGGGCGTGCCCTCCGCGTGGTCGAACTCACGCACGCCGACATCGAGCGGGGAGTCCCGAAGGTGGTCCGGGCCACGGGGCGGACCAACGCGATGGACGTTGCTATCGCGCTCTCGCTGTCTCTCGTCGCCGAGCGCGCGGCCGCCGACGGCTACGACCGACTCGCCGTCGGACAGGGCGCGGACGAACTGTTCGGCGGGTACGCGAAAGTGGCCAAGGCGCCCGACGACGACCGCGTCGCCGCCGACACGGTTCGTGGTGCCCGCCGCGAGGTCGTCACGACCCTGCCCGACCAGTTGGAGCGCGACCTCCGAACGCTCCGCGGGGCGGGCGTCGAGCCAGTGGCGCCGCTGCTCCACGACCGGGTCGTGCGTGCGGCGCTCGCGCTCCCCGGCCGGTTGCTCGTCTCCGAGGGCGGCGAGCGGAAAGTCGCGCTCCGGCGGGCGGTCGGCGAGTGGGTCCCCGATACGGTCGCGAGCCGGGACAAGAAGGCCGTACAGTACGGGAGCCTCGTCTCGCGCGAACTCGACCGGCTCGCCCGGCAGGCTGGGTTCAAGCGGCGGATGGACGACCACGTCGGCAAGTACGTCGCGTCGCTGGTCGAGCGAGAGTGAACGCCGTCTGCAGCGAGCGTCCGACGGTGTGCGAGCGGCTGACAGTGGGCGAGCGTCCGACGGTGTGCGAGCGTCCGACGCACGGCGGACTCCTGTCACCACGGCGATGCTGGAAGCTAAGAGTGTCGGACTGTTACGTGGCCCAAGACCGATGCTTCCCAGAGGGTCGGGCGACCGTGACCGCGGGCTCTCCAGAGAGGGAGTCGCGGCACTGGGATTCGGCCTCACCATCGTCATGATGGCCGTCGTCGGCGGCGTGTTGATGGGCGTCGGCGACTCGCTGTCGGAGAGCGGCCCGGGCGTCTCGGCGACGGCTGACCCCGTCGCCCCCGGCGACGGCCCGAACGACCAGTGGGTACGCATCCACCACGACAACGGCGACACCGTCGCCGTCGAGAACCTCAGCGTCGAGGTGTGGATCCCCGCACACCGGATGCGCGCGACGCTGCACAACCTCCCTACGGCGAAAATAAACCGCACGTGGACCGACTACGACGGCAATCACGTCTTCACGACCGGTCAGGACGGCATCGCCGGCGAGATCGACGCCGACGAGACGGACAGCTCCTGGAGCAGGACCGAAACCATCGCCTTCCGCATCTCCGACCGGCGCGTCCCGCTCGAAAACGGGCAGGAGATCGTCGTCACCATCCACCACGAATCCACCGAGACCGAACTCGCGAAGTTCCGCCTGACCGTCGGTGAGGGCTAAGCGGGGTGATCGACCGTCGGCAATGGCTGCGTCAGGCGACCAGCCGCCGGTGACCTACCTCCCCGAGACAGTCTCGATCGCGAGCCGACCGATCTCACGCACGTCGGGGTCGGGCGCGGGGTCCAGGCCGCTTTCTCCAGCGCCGTCCGCTTCGGCCAGGTCTGTGGGCGTGAACCATTTCCAGTCAGCCGCGGGCTGCTCGCCGTCAGCCGGGTCGATAGCGCGCGATTCGGCGCGAGCGTAGTAGACCATATCGACGTGCTGGTGGCCGACGTGGTCCCCGTACGTGTTCACGTCCGCGAGCTGGAAGTGATGTGGCTGGGGGAGCGGGTCGACGGTCGGCGAGCCGATATCGTCGGTGCCGGCCACGAGGTCGACGTCGAGGCCGGTCTCCTCGCGGACCTCGCGCAGGCCCGCGTCGTGGGGGAGTTCGTCACGGTCGACGTGGCCGCCGGGTGGCAGCCACTTGCCGAGGCCGTCGTGCTCGTGGAGGGCGACGGCGCCGTCGCTGACCACGTAGACCGTCGCAGTGTAGTGTCGTGTGGTCTCCATACCGCTGACTGGCGGGGTCGGGTTGTAAACGCGGGGAAAGCGGGGCGAAAGTGAAACGCGGGGTGGAAGCGACAACGAGACGTGGACGGTGTGCGACTGGCCGTTACGTCGTCAGGGCGCGGCGAAGTCCTCCTCGGCTTCGAGGAGTTCGTGGTAGCGATTGCGGATGGTGACCTCGGAGATGCTGGCGACCTCGCTGACCTCGTTCTGGGTGACCTTCTGATTGGCCAGCAACGAGGCGGCGTAGACCGCGGCGGCGGCGAGTCCGACTGGCGATTTCCCGGAATGGACGCCCTGCTCTTTGGCGTTCGAGAGCAGGTGGCGGGCGCGGCGCTCGACCTCTTCCGGGAGGTCGAGGTCCGAGGCGAAGCGGGGGACGTAGCTCTCGGGGTCGGCGGGCTGGATCTCCAGGCGCAGCTCCCGGACGACGTACCGATACGTACGGGCGACTTCGTCTTTCTCGACGCGGGAGACGGCGGCGATCTCGTCGAGGCTCCGGGGCGTGCCCGCCTGGCGTGCGGCGGCGTACAGCGACGAGGTCGCGACGCCCTCGATAGAGCGGCCGGGAAGGAGGTCCTCGTCGAGCGCGCGGCGATAGATGACGCTGGCGGTCTCGCGGACGTTATCCGGGAGACCGAGCGCCGACGCCATGCGGTCGATCTCGCCCAGCGCTTGCTTGAGGTTGCGCTCCTTGGAGTCGCGGGTGCGGAACCGCTCGTTCCAGGTGCGCAGGCGCTGCATCTTCTCGCGCTGGCGTGAGGACAGGGAGTTGCCGTAGGCGTCCTTGTCCTGCCAGCCGATGTTCGTCGACAGGCCCTTGTCGTGCATCATGTTCGTCGTCGGCGCACCGACGCGAGACTTCTGATCCTTCTCGGCGGCGTCGAACGCCCGCCACTCGGGCCCGGGGTCGATCTCGTCTTCCTCGACGACGAGGCCACACTCCTCGCAGACCGTCTCGCCGTGCTCGGCGTCCGAGGCGAGCCGGCCGCCACACTCCGGACACGTCAGCGTGTCCTCGTCGGCCGACTCGCGCTCGCCGTCCTCTCGCTCGCGGTCGTCCTCGCGCTCGGGCGTGTATCGTCTGATACTGGTGTCAGTCATTGGTTGGAAACTGCACGGGTCGATCCCGTCAAAACCGTGTACGCATTCTTGTGTTGGACACGCGGCAACTTAAATCTTTTGCCAAATTTGTCCAAGTTTGGGTGTACAGGCTGCAGGATACTGAAACTAACGGTCACTCTTTCGGTACGAACCAAACCTTCGGTGAGGGAAGGCGGCAGGTCAGACTCGCTCGACGTCCCGGAAGACGAACCGAGCGCCACCGCGTTCGTCGTCGGTCTCGTGGGGGTCGCGACCCGCGACGGTGACCGACCAGTCGTGAGCGCGGGCGATCTCGTGGACGATGTTGAGGCCGAACCCGGTGCCGTTCTCGTGAGAGGTGAACCCGGGTTCGAACACGTCGTCGCGGTCGGCAGCCGGGATGCCGGGGCCGTCGTCGGCGACGAAGAAACCGTCGCCGGCGGCTGTCGTGCCGACGGTGACGGAGGCGTGAGTGCCGGCGTGCTCTCGGGCGTTTCGATAGAGGTTCTCGAACAGTTGCTGGAGGCGACCGTCGTCGGCGAGGACAGTCAGGTCGGCGTCGACGGTCAGAGACATGTCCCCGGTGTCGACAGTGTTCCAGGTTCGGCGGGCGGACGCGGTGAGGTCGACGGGCACCGGGTCGTCGACGGACTTCCCCTCGCGGGCGACCGCCAGGAGGTCGTCGATCAGTTCGTCCATGCGGGCCAGCGCGTCGGTGGCCGTTTCGGTCGCCGATTCCACGGCCCCGGGGTCGTCCGACTGCTGGATGACCTCGATGTTTCCCATCGCGATCGAGAGCGGGTTCCGGAGGTCGTGGCTGACGACGCTCGCAAACTGGTCGAGACGCTCGTTCTGGCGTTTGAGCTGTCGTTCCTGTTCGTGGCGTTCGACTGCGTATCGCACCGCGCGCTCGAGGACGTTCCCGTCGATGTTGTCCTTGACGAGGTAGTCCTGTGCGCCGCGCTGGATGGCTTCGACGGCAGTTTCGTTGTCGTTGAGACCCGTGAGGACGACGATAGCGACCGACGAGAGCCCCTCGTTCGTCTCGATGTGGTTCTGGAGACGCTCGAGCGTCTCGATCCCGTTCGAATCGGGCAGTCCGAGGTCGAGCAGCACCACGTCGAACGACTCCCCGGAGAGGCGGTCGACCGCAGCCGGCAGCGACTCGACGTGCGTCACGGCCGGGCGAGCGAGCGCGCCGTCCGAGAGTTCCCGGACGTAGCGGTCGATGAGCGCCGCATCCCCGGGGTTGTCCTCGACGAGGAGCACGTCGATGGTCTTCTGGGTGTTCGACATCGTCACTCGGGCGGGAGCTTGACGACTTCGAGCCAGAACTCCTCGAGAGTCCCGACGATATCGAGGAACCCGTCGAAGTCGATCGGTTTGGTGAGGTAGGCGTTCGCGTGGAGTTCGTACGATTTCGCCACGTCCTCTTCGGCCTCGGAGCTCGTGAGGACCACTACCGGGATCCGCTTGAGGTCGTCGTCGCTTTTGATCTCTTCGAGCACTGCACGGCCGTCCTTGCGCGGCATGTTCAGATCGAGCAGGATGAGATCCGGCCGCGGGCGGTCCGCGTACTCGCCCTCCCCGTTGAGATAGGTCATCGCCTCGACGCCGTCGTTCACGACGTGTAGATTGTTCGTTAATTTCCCCTCTTTGAGGGCCTTCCGTGTCAGCGTTACGTCGCCGGGGTTGTCCTCCGCCATGAGGATCTCGACCGGCTCACCGGCTCTCGAACTCATGATCGAACGCTGGGAAGGAACGTACCTTAGTGTTATCCCCGATTATCGCAGCTGATTGGGTGACGGTATCCGGGCAGTTCGCGGTGTCGCTCGTGGGTTGGTATGGTATCAGTTCCGGAAATCGCCGAACAGTCCGGGGGACTACCGGGACACGGTGACAGCGAACTGTTTCATTCCGTCGGAATGCTGAAATAGAACGTCGCGCCCTCACCCTCGGTCGAGTCGAGCCAGACCTCGCCGTCGTGACGGGCGACGATCCGCTGACAGATCGCCAGGCCCATGCCGGTTCCCTCGTTCTCGCGTGCCCCTTGCTCGAAGATCTCGAAGACGCTGTCTTGCTGTCTCTCGGGTATCCCTGGTCCGTCGTCCGCGACCGAGAAGACCCACTCGCCGTCGCGGGCCTCCGCATCGACGCGGATCGTCGGCGAGTCACCGGCGTGTTTGAGCGCGTTCTTCAGGAGGTTCTGGAACAGCTGGGCCAGTTGATTCTCGTCGGCGGTGATGGTCGGGAGGTCCCCTGCGGTGACTGTCGCACTGGCGTCCTCGATCAGCAGTTCGAGGTCCTTGCGCGTCCGTTCGAAGACCGCGCCAGCGTCGACTGTGTCGAACGCCCCGCCCCGAGTGGTGACCCGGGAGTAATCGAGCAGGCCGTCGATCATCGCCTGCATCCGCTCGGCGCCGTTGACCGCGTACGCGACGTATTCGTCGGCCTCGTCGTCGAGTTCGTCACCGTACTCGCTTTCGATCAGGTCGACGTAGCTGGAGACCATCCGGAGCGGTTCCTGGAGGTCGTGGGAGGCGATGTAGGCGAACTGCTCCAGTTGCTCGTTGGACCGCTCTAAGTCCGCGACGGTCTCCTCCAGTTCCCGCTGCGTCTCTTTGAGGTCCGTGATGTCTGTGATGATGGCGTACGCACGACGCTCCGCCTCGCCGACACGGTAGGGAACGAACCGGAGTATGTAGTATCTGAACTGGTCGTCTTCTCGGAGCGTGAACTCCGTCGTGACACTGCACTCCTCTTCGACGCAGGCGAGCAGGTCCTCGTCGACGGTATCGATCGCCACCAGTTCCCGCAGGGGACTGCCCGTCGGGTCGTCGTCGAACCACGACTGGAAGGTGTCGTTAGCCGAGGCGATGTCGAGGTGCTGACTCGTGACGGTGAGGTCCGCGATAGCCGTCGGCGTGTTGGCGAACAACGACTCCCATCGGCGCCGTTCGCGCTCGCTCTCGGCGCGGGCTCGCCGGACCTGCGCGATGGTGTACCCGACGAACAGGCCGCCGACCGCGCCACCGATGGCCGCCTGCGTCCCGAGGACGAACGGCTTGAGCCGCGACTGCAGTGTCTGGATGCCGAACACCCAGGCGCCGAGCAGGAGGATGCCGACGACGCCGATGCTCGTCCACTTGGCCACCGTCGCCAGATACTCGACGTCGACCCGACGGTACAGTCGATAGATCGCATACGTGAGAACGCCGAGCAGTGCGAGCGGGACCGAGTTTTCGGCCAGCGTGAGCCAGAGCGGTTCGCCCTGAACCTGCCAGTCTTCCCAGATGTCGAACAAAACGATACCGAGGAGGAGAGCGACGATGGCCGCGAGCGCGCCGGCGTAGGTGCGTCTGGACAGCTCCATCACGCTCGGGTTCGGCGTCCAGCGCATAACGTTTCGCCCACGAATTTCCGGGATTGATAACAGCGGGTCGGAAGCGAGAGCGGTGTCGAAAGCGAGAGTGCCGTCGAGAGCGAGGGCAGCGCCCACGCGGTCAGCCCCTGTCCAGTGGCGACACGAGTCGGACCGGTCTCGCGCCCGAACGGTGGTTCTCGGTTGTCGCTCGCCCATCGAAATCCTTACCGCCGGGAGCGCCGTCCACCCGTCTATGAGTGACGGCGAGACAGGCGACGGCGATGCGGACGACGCGGCCGCGGTCGACCCCGAGGCGGTGCGCCACGTCGCGGACCTCGCGCGCATCGACCTCGACGACGCGGAGGTCGAACGGTTCACCGAGCGCTTCGCCGACGTGCTGGCGTACTTCGAGACGCTCGAGGAGGTCCCCGAGGTCGAAGGCGAGGCCGACCTTGCCAACGTGATGCGCCCCGACGAGGTGCGCGACTCCCTCTCACAGGAGGACGCGCTCGCGAACGCCCCCGAGACCGAGGACGGCTATTTCAAGGGACCGAAGGTGTCGTAGGATGGCGACTGACTACAACGGCTACATCACGACCGAGTCGATCGCGGGCGCCGACGACGGCCCGCTCGCCGGCACGACAGTCGCGGTCAAGGACAACATCTCGACCGAGGGCGTCCGGACGACCTGCGGGTCTGCGATGCTCGACGACTACGTCTCGCCGTACGACGCCACCGTCGTCGAGCGCCTGAAAGCGGCAGGCGCGACCATCCCCGGCAAGACCAATATGGACGAGTTCGGGATGGGGACGACGACCGAGACGTCGGCGTTCGGCCCGACCGAGAACCCGGCCGCGCCGGGCCACGTTCCCGGTGGGTCCTCGGGCGGGTCCGCGGCCGTCGTCGCGGCGGGCGACGCCGACATGGCGCTCGGGACCGACACCGGCGGGTCGGTGCGCTGTCCCGCCGCCTTCTGCGGCGTCGTCGGCATCAAGCCGACATACGGCCTCGTCTCCCGCTACGGCCTCGTCGCCTACGCGAACTCGCTGGAGCAGATCGGCCCGATCGCACCCACTGTCGAGGAAGCCGCCGAGTTGCTCGAAGTGATCGCCGGTCCCGACGACGCCGACGCGACGACACGGGACGCCCGCGAGGCCAGCGCGCCCGACGGCGAGACCGACGAGAGCGCCTACGACTACGCCGCCGCCGCCGACGGCGACGTGGAAGGCCTCGACATCGGTGTCCCGACCGAACTCGTCGAGGGCGCCGACCCCGAAGTCGAGTCGGTCTTCTGGGACGCTATCGCCGACCTCGAAGCGCGTGGCGCGAGCTATCACGAGGTCGACCTGGAGAGCCTGCGCTACGCGGTCGAGGCGTACTACGTCATCGCGATGAGCGAGGCCTCCTCGAACCTGGCCCGGTTCGACGGTGTGCGCTACGGGCAGTCGGGCGGCTACGACGGCAACTGGAACGAGACCTTCGCCCGCTCGCGCGAGGAGGGGTTCGGCGAGGAGGTCAAATCACGAGTCCTCCTCGGGACCTACGCGCTCTCGGCTGGCTATCACGACAAGTACTACAAGCAAGCCCAGGACGCCCGCGCCTGGATCAAACGGGAGTTCGACGAGGCACTCTCGGCCGCGGACGTGCTGGCCTCGCCGACGATGCCGGTCACGCCGATGCCGACCGGCGAGAGCCTCGACGACCCCCTGAAGATGTACCTCGCCGACGCGAACACGACGCCAGTCAACCTCGCGAACCTCCCCGCCATCTCGGTGCCCGCGGGCGAGACTGACGAGGGCCTGCCGGTCGGCCTCCAGCTCGTCGGCCCCGCCTTCGGCGAAAAGGAGATCATCCGCGCCGGCAGCGCGCTGGCCTGAGTGCGCGACCGAACGGAGTGAGGCGCCTTCTTGCTACCCGATGCGGAATTCCTTTTTCGATGCTCCGAGAACGATGCCTATGAGCGTCGATAGCGACGACGTGGCTGCCAGCGGCGACAGCACGGAATCGGACGGGCGAGGCATCGCGCTCGGCGTGTCGCTGGGAGCGGCCCTCGGCATGAGTCTCGGCGTGGCGATGGACGACCTTGCACTATGGCTCGCTATCGGGATTGGTCTCGGCGTTGCGCTGGGGGCGGCGTGGGAGCGGGAGCGGAACGGCGAGAGCGAGTAGCATGCTATCGACAGGGACGTCATCAACCGCCTCAGGGGGATTGATCGACCGTGTGAGACCGCTATCAGGACAAGTACTACAAGCAGGCCCAGGACGCCCGCGCCTGGATTAAGCAGGAGTTCGCCGAGGCGGACGTGCTGGCCTCGCCGACGATGCCGGTCACCCCGATGGCGATGGGCGAGAGCCTCTCGGACCCGCTGAAGATGTACCTCGCCGACGCGAACACGACGCCGGTCAACCTCGCAAACCTCCCCGCCATCTCCGTGCCCGCCGGCGAGACGGACGACGACCCGCCGGTCGGCCTCCAGCTCGTCGGCCCCGCCGTCGGTGAGAAAGAGATCATCCGTGCCGGCAGCGCGCTGGCCTGAGAGCGAACCGACAGCGCGCTGACCTAGGAGCGCACCAACGACGCCCTGCGCCCGAACGCGGTGAGGGCGCGATTTTCATTCCAGTTTTTCGTGAGCACGGCGTGAGGGCGGCTCACTCCCGTCTGCGCAGCGCGAGCGTGGCGAGCAACAACGCGATCAGCGCGACGCCGACGCCGAAGCCAGGACCGCCGTCGGACGAGCTGTCGTCCGCCGGTTCATCAGCGGCAGCAGTGGTGGGCGCGGTCGGTCTCTCGGTTGTCGGGGCGGCGCCACCACTCTGTTCTTCGGTCCCGGTGGTGTTCGTGTCGGGGCTGTCTGGGGTCTGGGTCGGAGTCGGGTCGCCCTCCGTCGGGTCGGACTCGTTGACAGGCATGTCCGACTCCTCGTCTGACTCTTCGTCCGACTCCTCGTCCGTTTCCGACCCGAGCGGTGCGAGTCTCGCCGTCGCGGTGTCGCCGGCAGTCGCGACCCGGAGGTCACCACCGTCCTCGGCGGTTGCGTTGAGCGCGACCGTCCGGTTCTCCCCGGGCCCGACGACGGCGACGCTCTCTGCGAGCGTCTCGTTTCCGAGCGAGACGCGGACGACATCGCCGACGACCCGGTCGCCGTCGTTGCGGAGCGTGGCCCGGACCGTCGCGTTCGCGGTTCCGTTCTCGCGGGTGACAGCGGCGTTCGTCACCGTCAGTCCGGCCGCCCGCCCGGAGGCGACTGACTCGACGGTGGTCGTCAGGACGTTGTCCGTGGCGTCGGCGTCGACGCTCGCGGCGGGCGCGGCACTGACGGTCAGCGCGTCGCCGGACTCGACGGTCGGGAGGGCGACCGACACCGGGACAGACCGGACATCACCGCCGCCGAGCGCCGGCGGGAGGGCGACCTCGTAGGTCTGCTCGCCCGCCGGTGTCTCGACGGTGACCGCGGCCGTCGCGGCCCCCGTGCCGCTGTTCCTGACGAACAGCCGTACCGTCCGACGAGTCTCGCCCTCGACGACAGTGACCGGGCCGCCGACGGCCAGGTCCGGCTGGAGCGCGACCGTGCGGAACCGCGCCACCGCGTCGCCGTCGGACGCGTCACCGCCGCCGACGACCGCACTCGCGGAGACCGGGCCGTCGAGACCCGTGGCGTCGAACGAGAGCGTGACCGACCAGTTCCGGCCGGGCGACAGTCCGTCGACGGTGGTCTCGTTGGTCGCGTTACCGAGGCGGGCACGTACCGGCGCCGACCGGACCGGGCCCGGGCCGCGATTGCGCAGGCCGACCTCGAGGCGGACCCTGTCGCCGCGCCGCTGCTCCGATATCCCGGTGATCACGAGGTCCGGCAGCGCGACCGGCAGGACCGCCTCGTTGTTCGACGCGTTCGGCTCCGGAACGTCGCCGTTCGGGTCGGCGACGACGCGGAGCGTGTCGTTCGCGTCGGCCGAGAGCGTCACCGACCCGGGGGCGCGCTCGCCGACCGAGAGCGAGGGAATCGCGGCGGTACGGACGACGCCCCTCTCGTTCTCGACTGCAAGGACTGTCGGCCCGCTGGCCCTGAGTCCGCTGTTCGAGACGTTGTATTCGACCGTGACCGGGCCGCCCGTCGCGGGCGCGTCGACAGAGGCGTTCACCGCGAGGTCCGGCTGGACCTGCCTGGTGAGCGCGAACACGTCCGTCTTCGAGTCCGCGGACTCCGCGGCCGCGAGCGCGACGAGTTCGTCCGCGCTCGCCGCGGCCGACAGCGTCGTCGCCGAGAGTCCCTCGGGGACCGCGAGGTCGCGGGGGCTCGACCAGCCGTCGGCCGTCCGCACGCGGTAGGTGGGGCGACGCGTCGGGTCGGCGTCGGTCGCAGCCGTGTAGGCGAACACGGGCCGTCCCGAGGCGGTGGTCAGTTGTGGGTCACGGACCGCGGCCGCGTCGAGCGGTATCTCCGACGCGTCGCCGCCGGCGGCGAACACCGCGCTGGGACGCGTCGTGCGGGTGTCGGCGACCCACGCTATCGCCCCGGGCGCAGCGGTCACCGCGGTGGCGTTCGGCGCGGCTCTGACGACGCGCCCGACGACCGAACCGTTCGGTGCGACGGCCGTCCGGACCGCCGCGGTCTCCGCCCCGTCGCCCCGGAGCGCGGCCAGCGTGAACCCATCGGGCCCACTCGCGACCGCCACGTCGGTCCCGTTCTCGATAAGACCTGTCCGGAGACCGCCGGACCCTGGCCCGAACGTCGCCCACGCCACCGACCGACCGGCTGCGGTCGTGAGGTCGCCGTCGGTGTCGCGCACCCACGCGACAAGCCACCGGGTCCCGTTCTCGTCTTCGTAGCCGACGGCGACGGGCGCGAGGTTCAGGCCCTCCTGAGTCAGGCGTTGGGGGTCCGACCAGCCGTCGGCGGTCCGCTGTGCGACCGCGATGTCGAAGGCCGCGGTGCTGTCGTTCTGGCCGTCGAAGCGCTCGCGTGCCCGCGACCACGCGACCAGCCGGTCGTCGCCCGCCGCTGCGACGTCCGGACGCAGGTCGAGGCGGTCGTCGTCGGTGACCCGTTCGACCTCGCTCCAGGCGCCCGGCCCGGAGCCGCGAGCGGCGACGAACACGTCGAACCCGTTACGTCGCGACTTCTGGGGGACCTGCCCGCTCCAGACGGCGGTCGGTGCGCCGTCTTCGACGGCGACGCTCGCCGGCCGGTCGGCGACGTCGTTGCGGGTGAGTCGCGCGGTGGAATCGTGGTCGGTCACGGAGACGGTCGTCGGCCGACCGCGAGCGGCGCTGGCGTTCCCGGCGGACGCGGGGTCCGAGCCCACGGTCGGCGCGGGAACCGCCCCGCGCTTCGGCGTGAGTCGCGTCGTGACTCTCGTGTCTGTGTTGGCCGCAGGCGCGCTCCCGGTCGCGCCGGGTCTGGCGGTCAGCCAGCCGTCGCTCGAGAGGCCCAGGTCCACGAGGAACGAGTTCTCGTAGACGACGGCGTCGACACACGGGCCCGCGCAGACGCTCCCGCCGACCTCGTAGCTGACCGTCGGGTTGTCCAGGTCCGGACTCGGGATCAGCGTGGCCGGGATGGTCGTGCCACCGCCGCCGAAGCCCTTCACTTCGACGCCGACGTCAGCTCCGAAGACGTTGGTCCGGACGCCCGCGCCGGCGGGGATCCGCACCGCGAAGGTCCCGTCGACGGCGAGGTCGGTCGGCTCCACCGAGAGCGAGTCGGTGTCGATATCGAACCCGACCGACGGCTCCGCACCGAGGGTGAAGTTCAGCGTGACGCCGACCTGCGTTTTCCCGATGCCGGGCACGTTGACAACCGTTCCGACCGGGGTCGGGACGTTGATCTCCGTCTCGACGGCGAAGCCGACGCGACCCCCAGTGAACTCGGTCGGTGACTGCGTTAGGTCGAACTGCCCTTCCAGCGTGACGTCGCCGGGCAGGCTGCGGTCGCCGAAGGTCGTCGACTCCGAGTCGTCCTCGTCGGACTGGCCGGTGTTGGTGAACTGCTGCTCGCCGCTGGCCCTGAGCTGGACATCGGGCCCCGGCGTGCGGACGTCCACGTACGCGAGGTCGCCCAGCGAGACGCCCGAACTCGTGCTGAACGTCGCTCGCCCGGTGTCGAGCGAGTACTCGAAGCCGGGCGCGATGACCGGTTGGATCTCGTACTCGCCGGCGACACCACCCAGCTTCCCGCCAGCCGAGAGCCCGGAGAGGTCGTACGTGACCGACGGCAGGACGCTGTCGGCGAGTTGCCCCGGCACGAGGTACTCGTCGCCCAGTTTGTCGGCGGTGGACTCCGCGTTCGGGCCGAACAGCGTCCGGGCCCACCCCGGGAAGTCGATCACCTGGACCTGGAACCGCTCGCGGTCGACCGCCCCGGCGCTGTCGACCACTTCGACGGTGACGCGGTTGCGCGTGAGCCTCCCGTCGCCGAGGTCGAACGTTGCCTCGCCGACCGGAACGGTTACCTGCGCGACGAGCGCGTCGCCGATGCGAGACGCTTCGGCGGTAGTCTCGACGGTCTCCCCGGGGAAGATGACGTTCACCTCGGAGACCTCGCGCTCGCTGGTGATGCTCGTCCGGTACGTGTTCCGGAGTCCGATGCCGGCCGGGAGGAGGCCGGTCTTCTCCGGCGCGACACCCGTGATCTGTGGGCCCTCCGCGGCGATGACCTCTACGGTCCGCTCGACGGTCTCTCGTGCGCCCTGTTCGTCGATGACCGTCAGCCGGACCATGTACTCGCCGGGACTGCTGTACGCGTGGGAGGTGGACACGTAACTCCGGTCGTCGACCTCCTGGGCGAGTCGACCGGACAGACCAGAGGACGTGCCGTCCCCGAACGCCCACTCGTAGGAGGAGATGCGTCGGTCCCCGGCAGCGGCGCTGTCGCTGGCGTCGAACCGGACCGGTTCGCCGGCGACGATCGTCGTCTCGTCGTCGCCGCGCGTCCCGCTGAACGAGAAGGTTGCCGACGGCGCAGTCCCGGCCTCGCTGATCTCGACGAATCGCGTCGCGTTCGTCGTCAGCCCGTCGCCGTCGACGACCGTCACCGTCGCCTCGTACGTGCCGGGCTGGTCGTAGGTGTATGGAGCCGTCGGGGTGGTCCCGCTCGTCTCGACGGTGCCGTCACCGTCGAAGTCCCAGCGGTACTCGACGACATGTCCGTCGGGGTCACGTGACCCCGAGGCGTCGAAGGTGAGTCGCGAACCGACGGTCGTGGCCCCGATGGTCTCCGTGATCTCCGCGGTCGGCGGCGTCGTCGACCCCGGACTGCCGCGCCGCGCTCGCGGTTCGCTCCCCCCGACGGTGACTGTCAGTTCCGCTGTGTCCGTGGCGTTGCCGTCGCTGACCGTCACTGTCACCGTTCGCTCGTCCGCCTCAGCGAAGCTCTGTGTCACGCGCGGGCCGGTCGCGTCGACAGACCCGTCGCCGTCGAAGTCCCACTCGTAGCTGACGATATCGTCGCCGTCCGGGTCGCGCGAGGCGGTCGCGTCGAACTCGACCGGCTGGCCAGCCTCGGGGGTCCTGTCGGTCACGCTGACTGCGGCGGTCGGCCGCGTGTTCGTCGTCCCATCGGGGTCGATACTGACCTGGTCGTCGCCCTCGGCGACGGTCTGCCCGTTCACCCGCAGTTCCGCCGCGACGGTGTACGACCCCGGCGAGACGTCCGCCGGAACTGCGATCTCGACGCTCGGGGTCGCGCTCTCGTCGGGACCGAGTTCGTCGAGCGACCACTGCCCGCCGTCCCACTGCCCGACGGCCGCCCTGTACTCGGTGACGCTCCAGCCCCGTGGCCCGGTCGTCGTCAGGACGAGCGTGGGGTCGGCGGCCGGGACCGATCCCTCGTTGGTCACCGTGAACTCGACCGGCAGGCTGTCGCGGGGGTCGGGGATACCCGTCGAGTCAGCGTCGGTGAGCCCGCCGGTCGAGACCTCGAGCCCGAGTTCCGGCGTCTCCGAGTCGGCCGGGTCGACGACACGATACGAGACTGTGTCGCTGGCGAAGGTCCGGTCGCCTTCGAGAAACGTCAGTCCGATCGTCTCGCGGCCGGGCTCGGCGTTCTCGTCGGCCGCGACGACGACGGTCGAGGTGACGTTTCGCCCCGCGGGCACCTCGTCGATGTTCCAGGACGGGTCCGAGACGGACCAGCTCCCGATCTCCGTCGTGACGACGCGCTCGATCGACAGCCCCGACGGCACGTCCACGTCGACGGTCACGTCCCGAAGTGGGTTGTCACCGGCGCGGACGAACACGAACAGACGCCCGGTGGCGCTTCCCTGTGGGATCTCCGTGAGGTGGTTCGACAGGCGTCGGTCCGCCCGCGTGCTCGCCCCGGAGCTGACTCGCGCCACGCCCACCGTCGCGTTCCCCTCCGCGGCCGACACCTCGACCGACGGCTCGATCCGGTCCGCTCGGTCGGACGCGACCCGGTCCGCGCGGTCGGACACGACCCGGTCCGCCGGGCTGTCAGACAGCGTCGGGCCGGAGGGCTCGGCGGCCACTGCGGGGGCGGTCGCCGCTCCCACCACTGGGGCGACGACGAGCAACAGCGCGACGAACCCCACCGTTCCCCGCCCAGTCATCCGTCGTCGACGCGTGACCGCAGTCGGTTCGACGTCCGTCTGGTCCGGTCCGACTGTCCGAAAGGTCTCATGTTGGGAATACTCTGAAGTCAAAATAAACGTATCGACGATGCAAGCGAGGGCTACCCGATGGTATCGACGTACACGTCACCTCCCGGGACAAGTCGACAGACTGCGAGAGCCGGAGCAGGAGATGGGATCGGGTTCGTTCAGAGACACTTTTTTGAGACCCGCAGGCGAAGTATGTGGTGATGTCAGCGACGCCCTCCACCCTCCGGTTACGAGCACGACTCGTGGCGCTCGTGGCGCTGTTAGTCGCGTTCGACGTCGCGTTCGTGGCGGCGGTGTACGTGCTGGCCCACGTCGCGGCGGGCCTGGCGCCGATATTCGCCTACGAGTTCGACGCCCTGTTCTGGTCGCTGAGCTTCGACTACGTCCCCCTGCTCCCGGTGCTGGCGGTGGGGACGCCGCTGGTGCTGGTCGTCCAGTCGGTGTTCGGCTACCGGATGGCGGTCCTGGACGTGGGCACGGACGCAGGCCACCGCATCGACAGTCCCGACCCGGACAGCGGCGAGACGTTCAACGCAGACGCCCTCGCCCTCGCCGCCGAGCGGGGGCTGGAAGAACGGGTCGCGCGACTCTCACAGGTGGCGGACGTGACGCCGCCGGCGGTCCGCGTGATCGAGTCGCCGACGCCGAACAGCTTCGTCGCCAGCCGCCCCGGTGAGCGGACGCTGTTCGTGACCACCGGCCTGCTGGAACGGCTCGACGGTGATCGACTCGACGCGGTTCTCGGTCACGAACTCGCCCACCTGCAGAACGGCGACTCGTTCGTGATGACGGCGGCCGCGTTCTTGCCGACGGTGACGGCGCGGTTCAACGACCGACTGGTCGGGCTGCTCCGCCGGTCCGGGCTGGCCGGCTGGCTGTTCGCCGACGAGGATGATGAAGATGACAGCGGTGGGTTTGCCCAGTTCGAGTTCGGCCTGATCGCGTTCGCGCTCGTCGCGCTCCCGGTCGTCGGGACGATCCGGCTGGCGAGCACGGCCTGTTACCGCCTGCTCTCGCGGGTCCGCGAGTTCGGGGCCGACGCCGGCGGGGTCGCGCTCGCTGGCTCGCCCGCGGCGCTCGCCGACGCGCTGGAGACGTTGACTGGCGACACCCGCCCCGACGCGGACCTGCGGACCAGCCCCTCCGCGACCGGCGTCCGAGAACTCTGCGTGTTGCCCTACGCGATCGACGGCACGAGCGAGGACGCGGCAGCACCCAGCGACACGAGCGAGGAAGCAGCGGCGACCGACGACAGCGGCGAAACAGCAGCGGCGACCGACGACGGTGACGACGAGAACGCGACGGACCACGCCTACGGCGAGCGTGCGCTGGGGCGCTGGACGGCCCTCCGGGCGCGGACGCTCCCGGGCTCTCACCCAGACACAGACGCGCGAGTGGCGGCGCTCAGAGAGCGCCAGGCCGAGATCGAGCGGGGTGGCTGATTAGCTCGGGAGCGCGAGGAACTCCGTCACCGGTGTGGCCTGCTCCCAGTAGTGGTCGTGGATGTCCCGACCGAGGTCGACGGCGCCCTCGCCGGACCCGACGAGGACGGCGTCGAGGTCGGTGACGCCGTCGCGGGTCGGAAACGCGAGCGCGACGACGTCACCGGTGACGGCGTACGAGAGCGGCAGGTCACCGATGCGTTCCGTCGCGCCCGCCGACGGGTCGGGGTCGTCGTAGCGCTCGGGCGCCTCGTCGACGAGTCGCTCGTCGACGACGACGCTGGCGTCGAGCGTGCCGCGCGCGGCGAGGCTATCGACCGTCCGGGCGAACGTCGGATAGTAGACTTGCGCGCCGACCGCGAGTTCGTCCGCCTCGCGGAACAGCTCGACCGCCCAGCGTTCGAGGTACTGCGGGTTCCTGGCGGGGTTGCGATACAGTTCCCACTCGCCGACGCCGGGGAGACGCTGGCGGAACCGTCTCGGGAGCACCGACACGTCGTGATTCGTCCAGAACTCGTCGTCGAGCAGGTCGTCGATAGCGGCCTGTCTGTCGAGTTCGTCGACGACGAGGCGGCCACGCGCGGTCACCGTCCACGCGCTCCCGGGCCCCTCGCGGATGAGGTTCCGTTCTGCGAGTTCGTCCAGCGTCTTGTACACGCCCGACTTGCTCACGTCGAGGGCGTCGTGAAGGGTAGCGGTGCGGCGAGGGTCGCGGGCGACGGCGCGGAGGACCCGCGACCGGAGCGCCGAGCGGGCAACGAACGTGACCAGTGTATCGCGCTCCATCGCAAACATGTTCGAACGAGTGGGTTTTAGAGATGTGGGATCCACCCGCGCACCTCGTCGATTCCACGGACCGTGGAATCGCCCAGCGGCTGTGAACGTCTCCACGACCGGCGCACCCGCAGAGCGACCGTCAACCGACACAGCGTGCGTGAACGCGCTGACCCGGTGTGGACGATTACACATAAAATATATTATGTTTTATCCGGGTGGGCGGGCGAGCACGTCGTATGGACGAGGACAAGTACCCGTCAGCGTCCGGTCGGCGTCGGTTCATCAAGGGACTCGTGGGGAGTTCGGCACTGGCGACGGTCGGCACCGCCGGCGCAGGACTGGTCGAGTTCAGCACCAGCCCATCGGGCATCGGTGGCGGGAGCGTCGAGGCGAAGGTCATCGAGAACGTCGACGGGCCGGCTCCGCGCGGGATGTCACAGGTCCCGCTGAAGATAGAGGACGGCTACCTCAAGGGAGTCTGGCCCGGTGACGTGAGCACCGATGGGTCCGACGGAGCGACCGACGACTCGGGGAGCGCGAGCGGCGGTTCCGAGAGCGAGTCCGGCAACGGGTCAGGCCCACCGGAGGCGGAGACCGCGACCGTCGCCGGCGTTGAGTACTCGTCGAAGTGGTTCCAGTACTGCGGGGTCGAGGGACACCCCAAGCTCGAACCGGGCAGCGACGCGGACAACTTCTTCCGGTCGGACGGCAAGAGCATCTACGGCTGGCAATCAGAGGTAGAGGGCGGCGCGAAACTCTCCGTGGACCACTTCGCGGACTACGAGGAGTGGCACAACGGCGTCGGTGACGAGGGGCTCGGCAAGCCGGCGGCGGCGACGTGGCGCTCACAGGAGACAGACGCAACGATGCCTGTCCAGGTCATCAGAAGCCCCCGTATCGAAGAGCTCGCGGCCGAAGACGAGTGGCTTGCGGCGACGACCGATCAGGGATTCATCGCGTGGCTCAACAAGTGTACGCACTTCTGCTGTGTGCCCTCGGGGTTCAAACAGACGACGAGCGCCGAGAACGAGGTTTACTGTCAGTGCCACCAGTCAGTCTACGACCCCTTCAGCGTCACCGAATCGGTGTTCAAAGCCCGCCCGCGCCCGACGGAGTGACCGCTCCCAGCTCCTCGGGCCGGTTTTTATAATCGCGGAACCCGAGGTCCCGTCGTGACGCGGCACGTGCTGGTCTGGCACCGGGACGACTTGCGGACGGTCGACAACGCGGCACTGGCCGCGGCAGCCGCCGACGGCGTCCCCTGCCCGGTGTTCGTCTTCGACCCGCGGTACTACGGCGACAGCGCGCTCGCGTGTGACGCCCGCCGCAGGTTCCTCCACGAGTCGCTCGCGGACCTGGACCGCCAGTACCGCGACTGCGGCTCTGAACTGGCGCTCAGACACGGCGACCCGCGGCGAGTTCTCCGCGACCTCCTGGATGAGGGAGTGGTCGACGCCGTCTACTGCAACCGGTCGACGACCGCGCGCTACGGGCGAGCGGTCGCAGAAACCGTCCGCCAGTGGGACGCGGTCACGACCGTCTCGGACGACGGGATCAGACGTGTCGACCGGCGGGACCGCGACGGGACGGTCGCGGTCGACACGCGAGAGGGGCGGGAGGCGGACCCGCGCCCCTGGCAGGACTACTGCGAGGCGTACTTCGAGGGCGACCCCGCACCCCGGCCGGAGTCGACGCCCGCGAACCCGGTGGCGGCGACGACGAGCGTCGAGGAGATCGAAGCGCAGTACGAGGTCGATCCCGAGAAGTCGGACGTCCCGAGAGGCGGAACAGTCGCGGGCAACGAACGGCTCTCGGCATTTTGCGACCGGATCAGCGAGTATCCGAGCGTGGTTTCGCCGCCCGCGGAGGCCGCCGAGCGGTCCTCCAGGCTCTCCGCGTACCTCGCGCTGGGCGCGCTGTCGGTCCGGCAAGTGTACCGGGCGGTCGAGCAGACCCCCGACTGCCGGGGGAAATCGATGTTCCGGTCGCGGCTGTTCTGGAACCGCCACTACACGCAGAAACTCGCGGACTGGCCCGGCTGGGCCGAGCGCGCCGTCAATCCCGTCTTCCGCGGACTCTACAGGGACGAACACGACCCGGAACTGGTGGCGGCCTGGCGGGAGGGGCGCACCGGGTTTCCGATGGTCGACGCGGCGATGCGGGCGCTGGTCGCGACCGGATTCATCAACTTCCGGATGCGCGCGATGGTCGCGACGGTGTTCCAGTACGTCCTTCGGGAGTGGTGGCGCCGTGGAGCCGACTTCATGTACCGTCACCTCATCGACGCCGACCCCGCGATCAACTACACGCAGTGGCAGTCCCAGTGTAACCTGACCGGCGTTCACCCGGTTCGCGTGTACGACCCCGCGAAACAGCGCCGCGAGTACGACCCCGACGGCGAGTTCGTCCGCGAGTGGGTGCCCGAACTGACGTCGCTGCCCGACACGCACCTCGACAGGCCCGAGAAGGCGCCGCTCGCGGTCCAGGACGAGGCAGGCGTCCGTGTCGGCGAGGACTACCCGTACCCGGTGGTCGACTACGAGCGCCGCGCCGACCAGGCCCGGACGGAGTTCGCCGCGCTCGACGACCGGGCGAAAGAGGCCCTCTCCGACCCTCAGGTACGACGGCGAGCCTCCCTGTCGAACCGTGGGTCCGGCGGTCGATCCGACAGTGACGAGTCGAGCGGACAGTCACGCGGCGAGGAGCAGTCGTCGCTCGACGAGTTCTGACCCGTCCGTGGGTCGGCCGAACGCTCAAGACGCTCGCGTCCCCGAGGCCCGGTATGGACGACGAGCGGTCCGACGGCCTCGCCGTCGACGGCGAGATGAGCCCCGAGGACGCGTTCGGGCGAGTCGCCAACGAGACGCGGTTCGACATCCTGCGAGCGCTGTGGGCGGCTCGCAACGAGGGCGAAGAGCCGACCGGGTTCTCGGCGCTGCGACGCCGCTCCGGCGTCGACGACTCCGGGCAGTTCAACTACCACCTCGACCAGTTGCGCCCACACTTCGTCCGGAGTGTCGACGAGGGCTACGAACTCACCTACGCCGGCCGCCGGATAATCGGCGCCGCTGTCTCGGGCGTCTACAGCGACGCCGACGTGTCCGTCGATGCCGTCGACGTCACGACCTGCCCGAGCTGCGAGGGGACTGTTCGGCTCAGCTACGAGGAGGCCATCGCCTCCGTCGCCTGTGCGGACTGCGGGCTGACGGTGACGAACACCTCCGTGCCGCCGGTCCTCGTCGCGGGTTGTGACCGGAGCGACCTCTCGCAGGTCGTCAGCGACCACCTCCTCGGTCAGGTCCAGCGGCTGAACCGCGGGATCTGTCCGCTGTGCAACGGACGGTCCGAGCGCGAGTTCGTGCGGCCAGACGACGAGAGCGGGGACGGCGGAGACGGTGCGGGCGAAGAAGAGAGCGCGTTCGACGAGCACGTCACGGTCCGGTACACCTGCAGCGAGTGCGGCGCGTCGTCGTCGGGCGTGGTGATGATGGCCGCGTTCGATCACCCCACAGTCGTCACCTTCCTCGACGACCACGGCATCGACCACCGGACGGACCCGGTCTGGGAGTTCGACTGGTGGTACGACGCGACGGGCCGAGTCGTGAGCGACGACCCGCTCCGGGTCACCGCGACGGCCGCTATCGAGGGCGACGAACTCACGCTCACCTTCGACGAGAGTGTCACCGTCCTCGGCGTGGACCACGCGTGAACCGACGGGTCGTCCCGGAGCCTGGTCTGGTCAGACCCGTCGCTGCGCCGGGTCACGGACGCGGTCGTACACCTCGGCGAGGCGGTCGACGGAGCGGTCGACGCTGACCGACTCGCGGCGGTCGAGGCAGTGCTCGCGGAGACGGTCGCGCTCGCCGAGCGTGCGCTCGATGACGTCGCGGAACGCGGCCACGTCGCCGGGCGGCGCTTTGTAGCCGGTCTCGCCCTGGTCGATAGTGTCGGCGAGTGCGGCGCTCGCGACGCCGGCGACGGGCGTCCCGCAGGCGTTAGCCTCCAGCGCGGCGATCCCCTGTGTCTCGACCGGGCTCGGGAACGCGAAGACGTCGAGCACCGTGTAGAAGGCGGGCAGTTCCTCACGGTCGAGAAAGCCGAGGAAGTGCGCCTCGACGCCGGCCTCGCGGGCGGCCTCGATGAGGTCCGCGCGGGCGGGCCCGTCACCGCCGAAGACGAGCGTCACGTCCAGTTCGCGTGCCGCGGCCACGATGTCGTCGAGGTTTTTCTCGTAGCCATGGCGGCCCGTGTAGCCCACGAGGGGGCCAGCTGGCAGGTCGTGGCGCTCGCGGAACCCGGCGGTGTCGACCGGCCGGAAGAAGTCGATGTCGACGCCGTTGGAGACGACTTCGACCGGGGTGGCGGTGCCGACGTTGTCGCGGATGTGCGTCGCGGTGCGTTCGCTGGGCGCGACGACCACGTCGGCGCGGTCGAGAAACCACCGCTCGTAGCTCTCGGCGCCCCGTCGGACGACTCGCTCGACGGCGTCCGCGAACGCGACGTACTCCGCGTACTCGCTGGTCGGCGTGTGATAGGAGGCGACCAGCGGGAGGTCGCGCTTGCTGGCGAGGCGGTAGCCCGAGAGTCCGAGGCCGAACGGAGTGTGGGCGTGGACTACGTCGGCGGCTTCGGCCGCATCGGGGACGCCCGGGAGTCCGAGGCGAAACCCATCGTAGAAGGGGAAAGGGAGGCTCTCGACGGGGTGTTCGTGCGGCGCGGGGTCGTGGTCGCCGTCGGGGTAGACCACGTCCATCCGGCCGCCCCGGGCCACCCAGCGGTCGCGCCACGTCTCGACCGTGTAGGTGACGCCGTTGACCGTCGGCAGGTAGGTGTCCGTGAACGCCGCCACCCGCGGGAGCGTCATGCCACGTACGTCTCTCCAGGGGCCCTTAATGGATTACTATCTCTCTCACCGACGGCCGCCCGATGGGTCGCTCTCCCGTTCGACTGGTGGCCCCCTCGAAGCCGATTGAGGTGGACTACCCCGTGCCGACCGGAGAACGTGTCCCAGCTTTTCCCACTGTGTGGGCGATAGAGCGATTTCAACCGGCGATCTGGCTCGTTCGTCATCGACCGTCTCGTGCACCAGACGGACCGACGACGGAGTCCGGAGCCCGACCGGTCAGCGGGCGAACGGGTCGACTGACGCCGGAAGGAGCGTAACCTATACCTACCGGAGAGCGGGAGTACGAGCGAGGGATGGACACCGAATCGATCGCCCGCGAGCGCATCGAGCGCCTGCGGGAACTCGCACGCGAGGCGACGGTCGCGGGCGACGCCGACCGGGCCAGACGGTACGTCCGGCGAGCGCGCCGCATCGCCGAGCGCAACCGCCTCTCGCTGCCCCGCGAGTTCACCCGCTTCACCTGCGACCGGTGTGACGCGTACCTCGTCCCGGGACGCAACGCTCGCGTTCGGACCCGGAACGGCCACGTCGTGATCACGTGTGACTGCGGCAGACACGACCGGTATCCGTACGAGTGAAGCGCCAGTAAAGAGAGCCAGACGCGTTCTCGACGCCACTGAGTCCGCAAGCTTTGAACGTCTGTAACACATCGTACTGTTCATGAGTGACACGGCGCGGCGCCAGCGGATCCACGAGCTCGACGTGACTGTCTGGGTCGGCAAGAACGGCATCGACCCCGTAGTCGACGAACTGAACGACCAGCTCGGCGAGCGCGACTTCGTGAAGGCGAAGTTCCTCCGCGCGGCCCGCGGCGGGACGACGACAGAGGACCTCGCCGCAGACCTGGCCGACCGGGTCAACGCCGACGTCGTTCGAACCAGGGGCCACACGGCGGTGTTCGAGCGATGAGCAGCGCGCTCGGGGGGCTGGCACCGGTCGAGACCTCGGGCGCGGCGACACCGCTGCAGTCATCGGGCGCCGTCGCCGAACTCCTCGAGGACGAAGCCGGCCTCGACGCGGCGTTGGCTGACGCACTCGGCTCGGCGATCAGCTTCGTCGTGGCGTTCGTCGTCCTCTACGTCGTCGGCCGAGCGGTCGTGCTCCCGCTCGTTACACGGGTCCTCAAGGCCCGCGACCTCGACGAACACGCGCGCACGCCGCTCCGGAAACTCGCCGCTATCCTGCTGACCTTCGTCTCGATCGGCGCCGCCTTCGCCTTTGCGGGGTACGGCAATATCCTCACCGCGCTCGCCACCATCGGCGCGGCCGCCACGCTCGCCATCGGCTTCGCGATGCAGGACGTCCTCTCGAACTTCGTCGCCGGCGTGTTCATCTTCACGGACAAACCCTTCCGCATCGGCGACTGGATCGAGTGGGACGACAACGCTGGCGTCGTCGAGGACATCAGCCTTCGCGTCTCGCGGGTGCGCACCTTCGACAACGAGTTGCTGACCGTGCCGAACTCACAGCTCACCGGCGGCGTGATCAAGAATCCGGTCGCCTACGACGAACTGCGGATGAAGTTCGTCTTCGGCATCGGCTACGAAGACGACATCGACGAGGCCACCGAGATCATCCTCGAAGAGGCCGAGGATCACGAGGGCATCCTCGAAGACCCCGAGCCGTCGGTACGACTGACCGAACTCGCCGACTCCTACGTCGGCCTCCAGTCGCGGTTCTGGATCGCCCAGCCCAGTCGGTCTGACTTCGTGAAGATCCGCGCCGACTACGTCAGCGCAGTCAAACAGCGCTTCGACGAGGCCGGTATCAACATCCCGTACCCGCAGCGGGACATCCACGGCGGCCTCGAATTCTCGAACGTCGACGGCGTCGTCGAACCGGCCACGGACGACTGACGGTCGTCGCTTTTCTCCAGTCGCTGCCGCGTCCATCCGTTCAGGACAGCAAATCCGTGCGGTCTACCGGCGTTGCGGCCGCCCAGTAGGCGTCGAACGTCTCCGCGGCCCACGCACGTACGTCTGCGTCATCGGTGTCGATGGAAGCCCGAAGCACACCGTCGTCGTCGCGGACGAGCAGATGCACGTCGTCGTCAACGAGCGAGCCCGCGAGCGGGATACCGTCGTCGTGGACGCGGATCGACGCGCCTTCCGCGTCGAGCATCGAGGCGAGCGTTCGGCGGAGTTCGTCGTCGCTCGCGAGCGCGTCGATGGCCCCCTGCGAGAAGACCCCGCGGAACGTCAGTTCGCCCTCGCGAACGCGCCGCTCCGTGAGTGAGAGGCTGCGGTCGTTGAACGCGTGCGAGAAGGCGCGGATCTCGTCGGCCTCGCCCTCCATATCCAGCAGGCGCTGGAGGGGCGCGTCGGGACGTGTCCCCGAGGGGGTGACGACCGTCGCGTCGGCCAGTCGGCGCAGGTCGAAAGTGAGCGCGTCGGTCGGGAGATACGCGACGATGTCCCGGAGCGACCGCTCGGTCCCGAGGATGTCGAGCAGGTCACCGAACCCGCGAGCGACGAGACAGCCCGTGGCGGTCACGGCGTACTCGCCGCTGCGACGCTCGATCCACGACCGGTCCTCGAAGTCGCCAAGTATTCGCCCGAGCGTGGCCTGTGAGGCGCCCGTCTCGCTCGCCAGCGTCGACCGCGTTCGAGGCGCCTCTGCGAGCAGGCGCAACACCGCAACCCGGTTCGCCGAGAGCGCGAGGAACTCGATCTCCGCGAGTGCCGCCTCGATGTCCTCGGGAGCCTCGTCCATACGCGCCGTCAGTCCCGCGCGGGCAAACCGTTTTCGCACCGTGCAAGGGTTTCAGGGCGCGCCAGCTCCGCGACGGGCGCCGTGATTTCCCGCCGAGAAATATTTTCTAAACGGGCCTATAAGTCCCCGAAACCTACGATAGTGTACGATGAGCTATCACGCAGACACGTGGTTCGACTCTGGTTCGCGCGCTCGAACTGCGCGCGCCGAGGCGGTCCACGAGCCGACCGAATCGGAGGGCACGCAGTAGATGGAGCGTCGGACTGTCGCCTTCTTTCTCACGGCGAGCCTCTTTTTCGGCGGGACCTTCGTCGCCGCGAAAGCCGGCCTGGCGTATTTCCCTCCGCTGTTGTTCGTCGCGTTCCGCTTCGACATCGCCGCGGTCGCGCTGCTGGCGTACGTCCTCCTGACCAAGCCCTGGAGCGAGGTCCGCCCGCGGACCCGCGCTGACCTCGGCGGGATCCTGGCGACTGGCGGACTCGCCATCGGCCTGACGAACGCGCTCATATTCGTCGGCCAGAGTCACGTCACGAGCGGCGTCGCGTCGATCATCGCGAGTCTCAACCCCGTATTAACGCCCGTCTTCGCCGTCCTGTTGGTGGCCGACGAGCGCCTCTCGCGGCGTGGCGCGGTCGGGATGGCGCTGGGACTCGCGGGCGTCGCGCTCGTGGTCAGTCCCGACCCGGCGAACTTTCTGGCGGGCGGTGTCGTCGGCAAGGCGCTGTTGCTCGGGTCAGCCGTCGCCGGCGCGCTCGGGAGCGTCCTGATCCGCCGGGCCGACGCCGACCTGTCGAGCACCGTCCGGACTGCGTGGGGGCTGCCGGTCGCGGCGGCGCTCACCCACGGCCTGAGCCTCGCTGCCGGCGAGTCGGTGGCGAGCGTCGCGTGGAGGCCCGAGGCCCTCCTCGCGCTGGGCTACCTCAGTCTCTTCGCAGGCGTCGCGGCCTACATCGCCTACTTCGGCCTCATCGACGCGACCGGCGCGATCACGGCGAACCTGGTCTTCTACGTCGTCCCGGTGGTCGCCTCGCTTGGCGGGTGGGCGCTGCTCGGCGAGACCATCTCCGGCCTCGCAGTGGCTGGCTTCCTCGTCATCTTCGCCGGGTTCGTCGTCCTCGGGAGTGAGTCGCTGGACCTGCCCGGTGTCGCACGGACGGGCCTGCGCTCGGTCCGCGGTCGAGTCGCACAGGTCCTGGGGCAGTCCCGCGACACCAGGGTCCCGGCACTGACTGATGGCGGGACTTCAGAGGGCGGCGCGAACAGCGAAGAGCCGTGTTTCTGCAAGGGCGATTGACTGGCCCGGGCCGTGTGGTCGTCCACGCCCGCGCTTCGAAGGGGATAGACTGGTTTCCAGTACACGTCGATACAGCGGCGTCGCTGTTCTGTTCGGCTCAAGTCGGAATGAATGGATGGACGGCCGCGGTTGCCCGGTCGTTCGAACGCGGGGAGTCCCGCTTGCCTCCTCCACCCCGCAACCCTTCGAGCGACGGGTGTCCGACGGTCCGCTGCTCACTTCCGTGCCTGACGGAGTGCCGCCGGTTAACCGCGGCCGCGCGTCCCTGCAGACGCGGTACCGCGGACCGCCGTCCCCGAAGGACGAGGCTTCCACGTTAGCTCGCGGGGCCCACGCCCGTCGGTCCGGACGCCCCCGGTGTTCGACCCCCGCTGAAGGCCATAGTGCGGGTGACGAGCAGGGCCTAACTGCCCGGTCTAGTCCACGACGACCGTACCGCCGTCCGGCATAAGGGCCTTTCGGACCGGCGCCGATCGATGACCGAGAGTCGGCCGACGGCGTCCGCCGGGAGCCGACTCACAGCACGCCCAGCGTCCGGGCCCACCAGGCAGACGCGACGGACGGCACGAGCGCCACGAGCGCGACGAGCCAGCGGTGCTGTTTCCCCAGACTCGACGCCGAGATAGCGACGTAGACGTCGTCGGGGACGGTTAGCGCCCAGGCGAGCGCGATGAGGAAGACGAACACCCCAAGAGCCAGCCCGACGCCCGCGGCCAGCAGCGGGTCGGTGCGTTCTTCGCGCCCGGCGGTGAGGACGAGCGTCGCGACGAACGCCAGCCCCCCGGCGACCAGCGGGTTCACCGCTCCCGACCCGTAGTAGAGGTCGATCGTCGTGCCAGGCGCCGTCTCGAAGAGGAGATACGGGACCGCGAGGGCGGCGACGACGAGCAGACAGCCGGCGATGGCCACAAGCGGTGCGAGGCGCACTCTCTGCATACCCGAATCTGTGGTCGCCCCCGGTATAACGGCCACGTTTGCACTCGCTCCCACCGTGTCCGTGTGCGCCTGCTCCCTCTGTGCGAGCCTCGGCCGCCGCGCTCGCGACGGCGAGCCGAAACACGCACAATCCGCGAGCGAGAAGCCGACAGTATGGCTTTCGGCGACACCGCGAAGAAGCTCAAGAAGCTCTCGAACACGGCCGAGAAACTCTACGCGAAGATGAACGACCTGGTCGAACAGCTCCAGGACCTGCGCGCCCGCGTCGAGAACACCAGTGACCAGATCGAGACGATGGACCGTGAACTCGCCGAACAGCGGGCCATCGTGGAGGCACTCGCCGAGGAACAGGGGGTCGACGTCGACGGCATCGTCGCCGAGGTCGAGGCCGCGCGTGCGGAGGCCGACGGGAACAGCGGGAGTGAGAGCGGCGCGGAAACCGCGGACGCCGGGGCTGGCGACGCCGCGAACTGAGAACGGGCGAGAGCTCGGTCAGTCCAGCAACCGCTGGTGCTCGACTTTCAGACAGCGGTCCTGGACGAAGCGCTTGCCGGCCGCTTCGGCCCGCTCGGCGGCCTCGTCGTGCGTGATCCCCAGCTGTAACCAGACGACCGCCACGTCCTCGCGCGCGGCGGCTTCGTCGACGATTCCGGGCACTTCCTCGCTCGGCCGGAACACGTCGACGATGTCGACCGCTTCCTCGACCGCGGCGAGCGAGTCGTACGCTTCGCGGCCGAATATTTCGTCCGCAAATGGGTTGACTGGGACGACCTCGTAGCCGTTGTCGCGCATGTACTTCGGGATGTCGTGGGCAGCCTTCCCTGGCGATGTCGAACACCCGACGACCGCGATGGTCTCGAGTTCCAGGACCGCACGGAGTTCGTCGTCGTCGGTAACTGGCATAGTCCGACAGAACAGTGTCGCGAACAAAAGAATGCTGACGAAGCGGGCGGTTAGTCGGTCGCGCCGGCGTCGGCTTCAGGAAGCGTCGTGGAGAGGCCGTCGTCGGTGACGTCGACGACGCCGTCGAACAGTTGCTTGAGCGTGTTCATCGTCTCGTCGTCGTGAGCGGTCGACTCGATGACGTGCAGCCCCAGCGCGTCGGCGTTTTCGATACGACTGGTGAACACGTGCATGAACCGGAAAACGGTCTGGACGTCGGAGTACATCAACAGCGTGGACAGCGAATCGACCATCACGCGGATGTTGTCGAGGCCGCGCTGGCGACGGAACTCCTCGACGAACTCGGAGAACTTGATCCCGATGCCAGTCATGTCCTCGGGTGAGGAGGCGTACTTCACGACGTCAGTATCCCGAGCGGACCGACCCTGATGTTTGGTCACACAGTCGACGATGCCGATGTCGACCGATTCCGGGTCCGAAACCAGGTGTTCGTAGTCCGCGAGAACGCGACTGGCGCTGTCCCGGGTCGTGACGACGATCGCCCCCTCTCCCTGGGCCGACCCGCGAGCCAGCGCCTCGAGGACCAGCCGGCGCTTGCCGGAGAGCGGCGGTCCCGAAACCAGAACGTTGGTTCCGGGTGTCAGCGTGGCATCGTCGAAGTCGGGGCCCAGTTCGTACATTCGTTTCAGATTCACCGTCGTTGTCCGACGAACTCTCCCGAGTCCGGTCAGTACTATTGGTTATGACCTTCTACTTTTTAAATTCTTTTTTATGCCCTGCTGGACACATCAACTCCTGGACCGTTCGGGTGCGGGCCTGTCGCGTATTCTGGGCCGAGATGTCCGGGGGAAAACTCGCGACAAACGCCGTCAAGTTGTCGTTTACCTGTCGTTCCAGTACCTGTACACCGCGACGGATCGGGGAATTTAAACACGGACGCTGGCCTATGAGTGAGTGCGGGCGCTTAGCTCAGTTTGGACAGAGTGCTTGGCTTCGGACCAAGCTGTCGCGGGTTCAAATCCTGCAGCGCCCACTTGGACAAATAGTCAAAATATTCTTTGTTTTCAACCCATAAGTTGAATGTGTCGCTATTCTACCATTCCAATCTAAATAAATCGTCGGTTCAACCGTCGATCGGCCTGACGGCGTGACTAAGACCGGCGAAGAAGCAAATGCCGCCCGCCGGGGTCGTCGTAATCGCACCCGCCGACCGCCGACCGAAGTATGCCGACACCGACGACGTCGAAGCCCACGTCTTCGAAGTCGCATAGCGGTGTCGCACGCGGGCCGTGTGCCGGCGTCACGACGTGCGTGACGGCGTCATCAAAGTAGACGACCCGTGTTCTTGCACGAATGGATTACCGACGACCACGACGCGAATGGGGCCGTCCTTCGTGCCGGTCGCCCCACCGTTGGCTTCGATAGCCACGACGAAGTCGTCGGGCGGGTATTCTTTTGTGAATTGCCCGGTTTCGTCGTCGCGATCGCGTTCGTCCGGTGCCATTACAGTTAGTTTGTATTTCGATAGGCACTTGACACTTCCCCAACCCGTTTGTATCGGTTACCATAATAAAAATTATATATACTTCGCCAGTGGTCACAGAGTAAATCATTTGATACAGGTCACATATCCCGCAGGAATCTTTGCCAGAAAGCTTGCTTGGCCGTGAGTGATCAATAAGTGTAGCTTGCCCTTACGTGTCAGAGACTGTTTGATGTTGTGAAAGACAAATAGCAAGATGGGTTCACGGAAACAATACCGGCAAAATTTTACAACTGATACGTTATAATTTGATAAGGATGCAAAAACGTAGGAGATTTTTAACGTTAGCAGGAACGGCTGCTGTGACCATATCGGCCGGATGTGGGTTGTCGATAACAGGGGAAAATGAAGAAGAAACACCTATTCAGGATACTGCAGATGAGAATGAAGAAGAAACACCTATTCAGGATACTGCAGATGAGAATGAAGAAGAAACACCTATT
>Ga0207733_100083_pt1 | contig 97935 bp, 97 predicted proteins | sample A23P3SouthBayCA_FD_187735 | JGI IMG/M metagenome (GOLD analysis project Ga0207733, IMG submission 187735) | Aerobic enrichment media microbial communities from Eden Landing Ponds, California, USA - A23 P3 (SPAdes) | ecosystem: Environmental > Aquatic > Marine > Unclassified | place: Emeryville...
CAGAAGTCAATACGAAGTCGGTCGCGGATTCGCGGCCGTCTCCACCGGTGACGGCCGCAGCAGAGCGACCGATCTTCACGTAGTTCTGTCCGGCAGTATAAAAGGTCGACCGGAACGGGGAACTGTCGGTCCTGAGCGATACGAGCAGCGGCCCGTGCAGTGCTGGCGACGCGAGCGGCAGCGACACTGCCACGTAGCTATCGCATTGGCCAACGAGGTCGCCGCGCTCGAGGGGTGAACGCAGCACAGAACGAAAGCTGGTTTAGCCCCCGGAGTGTGCCACCGACTATGATCGTCAGTGGATCCACGTCCCAGGCACTCGCCGCAGCGCTCGCTCGCGAACTCGAGGAACCGCTCGCCGCCGTCGAATACGACCGGTTCCCCGACGGCGAGCTGCTTGCGGCGGCCCCCGGCGTCGCCGACGCCGACCCCGACCGAGCGGTAATCGTCGCCTCAACCGTCTCGAGCGACGCCCATCTCGAGGTACTCCAGTTGCAAGACGCCGTCCGCGAGGCTGGCGTCGACGAGGTCGTTACCGTCCTGCCGTACCTGGGCTACGGCCGGCAGGACGAGGCGTTCGAGCCGGGACATCCCGTCTCCGTGCGCGCGGTCGCCCGCGCGATTTCGACGGGCGCGGATCGCGTGCTGACCGTCAATCCCCACGAGGAAGCGAGCTGCGAGTTCTTCGAGCCGACGGCGACAGCCGTCGACGCCGCGGGTCGACTGGCCGAACCCCTGCCCGACGACCTCGCGGATCCGGTCTTCCTCTCGCCCGACGCGGGCGCGACCGACCTCGCCGAGACGGTCCAAGATGCCTACGGCGAAGGCGAGACTGACTACTTCGAGAAGGTTCGCCACTCCGGAACCGAAGTCGAGATCACGCCGAGCGACGTCGACGTGACCGACCGCGACGTCGTCGTCGTCGACGACATCATCGCGACGGGCTCGACGATGAGTGAGGCCATCGGCGTCCTCCGAGAGCGCTCGGTCGACCGGGTCTTCGTTACCTGCGTCCACCCGCTGCTGGCTCGCAACGCCGTCACGAAACTCTCGCGGGCCGGTGTCGAAGCGATTTACGGCACCGACACCATCGAACGCGGCGTCAGCACCGTCTCGGTCGCGCCGGCGATCGCGTCATACCTGTAAGCAAACGGTTAAGTGTTCGCCCGCACGTGGCCTAGTCGTTAGCGTTTCGCACGGTGTGGTATCAACCGTGCGAACTGCGACGACAACCCGCGAAACGGTTTCTATGCACGGAATCGTCCACAAGACCCTCAAGGAATACGTCGTCGACCGAACCGACGACGACACCTGGGACACGATCGGCGACCGCGCTAGCCTCGAGCCGACGCTGTACCTTCCCATCAGCTACTACGACGACGCCGAGATCGACGCCGTCCTCGAGACGCTGTCGGAGATGGCCACCCAGGACAGACACACGATCGAACGCGACGTCGGCCGAACGCTCGCGCCCGAACTGCTCTCGACGTTCAGCGCCCACGTCAGCCACAACTGGACGGTATCGGACCTGCTCGCCGAACTCGAGGGGGTCTACGGTGACATCGAGGCCGCCACGGATGACGCGGCGCTGCCGACGCTTTCCTCTCGTCTCGAGTCCGATCACGCGGTCGTCACCTACGAAACCCACCGCGACACCACCTACTGTGGCATGGCCCACGGTATTCTCGAAGGGGTCGTCGCCGCGTTCGACGGCGACACGACCGTCACGGAGACGGCCTGTGTCGACGACGGGGCCGATGCATGTCGGTTCCGCGTCGACCTCGAGTAGCGCCGAAACGCGAGCTCGTGGACACGAACCGCATGCAGGTTCCTATCCGTCAGTAACGTCGGGATCGCACCGCAACGACGAGTAACATCGCAACGGCGACGAGCGCCGCTGGTATTCCGAAGCCGGGCACCGCCTCAAGCGCTGCGGCCGGCCCGCTGCCGACGCGAGCGGTGACGGTCCGGTCACCGACGGCGATCTGGTGCTGCCCTGCCTCGTCGAGCCGAAGATCCGCCTCGACCGTCGTCGAGTCGCCGGCCCGGAGCGCCACCGGTCGCTCGGCGACGACGCCGTCGGCAGTTCGGAACGCGAGGACGGCCGCTGCCGGGCGTTCGCTGGCGGCCTCGACCGTTGCGGTCACCGTCACCGGCTCGCCGGGTTCGACGCGCTCGGTTTCGACCTCCAAATCGGTGACGGTCACGCTCGCAGCCGAGCGGACGACGGCGGTCAGTCGCTCGGAACCGACGCGAACCGTGTACTCGCCGGGCTCGGCGGGCGTCCACGAGAGGCGGTGTTGTGTCCCCTCGCCGGCTGCGAGTCGACCCTGTCGGGCGTCGACCGGTCGGCCATCGACCTGCAGCGTCGCGTCGTACGATCCGTCCCGGCTGCCGACGTTGTCGACCGTGACCGGCAGCGACACCGGTTCGCCGGCCGGGACCGCGATCACGTCACCAGATTCACCGGCAGTCCCAGCCGACCCCGAGGCGTTCCACCGTGGCCATTCCTGGCCCGCCACCTTGAGGGGGCCCGTCCCGAACCCGTATTCGATGTCTGCAACCGGCTGTGCGAACGCCGCCGCGTGCTGGCTCCTGCTCCACATTTCCGGGGTCGCCTCAGTTCGCGTGTACCGCTCAGCAGCGGCCCGAACGTCGGCCCCGCCGTAGTCCTCGAGCGTTTGCAGGAAGTCGGCCTCGGTGATCCGGCCCTCCTGGGCGTTCAGCGCGCGGAAGACGTCCGCGAGCGTCCGGTCGCCGTCGGTCGCGAGCCGCAGTTGGCGGTCGAGTTCGCCGTAGACGAGCGCCCCCTTCACGTAGTGGGTGCGGTCGTCGTCCCACGTCGAGCGATCGACCAGTACCCCGTCGGCGTAGGGTGAGCGTTCGCCGCGCTCGAGGAGATTACGAAAATCCTCGAAGTCAGTGCGACCGCTCTCTAGCGCGAGTAGCCCCGCATAGTAGTCGGCCTGGGCTTCGACGAGCCACGCCGTCTTCGGCGTGGTGTCCGTCGTCGCACTCGAGAAGCGCTGCCGGACGTGGACGTACTCGTGGAGCCAGGCCGGGTTCGGCTCGTCGAGTGCGGCGTCGGCGACGACCCACGTGTCGGCGCGACCGTACTGGATTCCGCGTGGCCCCCAGTCAGCCTCGGTGGGCGCTGCGATCACGACCACCTCGTCGCGTCGCATCCCGACCTCGAGTCGGCCGCGTGCATCCGCCAGCGCCGACAGGATCGCGTCCGGCGACTCCTCGAGCCGGGCGGCCTCGGGGACGACCAGCCGGAACGTCCCGCCATCGGTGGCTCGCTCGTACGTCGTTACCGGACCGAAGACGGCGATGTCGCCGCCGGTCGCGCCCGGTCCGTCGACGGTCACCGTCTCCTCGATGCCGACCGGGTCAGTCCGTCGCAGGGAAATGTTGAGCGAGGGAACCGCGACGATCCCCCAGTCACCAGTGTCGACGAACGTGTATCCCGTCTTCGAGGTTCCCGTCCCATAGGTTTCACCCCGCCGATCGGCCGGCATCGTGTAGCGGATCGTCGGCTCGTCGGTCGCGCCGGTCCATTCGTAGGTCCGCTCGCCCGTCCGCTCGAGGCCCGTCACCGATTCGACGCTCGCACCCTGCTGGAGTTGGATCTCGAACTGGGTGACGGCGTCGGGGACATAAAACGTCGTCTCCGTCTCGAACACGTCGGGATCGGCGGGACGATGGCGAAGGACAGTCGTCCGATCGAACACGTCCGTGGAGCCAGTACTTGGTCCGACCGAGCCGAGCGTTTCGCTGGGACTCGTAGCCAGTGCTTCGCTGGGATCGGTGGTCTCAGCGGGTGTCGCCGCCTGCGCCGGCTCGAGGGCTCCGACGCCGGCCGGCAGACTACAGACGAGCAAGACGACGAACGCGACGGTTGGGGCTCGAGCGGTCACTACCCACTGCTGGTCAGTCAGTAGCCAAGACGTTTATGACACGGAGACTGTCACGTTGTATCGGCTATTTTCCCGCTCGTGTCCGCGTTCCCGTTTCCGGGCATTCGCCACTCCTCGGACGGTAGCCTCGAGTTCGGGAAATCGGGGAGAGAGTTGGAGTCCCCGTTCTCGAACCCTTATTGCGTCTCCGGTGTCGTTTCCTCGTCGTCGGTCGTCGACCGTGTCACCCGCTCGGCCAGCAGGTCAGCCACGGGATCGAGTGAGACGTACACACGGACCGCGAGGATCGCAAGCGGTGGCAGCGTGAGCGCGAAGAATACGACATCGTACACCCATGCGATCTCTCCGAGCAGCGGCACGACCGCCGGTGCCAGTCCGCGGTGGGCGATGACCATCGCGACGAACACAACGAGCAACTGTGAGATGGCAGCGATGTCCTCGACAACCTGTGTTGGTCCCTGGACCACCGAGTGAACGAGCGTCGCGACTGCAGGGGCCAACGAGAGGAGGAGTGCAACCGTCGCGATCGTTACGATCGCACTGACGACCGCGAGGAAGGTGATCGGCGACCCAGGGACCAGTCGGTCGATCCCGGGCAAGAACGAGACGAGCGTTAACACCAGTATCAGCGCCAAGGTGGCAAGCAGCAGTTTCCCGATCCGTCGGACCGTCTCGCGATCGATCGCAGCGTATTCGAGTCGATTTTCAGTCATTGCTGTACTCGAGACAGCGACCCACTGTCCCAAATAGAGGGGTTGTCGTTTCGGCCGTTTTCCCGCGTTTACGAACCGTTCAGTTCATTTGAACGACCAGAAACAGACACAATCACTGCTGGAACCGCTCGGCTTCGCGTCGCAGAGCCCTCACTGCTTGTCGTGGGCCTCGAGACCGTCGTGCTGGAAGAAAACGCAAACCGATCGGCTTCGCTTCCCGTCCTGGGTACCGTCTTGCTCCGCAGGGTGGCGACTACTCCGAGGCCTCAGCAGCCGCCAGCGACTCGAGCGCGATCTCTGCATCCACCTTTTTCCGCTCGGGTCGCTCGCAGCGCTCGCGACCACTCACGCAAAAATCTGGTCCAAAAAGCTGCCTCGCTGCTCACGGGTCGCTCTGCTCCCCGTCTGCTCACGGCGCGAAGCGCCGTTCGCATGGTCCGTGGATCCTTCGATCCACGCTATTCGCTTCCGAGGGCTTCGCAGTCGCTCAGCCCTCGCGCCGCTCGGCAGTTCTATTCCGACGCCTCAGCAGCCGCCAGCGACTCGAGCGCGATCTCCATCGTCACGCCGTCGACATCCCACTCCTTGCGGTGGCCGTCCTCGACCGTGCGGCGTTCGTCAGCGCGGACCTCCTCGCTGATCAGGTCCGCACGCTCGGCGACGAGGTCGGCGACGCGGTCGTCGTCGATCACGAGGTCGAGCGCGATCCGCTCTTCGACGTCGAGATCGAGATCCTTGCGCATCTCCTGAACCCGGCGGATGACCTCGCGAGCGTAGCCCTCGCTCTCGATATCATCGGTTAGCGAGGCGTCGACGTAGGCGACGCCGCGGTCGTCGCCGTCGGTGCCGAAGGCAGTGCCGGCGATGTCGTCGGGCGTCTGCGTGACGAAGGAAACCATCTCGTCGGTGATCTCCTCGTCGTCCTCGAGCACGTCCGCGACAGCCTCCTCGAGCGCTGCGAGACTCGGCTCGTCGATGCGGGCCTCGTTGAGCGCGTTCATCACCTGGCCGGCGCGGTCGCCGAAGGCCGGGCCGAGTTCGCTCATGTCGGCCTCGGCGCTGTACTGGAGTTCGCCCCACCGGTCCTCCGGTGAGACGAGTTCGATCTCGCGGGCGTTGAGCCGCTCCTCGAGCATCCCGGTGTGGCGCTCGACGGCCTCGACGACGCGCTCGTCGTCAGCAGCGACGACCACGCGCGGGACCGGCCAGCGCAGTTTGCGGCCGGCCTGCTGGCGGGCGTTCGCGCCCGCTTCCTCGATCGCACGCAGGAGTTCGACGTCTTCCTCGAGTTGCTCGTCGACCCAGTACTCGTCGACTTCGGGCCAGTCCTCCATGTGGACGGTGTCGAACGCGTCCTCATCAGTGAGGGTGCCGTAGATCTCCTCGCTGATGAAGGGCGCGTAGGGAGCCAGCAGGGCGACCGTCTCCCGCAGCACGCGGTAGAGCGTCGCGTAGGCGGCCCGCTTCGAGTCGCTGTCGGCCTCGTCCCACATGCGCTCGCGGACGGCCTGCACGTAAAAGCGCGAGACGTCCTCAACGACGAACTCGAGTAGTTCGTCAACGGCCTTGTCCTGGCGGAAGTCCTCGAAGTGGGCAGTCATCGCGGCTTTCGTCGACTGGAGCCGGGCGAGTACCCACTCGTCGAGGGGCTCGAGAGCGTCGTCGACCTCGTCCAGCGTCGTCTCCTGCGGATCGAAGTCGTCCAGACGCATGTACGGCAGCGGGAACCGGAAGACGTTCCACAGCGTCCGGAGGTGGTTCTCCATCGTCTGCATCCCGTCCCAGTCGAAGCGCATGTCCTCGCCCTGCGGGTTGTTCGAGAGCAGGAACAGCCGCATGACGTCCCGGCCGTGGCGGTCGATCGCCTCATGGGGGTCGATCAGGATGTCCTTGGACTTGCTCATCGCGCGACCGTCGGGCATCAGCGCGTGGCCGTGCATCAGCACCTCCGTGTACGGGCTCTCGCCGAGCGCGGCAGTGCCCATCCCGAGCTGGGACCAGAACCAGCCACGTGTCTGGTCGTGAGCCTCGAGGATCAGGTCAGCGGGCCAGAGTTCGTCGAACCGGCTGTCGTCCGAGGGGTAGTCGAGGGTGCCCCACGACGCGACCGAGGAGTCGAGCCAGACGTCGAAGACGTCGGGCACGCGCGTGTAGGTGGTGCCGTCCTCGGTGATCGTCAGGTCGTCGACCGTGTCCTTATGAAGGTCGACCTCGTCAGGATCGACGTCCTGATCGACGCGCTCGGCGAGTTCCTCGCGGGTGCCGATGACGATCATATCCTCGTCGTCATCCCGGTCTTCGGGGGTCCAGACCGGCAGCGGAATCCCCCAGTAGCGCTGGCGGGAGACGTTCCAGTCCGGTGCTTCCTCGACGAAGTCACGGAAGCGGTTGTCGCGAGCCCACTCGGGATGCCACTCGCTGTCCTCGATGTTGTCCAGCAGGTCGTCTTTGATGTCCGTGATCGTGATGAACCACTGGTCGGTGACGATCTGGAGGATACCCGTGTCACAGCGCCAGCAGTGGCCGTAGCTGTGGTGGACGGTGCCCGAGGCCAGCAGCGCGCCGTTGTCCTCGAGATCGGCCATGATCTCGTCGTCCGCGTCTTTGACGAACTGGCCTTCGTACTTGCCGGCCTCCTCGGTGTAGACGCCGTCGCCGCCGACCGGACAGAAGATCGGGAAGCCGAGTTCGCGGCCGCGCTCGAAGTCGACCTCACCGTGTCCGGGTGCGGAGTGGACCAGACCAGTGCCGTCGCCGTCGGTGTCGACGTAGTCGGCGGCGTAGACTTCAAAGACGCCCTCGGCGTCGACGTGGTCGGGCACCTCCTCGGCGAGCGGGTGCTCGTAGGACCAGCCGAGTAGCTCCTCGCCGGAGAGTTCCTCGACGATCTCGTAGTCGTCGTAGCGCCCCTCCTTCAGTACCTCCTCGTGTTTCGCGTCGGCGAGATAGAGGAGTTCCTCCTCGCCGTCTTTCTCGGCGCGCACGCCGACGTAGTCGCCGTCCTCGTCGACTGCAACGAAGGTATTCGCCGGAATCGTCCACGGCGTCGTCGTCCAGATGACGATCGAGCCCTCGCGCTCGGCGAGTTCGAACTTGACGTAGATCGAGGGGTCCTCGACGTCCTCGTACTCGACCTCGTTGTTCGCGATCGCGGTCTCACAGCGTGGACACTGCGAGATCGAGCGGTGGCCCTGCTCGACTAAGCCGCGGTCGGCGGCGTTCGAAAAGCCCCACCAGGCCGCTTCCATGTACTCGGGCTCGAGGGTCTTGTAGGGGTTGTCCCAGTCCATCCAGACGCCGAAGTCCTGGAAGTCGGACTGCAGTCCCTCGAGTTGCTCGTTGGCGTAGTCTTTACACTCCTGGATGAAGTTCTCCTCGCCGAACTCCTCGATGTCTTTCTTGTTCTCGAAGCCCAGGCGCTCCTCGACGCGGGTTTCGATCGGGAGCCCGTGCATGTCGTAGCCCGGGCGGTCGGTGACGTCGTACCCCTGCATCCGCAGGTACCGGAGGTAGACGTCTTTTAGCGACTTGTTCCAGGTGGTCCCCATGTGCGCCGACCCCGACGTGTACGGCGGGCCGTCGACGAAGAAGAAAGACTCACCGTCCGATCGGTGCTCGACCGTCTGCTCGTAGGCGTCGACGTCGTCCCAGTACTCGAAAACCCGTTGCTCGAGTTCGTGTGGGTCGTACTGGTCGTCGACCTCGCCGAACCTGCTCATATCCGACCTAATCGCCTCCGGCAGTAAAGAGGAATCGATATTGCGGGTTACTCCGGGCCCCGCTGGTCAGTACACAAAACCGAATCGCGACCGCTCAGACGTACTCAGCGAGGACCTTCTGATAGCCGATCCCGTACACGCCCGCATAGAGCATGACGCCGCCGAGGGCAGCCAGCCACAGCGCGATCATCGCCTCGCCGGCACCGAGATGCTGGAGACTGGCCTGTTCGACGAGTGCACCGCCAACCGTCAACACGCCGGCGACGACGGTGTAGACGAGCAGCGAGAGTGATTCCGCGAGCAGTTCCGGACCGATCGATGTCATTGAACCACTGATAGCCACCCAGCCAAGGTAAACCTGTTCCCTCAAGTGCGACGCAATCACACGACTATGGTCGCCGCCGAACCGACTCGCATTACTGGCTCGGCGACGGACGCTCGAGCGTGCCCGCGTCCGATCCTGACACCGACAGCGACGACGACTCAGCAGCCGGCGCCCCTCCCTATCCGACCAGTCGCAACGTTCTCGAGGCAGACTGCACGCGTTGTCCTGCCCTCGCCGACGCTCGCGAGTGCATCTCGTGGGGAACCGGCAATCACGACGCCGACATCGTAGTCGTCGGCGAGGCACCTGGCTACGGGAACCCCGATGCAGAACGCTGGCGAGGTGGCAACTGGACCGGCAAGGCCTACACCTCGCGCCACTCCGGCCGGCGCATCCGCCGGATGCTCGAGCAACTCGGCTACGACGACGCCTACTACACGAACGCCGTCAAGTGCTTCCCGGCCGATCCGGACGATTCGACCACGAACCGCGAGCCCACCGACGCGGAACGGGCAACCTGCCGGACCCACCTGCTGACCGAACTCGAGGTCATCGAGCCGACGGTCGTGCTCGCGACCGGTAAACACGCGACGGCGAGCGTGCTCGCAGCCGAAGACCGGGAGCTCGAAGGCTTTCTCGACAGCGTGCTCGAGCCGGTGTGGTGTAACCGGCTCGGCGTCAACCTCGTGCCGATTCTCCATCCGTCGTATCAGGACATCTGGATCGGACGGCTGGACTACAAACCCAAGGCGTACCTCGCGGCGATCGGCGAGACCATCGACGAGTTGTGTGCGTGATCGGTCGCAGGCGACGCCGACTTCTACGATCCAGAGACGGCTTCGAGCGCGCGCTCGGGAAACCTTCATACGACGAGGCGACACACACTCGCGTATGAGTACGATCTTCAGTCAGATCGTCGAGGGAGAGATTCCAGCACGAATCGTCTACGAGGACGAGACCACGGTCGCGTTCCTGGACGCGAACCCGCTGGCCCCGGGTCACACGCTGGTGATCCCGAAAGACGAGTACGAACGGGTCAACGACGTGCCCGACGACGTCGCGGGGGATCTCTACGCGACCGTCCACCGCATGGTCCCGGCCGTCGAGGACGCCGTCGACGCCGACGCGACCACCGTCGCGTTCAACAACGGCGAAGCGGCCGGCCAGGAAGTGCCCCACGTCCACTGCCACATCGTCCCTCGCTTCGAGGACGACGACGCCGGCCCCATCCACGCCATGTTCGGCCAGCGACCCGACCTCGCCGACGACGAACTCGACGACATCGCCGCCGATATCGAGTCTCGAGCCTAAGTCAGCCACGCTCGTCGGCTTTCGAGACCGGGTCGATACACAAGTGCCGTGACGTTTTTACCGTTCGACTGGACATATCGCGTATGAGTCTCGCCGACAGGGTCGCCGCGGCCCTCGAGTTGGGCAGCGTCCTCGTCTCGTGTTTACTCTTTGCGGGGACGTTCCTCCTCCTTTCGAGTGGGGCCCCGACCGGCAGAGGCGATCCATGGCTGGCACTGATCGGCGTCGGAACGGCGTTCGTGCTCGTTTGGACGGTGGTCGTGCCGCTGTACGAACGCACGTTGTGATCAGAACAGCGTACCTAACAAAAGATCACCGTAGCCCAGCGCGATCACCAGGCCGACGAACACCGGGACGAGAAACGGCGTCCCCGGCGAGACCCAGACCGCGTCCTCGCGGGCGAGTACCTCGAGGCCGTCACGGAGCGTCTCGGGAGTCGTCCCGTAGGCCGAGCCCTCGATGTCATCGAGAAACGCCTCGGCACCCCACGGATCGTTGTAATCGGTGTCGGTCAGTGGATCGTCCTCGACCTCGAAGGCCGCGCTATCGCCGTCCGACGCGAGCGTACCGCCGTCACCGCGCGTCTGACCGTCGGCGGTAACGGCCCCGTCGGTCGGCGGGTTCGGCTCGGCGGGCAGGCTCGCCGGATCGCGATACCGCTCGGGTCGCTCGCGCACCGCCGCGAGCGAGAGCCCTCGCCAGCGGAGATACATCCGCAGGGCGTCGAGGTCGAGTCCGCTCCGGGTGAGCCCCGCCGGCGTCTCGAGCAGGCGGCCGTGCGTCTCCGGAATCCGTTCCCAGGATACCGGCCAGCCGACGATAATCACCGGCGCGATCCGGCCCGCAGCGGCGTTGCGAACGGCGAGAACGAGCGGCAACGCGACCCCGACGAGGACGGCATTGGTCAGGATCGTAAACGAAAACGTCCCGAGCGGTGGCGTTGCGAGTGGCAGCGTCCACGAGCCCAGCGCGTACTCGGGGAACGTCGGAAAGAACACGGCCAGCACGAGCAGGGCCTTCGCGTCGGCCCCACCGAAGCCGCCGAACCACCAGAACAGATAGGCGATCGGCACGACCAGCCCTAGGCTGAGCGCCGTCGGCACGAGAAACTCGTAAGTCCAGACGGTCCCGCCGGCGGTCCAGGCCAGCCAGCCGTCCCAGACGAGCAGCAGCGTTCCCAGCAGTGCGAGGGGAATCCAGACGGTGCTCGAGACGCGTCTGGTCTCGAAATCGCGGTAGGCGACCCAGGCGAAGACCGGGACGGCGACGAGTCGGCAGAGATCCGGCCCCGTCGCGACGGCGCCAGCGGGTGTCACGTACGGCCCTCTCGAGCGCGGTGCCGTTACGTTTTCGGGTGCCACACGAGAAGCGGGTGTGACAGCGAACGGTATATCCGTCCATCCTCACAAGGCACCCGCAATGAGAGAGGACGCGCCGTTTGCGACTCTGTACGTCGGCGTGTTGCTCGCAGTCCCGGGCGTCCTGGCCTGGGTGAGCGGGCAGGCGCTGATCTTTCCGAGTCTCGGGCCCTCCGCGTTCCTGTTGGCGACGGTTCGCAGCGGCGAAACGGTCACACCACGACGAGTGATCGGCGGCCATCTCGTCGGCGTCGTCGCTGGCCTGCTCGCCTATCACACGATCGCACCCGGGCTCGAGGTGACCGTAGCTGCGCCGATGCTCGCCACCGCCCAACTCCGACTCGTCGCCAGCGGCGTCGTCGCCGTCGCACTGACCACTGGCGGGATGTTCGCGACCGAGACGGGCCACCCGCCGGCCTGCGCGACGACGCTGATCGTCGCACTCGGCTTGCTCCCGTCGCTCGTCGACGCGACGCTCATCGTCGTCGCCGTGGTCGTCCTCGTCGGCGCACACGCGTTCGTCACGCACGAACGGGCGTTCGGTGACTACATGTCAGTCGAAAATTGAGACTATCGGACGACATCGAGCCACAGTTGCAGTTGCCCGTTCGACCCGGTCGCTACTCGAGTGGGTGTCGGTCGGCGCAAAAAGTTGCCCCGAAGTGGGGGCGACGGTCACCTGTCGGCACGAAATATGCCGTTTAAATGACGCGGTTCTGCAGGTAGTCGAGGTGCTTTGCGTTGTAGACGATCTTGACCTCGTCGGTCTCGGCCGAGCCGATGCAGGTCAGACGGACATCCTTCTCTTCGACTTCCTCGTCGGAGAGGATCTGCTGCATGTCCATCTGAATCTCGCCTTCCTTGACGATCGCGGCACAGTTCGCACAGGCACCGGCGCGGCACGAGAAGGGCCAGTCGTAGCCCTGGGTCTCGGCCGCCTCGAGGATGTATTCGCCCTCGGCGACGTCGAGTGAGCCGTAGTCCTCGTCGTCGAGGCCAGCGTCAGCGGCCTGCTCGAAGAGGTCGTCGTCGTCCATGTCCCAGCCCTGGTCGTCCAGTACTTCGTAGTTGAGGTATTCTACCGTGGGCATCATTTCCCGGTTCGAGCGCCGTACTGGTATAGCTTGCTGTTCAGACCTCAATCGTCTTTGAGTCAGGATCGACCAATTCGAACCCAAGACAGACAGGATTCGGTGAACGATAGTGGGAACCACGGGGGGAGAAATGAGAATTCGTCTCACGAACGATCAGTTGATCGAAACAATTGCCGGGTTCGGACGCACAGTGCCGATCACGTCCCGACCGGCCCCGATCAGAACCCGAAGATCGGCAGGAACCGGAACGTCAGATAGGCACCGACCGTCGAGATCGCCGGCACGACGTTTTGCATAAGGATGACGCGGGCCGTCGTCGAGGGATCGAACAGATCAGACGCCTTCGGGATGTCTTCGGGTGCTTCCTCGCCGATCTCGGGGGAGCGTTCGCCCTCCTCTTCGGCGGTCAGCGCGCCGACCGAGACGCGCGTCTCTTCGCCGCGGGCGGCATCCGACAGCGTCGTCGTTCGGGTGGCCCGTCCCCAGCCCAGGCCGACGATGCTCATGGTCGCGATGACGACGAAACTCGCCGGGATGCCGATCGACGAGAGGCCGACGACGATTCCGGAACTGATCACCGCGACGACGATCGCCGCCGTCAGCGGGAGGTTCGTGATGTCGTTGCCCAGCGTGTCGAGGGTTCGGCGGGCGATCGTGAAACAGCCGACCGCGACCGCTGCAGAGCCGATCAGGATCAGCGTCGTCATGTCGACGTCGCCGGTGCCGTAGATCGGCGCGATCGCGTTGGCGATGTTGCTCGTTCCCGAGGAAAAGCCCATCAGACAGCCGATGGCGATGACGGTCAACGCGCCGACGATCTCCCGGCGATCGGCGTCGACACCGAACTGGAGGCGGGGCACGAGTCCCGATCGATCGATCGAGACCATCGGTCGGTCGCCCTCTTTCTCCTCGATGGCGACCCAGGCGTTGATTCGGGGGTAGAAGTATCGCCCGATCACGCCGGCCACCCAGAAGCCGACGATCGGTGCGACGATCCACCAGACGGCGATCTCGCCGAGCACGTCCCAGTTGAGTTCGCCGGTCGCCATCCCCAGCGCGGCGATCGCCCCGACGGCAGTCATCGACGTCGAGGCGGGGACGCCCGCGTAGTTGCCGATGAAGAGCGCGCCGCCGATAAAGAAGAGCACGGCGACGTTCGACCGCAGGGTAAAGATGGCGGTGTCGGTGACGAGTTCCTCGCCGAGCGTGGTGACGACCTTCGGGCCGATGGTGTAGGCACCGAGAAAGAAGAAAATCGACATCAGTCCGGCGGCCATCACTTTGGTGATCACGTTTGCGCCGACAGCCGGGCCGAACGCCGGGCCGGTCGTCGAGCCGCCGATGTTGTAGCCGACGAAGATCGCGGTGAGGATCCCTACGATAAGCAGTACTTCCGTCACAAGTGGAACTCTACTGGTGTGACCGTAAAAATGGCTCTGTCTTCCGCGGCCACCGACGGCCCCACTGCGTCGTCGCCGCTCGAGCGGTCCGTTTCGTCCGGCGTCGAACAATCAGTCCGAGACTGCTGTCCTCGCGACTCCCAGCCAAAGCATTTCAACTGTACCTACCGTACGGTCTGGTATCATGTGCTTCGATCAGGACTTCCTTCTACAACGGGAACGACGAGACACACCCGACGACGGAGCGGGTCGAACTGCAATCGGTCGACGCGTGGACCGTCTCGAGCCAACCCAGCCAGGTGACGGTCGACGATGCTGAATCCAGCTCGTGTCGACGCGGTCATCGACCTCGCGTACGGTGCGTTGATCATTCTCTCGATCGGCCTGATAGCCACGCTCGACACCACCGTCGGACTCGCGTTCGGCGTTGGCGTGTTCTCCTCGTACGTCCTGCACGTCGTCTGGAAGATGGCCCGGTTCGATCCGGATTGGATGACCAAAGCCGTCGAGGAAACGATCGAGGAGCAGGTCGAAGACGTTCAGACACAGGTCGAAGAGACCGTCGAGCAAACCGTCGGTGAAACGGTCGAAGAGACCGTCGAAGACGTCCAGACACAGGTCGAGGCCGTCAACGAGCGGATCGACCGCCGCCCTCGAGAGGACGAAGTCGAGGAGATCATCGAGGAGTCGGTCGAGGACGAGTCGGAGACCTAGAGGCGAGAACGGACCAGAGACGGCAGACGGACTCCTGTCGGTGAGTGCCAGGAAACAGTGACAGCAAACCGGCTCAGCGGACGAGGGTCACCGGTACCGGTGACCGCTTCGAGACCGTCTCGGCGACGTTTCCGACCAGGAATTGGCGCGTCGCACGGGTCCAGTCTTTGCCGTGACTGCCGATGACGATCGTGTCGTACTCCTCGGCGCGGTCGTTGATGTTTCGAGCCGGATGACCGATGCCAACGACCGTTTCGATCTCGCGGTCGCGTTCGGCTGCAATCTCGCGAGCGCGGTCGAAGACCCCCTCGGCGCGCTCGGCTGCGGCCTCGTCGAGGTCCTCCTCGAGCGAAAGGCCCACCGCATCGCCCATCATCATCGACGGGACGCCGACGACATGTAGGACGGTGACCTCGGCGTCAGGATGGTTGTCAAGGGCGTACTCGAGGGCGTGGCCGGCGTGTTCTGAGTCGTCCATCGGAACCAGAATCTTCGAGAGCATGCGCCGAGCTACGGACTCCAGCGACGTAAGTTTCCGTCAGGCGACACCCGGAAGGAGCGAGAAGAACGCGTACGCGAGGATCGTCGACATCGACGGACCGATGATCCACATCGAGACGTACTTGATAATCGCACGGGGGTTGAAGAGATCCTCGCCGCGAAGCATCGCTTCGGGCTCGGGTTTGCCGATTCTGGGGGCCGGCTCATCCACCTTCTCTTCGGCGACGATGGCGCCCAGTTCGATCTCGGGGTTCTCGACGTCGCGGGTGACTGCCTCTCGGACCGTGATCGGGCGGGTCGCCCGGCCCCAGCCAATGCCGACGATCGTCATCACCGTCGCCATCACGAGGCTGATCGGGATACCGGCCCACGAGAGCAGCGTCGTGATGGTGGACGCGGTCACCATGACGAACAGCGCCGCGAGCAACGGGATGTCGCTCAGTTCGCCGCCGACGGAGTCCATCGTTCGTCGCGCGATCGTGAAGCCGCCGAGTCCGATCGCGAGCGTGGCGACGACGATCGCGGTGTCGGCATCCAGTCCGCTGGCGGTCCCGACCAGCGGTGCGGCGGCGTTCGGAACGTTGCTCGCGCCGGCGCTGAACGCCATGTAACAGCCGATCACGAGGACGACGGCCGTCGTGACGAACTCCTGTCCCGTCGTGTTGGGGCCTAGCGTCGGCGTCGGAATCGTGCCACGACGATCGAGACGCAGCAACGGCCCCTCGGACTTCTCGATTTGTACCCGTTGATTAACCCACGGATAGATGTAGCGGCCGATCAGCACGCCGACCCAGAGGCCGATAATCGGCGTGACGATCCACCAGGAGACGATCCCCGCGATCGTCTCGTAATTGAGCGTTCCGGTTGCCAGTCCGAGGCCAGCGATCGCGCCGACGGTCGTCATCGACGTCGGGACGGGGACGCCGAAGACGTTGGCGATGAGCATCCCTAGGCCGATGAAAAAGAGCACGCCGACACCGGCTGTCAGGGTGAGGTCCGTCGTGATGATCCCCTCGCTGAGCGTGTCCATCACGTTCCGACCGACGGTCCAGCCCCCGAAGAAGACGAAAAACGTCATAACCGCCGCCGCCGTCGTCTTCGTGACGATCCCGGCGCCGACGGACGGTCCCCACGTGATCCCCGTCGACGACCCGCCGATGTTGAAGCCGACGAAAATCGACGCGACGACGCCAACCAGCAGCACGGTTTCGACCATCGACCGACAGTATGCCGCTGCTCGTCAAATAAGTACGGGAACCGTCTGATATATTATTTGAATGATGCGATTATCCAGCAGTCTCGAGCGCTGCTAGCCCGAACGACCATCGGTTGAAACTGATCGGATATCTGACCAAGCAGGAGATATTGACAAATACAGGACCTATCTGGCCGGCGACCATCGTCGTACCAGACGATCGAAGCGACTCCACTCGAACCGATACGGGAACGCGAACGCGGGATCGATATCCGTCCAGGACTCGAGGACGACCAGCACCACGATCAACAGGATCGCAGTCACATCGATCGAGCCGCTCGGTGATACTGTCAGATAGAAGTCAATACGAAGTCGGTCGCGAATTCGCGGCCGTCACCGGTGGAAACGGACGCAGCAGAGCGACCGATCTTCACGTCGTTCTGTCTGGCAGTATGAGAAAGAGCACGAGCGCGAGTCCGACGACGCCGAAGACGACGAGGGTGTCCGTCGTCAGGTCGGGTTGAGTTACAGTCGTTTGTGCGATGGAATCACACACCGATACCGGCATAGGGCGACCGAAACCGACCACACTTGTAACGATTCTATCTGGATCGAGAACAGTATCGCGCCGATGGCGGTCAGCGAAACCGTCGCCTTTACTCGCGCCGGCCTCGCGCACTCGAGTATGCGCACTGATGCCAACGACGCGAGCGGGGCGTTCGAAGTGATCCCGGCGGTCGACATCCAGGACGGCGAGGTCGTCCAGCTCGTTCAGGGCGAACGCGGTACCGAGAAGACCTACGGCGATCCCGTCGAGGCCGCCCAGCGGTGGATCGACACCGGCGCCGAGACGCTCCACCTCGTGGACCTCGACGGCGCGTTCGAGGGCGAGCGAGCGAACGCCGACGCCATCGACGCGGTGATCGACGCCGTCGACGTCCCGACCCAACTGGGCGGGGGCATCCGCACCGCCGACGACGCCGTCGACCTCCTCGAGCGCGGCGTCGACCGGGTCATCCTCGGCACCGCGGCGGTCGAGAACCCGGAGATCGTCGCCGAGATCAGCGAAACGCATCCCGATAGCGTGGTCGTCAGCCTCGACGCGAAAGACGGCGAGGTCGTCGTCGAAGGCTGGACCGAAGGCGCGGGGGTTTCGCCGGTCGAGGCCGCCGAGCGCTACGACGACCTCGGGGCCGCCGCGATCCTCTTTACGAACGTCGACGTCGAGGGGCAACTCGAGGGCGTCGCGACCGAACCCGTCCGCGAACTGGTCGACGCGACGGACATCCCAGTGATCGCCAGCGGCGGTGTCGCGACGCTCGAGGACGTGCGGGCGCTCGAAGACGCCGGCGCGGCCGCAGTCGTCGTCGGCAGCGCGCTGTACGAAGGGGAGTTCACGCTCGCCGAGGCGCAGGCTGCGATCGAGGAAGACGACTAGAGTAGCTACTCAAACGGACTCAAATCATACGGTCTGCTGTACCGATGTACCGGTGCAACCGCAGTGCGGATCGCGGTTGCACCGGACATGACTGACAGTAGTCCGTATCAGTCATGTCCAGCCCACCTGTATGACGGACTGAGGGGGCGACGGGACTCATACTGTCGGACAGCAGTCAATACGAAGTCGGTCGCGGATTCGCGGCCGTCTCCACCGGTGACGGGTCGCAGCAGAGCGACCGATCTTCACGTAGTTCTGTCCGGCAGTATCAGTGACAGCAGCCCGTATCACTCCTGATTGTATCCGTGGCCGACGTAGAGAGCGAAGACGTTGGCCACGAGCAAGAGGAGAAACACCAGCGTTACGTCGGGATCTCCAAGTCCCTGTGCGAGCAACGGGAGATGAATAAACGGCAGGGCGATAGCGGCCCAGAACGAGAGAAACTGCGTTGGACCCTTGAGCGAACGGAGGAGCCAGTTTGACCGATCGTGCTGGGCCTCTGGTTCAGGACTCGAGGGGGAGATCGCGTCATTTGAAACGGGGGAGTTTGACATCGAGACGGAGCACCTCTTCTTGAATATACCATTCTCCCCGGACCTCATATAACGGGTCGAAGGTTGGCTCGGTTTCGATCCGTTTTACGTGAATGTTGTAATCTGACTAATGTTTTTATACCGTGTAAGAATCGTTTAGACATTTTATAACTGATTTTGAGATGATTTCTCAGAGAAGTGTCGAACGGGAGGAGAGAGGGCATCCAAACGGGCGTCTGCGGGGGCGAGCGGAACCCCCTTGTACCGGGGGCGGTATGCGTTCGACATGAGCGAGCGAACGGCAACCCGCACGCGCGAGACGGCCGAGACGTCGATCGAGTGTACGCTCACGATCGACGGAACCGGGACGGCCGCGATCGACACTGGCATCGGCTTCTTCGATCACATGCTGACGTCGTTCGCCAAACACGGCCTGTTCGACCTCGAGGTCGAGTGTGACGGCGACCTCGAGATCGACGACCACCACACGGTCGAGGACGTCGCGATCGTCCTCGGTGAGGCGTTCGACGAGGCGTTAGGCGATCGGTCGGGGATCGTCAGATATGCAGACCGGAAGGTTCCCTTGGACGAGGCCGTCGCGAGCGCCGTCGTCGATGTGAGCGGCCGGCCACGTTTTTATTTCGACGGGGCGTTCTCCCAGGAACAGATCGGCGAATTCACCAGCGACATGGCACGTCACTTCGGCGAGTCGCTGGCGATGAACGCCGGCCTGACGCTGCACCTCGCGGTCGACGGCGAGAACGCCCACCACGAGGTCGAGGCGCTGTTCAAGACGCTGGCCCGAAGCCTCGACGACGCGACCCGGATCGACGAGCGCCGGCAGGGAACGCCGAGCACGAAGGGCACGCTGTAGCGGCTCGCGGCCGCCGATGTGCTACGGACGGCGCAGTTCCCCCCGGTTTTCGGCGAACTCGCCGTCCTCGATCGCGTACTCGACGATCGCTTCGGCTTCGTCGCTCTCGAGATCGTAGGCACCCGCAGCCAGTTCCTCGACGGCACGTCGCTGCATGGGGAACTCGCGGTTTCGGAGGAGTCGAATGACCTTGTTATAGGCCCGCGGCGGGCTCGCCGACGAGGGTGGTGCTTCGGCATCGTCAACCGCGTCCGCCGGTTCTGAGGCGGTGTCGTCCGGTTGTTCGTCGCGCTCGAGCGTGATACCACCCGCAAGGCTCGCGGTGTCGGCGTCAGCGTCTGCTTCGTCGGTGCTCGGGTCGGACTCACTCGTCTCCGAATCCGGCTCGTCGCCAGCGGATTCGCGGTCGGACGTGTCGGGAGCGGCGCGCTCGTCAGCGGCAGCGTCCGAGATGGTCGCGTTCGACGACGGGGTTCGAGATCGAGTGGCCGTCGCGCTGTCGGCGGTCGTGACGACCGACTCGCTTTCGGGGTGGCTGCCGTCGGTCGAGTCGTCGGCCCCGAGGCGGGTGAGCAGCGGTTCGAGCAGCGTCTCGAGTCGATCCCGGCAGTCGGGACAGCAGACGACGCGGCGTTGTTCGGCCTCCGTCGGCTCGAGTTCGGGTGGAACGATTTCGAACGTGCCGACGGCATCGGCAGTACAGAAGTCACAGGTCCGAAGTTCACGCATAGTGGCAGTTCATGTGGCCGGGCGCAAAAAGCATCCGTCAGACAGCAGTCTCGACACTGGATCGACTGCGATCACAATCCGTGGGCAACACCACCGAGCACGACCGATCGCCGGACATTATAGCCACGCACTCGTAGGGACGACAACGAATGTTCGACGAGATCATGGAGAAGTTCGAGGGGTCGCCGAGTCAGCAGGCCGTGATCCGCCTGCTGCTCGAGCGCGGGTTCTCCGTCAACGACGATGGGCGAGTCGTCTCTGGCGGCATCGAAATTCCGAACACGGGGATCGCCCGGGAGATCGGCGTCGACCGACGGGTCGTCGACTCGACGACCGATGTCATCCTCGAGGATGACGAACTCCGGCGTATCTTCCAGAACATCTCGCAGGTGCCGAGTCTGATGGACCTGGCGCCGGTGCTCGATCTGACGGTGCTGACGATCACGCCCGACGACGCCGAACAGGAGGGGATCGTCGCCGAGGTGACGGGGACACTCGCCGACAACGGCATCTCGATCCGCCAGACGATCAGCGAAGACCCCGAATTCACCGACCAACCTCGACTCTACCTGATTACGGACGAGGAACTGCCAGGCGATGTCATCACCGAACTCCGCGACCTCGCGTTCGTCCGGAAGATCGAACTTCAGTAGTCGGGAGACTCGTCGACGACGTCCGCAAAGTCGGTGAGCACCGACTCGAGCGCGCTCGTGAGTTCCTCGAAGCGGTCGATCGACATGGCGTCGACCGTCACCCAGACGCCGTGTGGGCCGCGGATGACCCGCGAGAGGTAGCCGTTCTCGAACATGCGGATCGTCGCCTGGTACTCGCCGAGTTGCGTGTTGCGGTAGGCCGACTGGGAGTGAAAACCCAGCCGTTCGTGGTCGGCGAATCCGACCAGATCGGCCGTTTGCTCCAGATCCGACCGGAGATAGAGTTGCTCGACGATGTCCTCGGTGAAGTACGTGATACTGCGGAGTTCGTCGCCGACCGTCGTCCGGCAGACGCTCCGGAGTTCATCCGCGAGTTGGGGATCGATCGCCTCGCTTTCCATGTGCCCACACACCGCATAGAGAAATAATAACGTACTGGTCGGGGCGAAACATACCTGACAGCCCATCTGCAGCCGCCAGACGAGGGGACCGACGGGCTCTTTTCACCGGCCGGAAAAGTGTTCTCATGGCCAGCCTCGAGCGCCGACAATGGGATCCCGACCCGAGAGGTGAGCGGCAGTGAGCGACACGTACCGGACAGTCGCCGATGCCGCTACCGCCGAGTTCGTCGTCCAGGGCTCGGAGTTCATCGGTCACGTCCGACCGGTCGACTCCGTCGATGCCGCCGAGGCGTTCATCGACGCCGTCAACGACGAGTACGCAGACGCGACCCACAACATCCCCGCCTACCGCGTCCGGACCGGCGACGGCTCACAGGGACACTTCCTCCGGGAGTACTCGAGCGACGAGGGCGAACCCTCCGGTTCGGCCGGCAAGCCGGCGCTGAACGTCCTCACCCAGCAGGACCTCGAGAACTGTGCGGTCGTCGTGACCCGCTACTACGGCGGGACGAACCTCGGCGTCGGCGGGCTCGTCCGGGCGTACTCCCGGGCGGTGAAAGAGGCCGTCGAGGCGGCAGGCGTCATCGAGGAACAGCCACACGAACAACTCGAGATCACCGTCGACTACGACGACTCGGGAACGGTCCGCTCGGTTTTAGAAAGTGAAGGTTACGAGTTCGACGCCGACTACGAGGCCACGGTCACCTTCGACGTGCGCGTCCCGCTGGTAGAGGCCGAGGCGCTTCGGGATCGGCTTCGCAGCGCGACCAGCGGTCGGGCCGACCTCGAGTGACGGGGCGCGTCGTGGATGATCGGTTCGTCTGGATCGAACTGCAGAAAATCCCACAGATGGCAGCCAGGTTCGACCGGAAACGGGGGGTTGCAGGGACCAGCTACACGTAACTCCACGTGTTCGATCGACTATGGACAGAAACGTCTGCGGCGGCGACCGCATCGGCCGCGTGCTCCTGTCGGCGCTGCTCCTCGTGGTCGGCTATCGAAACCGACAACGGACGATCGGAACCATCGCGTTCGTCGCCGGCAGCGACCTCCTCGCGACCGCGGTCATCCAGCGCTGTCCCGTAAACACGGTATTGGGGATCGATACCTGCGGCACAAACCAGTAGCGCAGGGGAGTGCAGGCCTCGAGTCCGTCTCAGGTCGTCCGGAACGCCCGGTCGCCGGCGTCGCCGAGGCCGGGAACGATGAAGCCGTCGTCGTCGAGACGGTCGTCGATCGAGACCGTTAGCAGGTCGGCCTCGTCGAACTCCTCACCGACGCGAAGCAGGCCTTCGGGTGCCGACACCGCCGAGAGCACGATCAGGTTCTCGGGTTCGGGTGCGTTCTCGATGACGTGATCCAGAACGGTACACATCGTACTCCCCGTCGCGAGCATCGGGTCGGCGATGATGACCGTGTCGTCCTCGGTGATCTCGGGCAACTTGACGTAGTCGACCGTGATGGGGAACGAGCCGTCCTCGTCGCGGCCCGCTTCCTCGTCGCGGCTCGCGCTGATAACTCCCTGTCGCGCCCGCGGGAACGCCTTCAGCAGTCCCTCGACGAACGGCGTCGCAGCGCGCAAGACGTTGATGATGACCACGTCGTCCAGTCCCTTGACGCGCTCGCCCATCGTCGGCTCGAGCGGCGTCTCGATCTCGACGTACTCGGTTTCCATCCGCCCGTCGATGATCTCGTAGCCACAGATCCGACCGAGTTTGACCAGTCCCTTCCGGAAGCTGACCTGCTCGGTCTCGACGTCGCGCAGGCGCGAGAGCGTGTCCTTCGCCAGTGCGTGCGTGATGAGATAGGCAGTATCGCGGTCTTCGATCGGCATATCCCAACAGCCACTCGCCGGGTAGTTCACAGTATCGATCAGCGCCGATCCCCACACGGAGACCCGTGGACGGCGGGCACAACACACGTGCGTGGCTTACCCGTGCCGTGTCACAGGCAGCGAGACGCGGTCGTCGCCCTGACGAGTGCCGGCAGAGAAGTTTATACTCGTTCGCACGTTATCAGTCGGCCAGTCGAATGGAAGAGAGCATTTCGGGATTCAAAGTTCGCGGTGACTGGGGCGACATCGTCGAACACGGCGAGCGCATCACGCGCGCGCTTCGAGAGGTCGATGTCCACGACTCAGAAGAGGCCGCCGACGCGGACTACACCGCCGCCTTCGAGGAGTGGGACGAGTGGCGTCCCAAAGCCCACGAGACCCTCGAATCAGACGTCAGCGAGAAGACGGCCGATCAGGCCAGCGTCGAGGAGGGCAAGGGCGAAAAAGCTGGCAAGGAGCCCGACGAAGACATCAAGACCGCCGGCGAGAAGCTCTCAGAGTCGTACGAACGGCTCGAGGAGGACGACGCTGAGGCGGCGGTCGGCAACTGGAAGGAATCGATCGACTACGTCGCGCGAGCGGCCGACTCCGCGGGGCGCAAGGCCCTGCGGCGGGTCGAGGACACGGTCTACCAGAACGTGATGACCCAGCTCGCGCCGTACTACTTCGACAACGAACTCGTCAGCGCCAACATCCAGCAGTCGGCGCGCAACGGCGAGAACGGCGAGCAGTTCGTCTTCGAGATCAACGTCAACGACGACGAACTCAAAGAGGTCGTCTCCGACCGCCTCGCCGAGTACGAAGACGAGATCGACCGCTGGCACGTCGAAATCGAGAAGGATACCGACGCTGCCGAGGCTATCGAAGGCGCGGAACCACCACCCGAACCCGACGACAACTCCAAGTCGACGACGAACTGAGGCGAACGGACGCGTCAGCCGTGGGACGACCGGCAGCGCTGCTGTCAGACGGACTCCTGTCAGTCAGTGTCAGTGCACCCACGACCGTCCTGCGGGCCCACCGGGAACTCGTGACAGCAGACCGTCTCAGCCGAAGGTCGGCACACACTTGTAGGATCACCCAATAGGAAGGGAGTAAATGGTCGATATCGCCACAGTCGGGGCCTTCGCCGTGGCCGCAGTCGCAAGTCTGTTCATGGCCTGGGCGATCGGTGCCGGCTCGAGCGGGTCGACGCCGTTTGCCCCAGCAGTCGGCGCGAACGCGATTTCAGTGATGCGAGCGGGCTTTCTCGTCGGATTGCTTGGCTTTTCTGGCGCGGTATTACAGGGTGCGAACGTCTCCGAGGCGGTCGGGACCGAACTCATCGGCGGGGTGACGCTGTCGTCGACCGCTGCCACGCTCGCCTTGCTCATCGCGGCCGCACTGGTGGCGATCGGCATCTTCACCGGCTATCCGATCGCGACGGCGTTTACTGTTACCGGCGCGGTCATCGGAACCGGCCTCGCGATGGGCGGTGATCCCGCGTGGGCGAAGTACACCGAAATCGCCACCCTCTGGGTGCTCACGCCGTTCGTCGGCGGCTTCATCGCGTACGCAGTCGCTCGAGCCCTCCGGGCTGACGTGATCGCAGAGGAACACCTCGTCATCGGGCTGGCCGCCGTCGTCGGCGCGATCGTCGCCAACATCGAGTTCGCGATCCTCGGCACAGGAGAGAGCAGCGCGTCGATCGCACAGGTATCCGGCAGTTCGCTCCCCGGCCCCGCGGTCGCGGGTACCGCCGTGGCCACGCTGATCATCGCGGCGCTGTGGGCGGGCGTGATCGCGCTCGATCTCGGTAATGGAACCGAACGTGGCGAACGACACTTCCTGCTCGTCCTCGGCGGCCTCGTCGCCTTCTCGGCCGGCGGCAGTCAGGTCGGGCTCGCGATCGGCCCGCTGATCCCGCTCTCGAACGAGGTCGAGTTACCGCTGCTCGCGATGCTCGTCGGCGGCGGCTTTGGCCTGTTGCTCGGTTCGTGGACCGGTGCGCCGCGGATGATCAAGGCGATCTCACAGGACTACTCCTCGCTTGGGCCGCGCCGATCGATCGCGGCGTTGATCCCCTCGTTTATCATCGCCCAGGCCGCCGTGTTCTTCGGCATTCCGGTCTCGTTCAACGAGATCATCGTCAGCGCGATCATCGGCAGCGGCTACGCGGCAGCCGGCGCTGGCGGTGGCGTCAGCGCTCGCAAGATGGCTGTCACCGTCCTTGCGTGGGTCGGCTCGCTCGCCGGCTCGATCACCGTCGGCTACATCGGCTACACCGCTGTCGAGACGCTCGTGCTGTGAGCCGGGCAAAGTGCCGAGCAGCCCGCCTGATCACGTCTGTCGAGCGACATCGAACGGTCTTTACACGACGGGTTGTGAGATCGAGTATGGACGAGGACGCCGTCGACGGCACCGAGCTCCCCGACGATGCGGTCCAGTGGCGACGTGACGCGAGCACCTCGCGTACCGTTCGGCTGCTCTGGACCTTCGGCGTCGGTACATTCTTCGCTGCGATCATTATCGTCGCCAGCTGGCGACTGTACAGAATGGCCAGCGGGGTCGGCGCTGGTATCGTCATTATTGCCCTTCTCGCGGCGCTGGCGGCAACGGTCCTTGCGCTCGCCGCCACGGACGACACCGAACGGTATCTCGAGCGGCTCCCGATCGACGCCCCGTCGGGGGCACGTCTGGATCGATCGATGGACGCTGCCGTCGGCACGGTCGTGATGGGAGTCGTTATCGGCTCGCTGCTGGGTGTCGGCCGGTACATCTCACAGAACGAATTGCTGGCCGTCGGTGCCAGCCCTTTCACCGCGCTGGTCACACTGTTGCTCCCGCTTGCACTCGTCGCGCTCGTGCTAGCCTCGTTTCTGCAGTCGGTCGGCACGTTCGACCGCGACGCACAGACGATCTACCTCTACGAGCCGAAACAGGCGATCGATCTCGCTGTGATCGAGGACGTCTCGGTCCGCCCGATCGGCGATACCGCCATGCTGTCGCTCAGCTACGCCCAGCCAGGGGGACAGTACGTTCAAGGACCGCGTCGACTCGTCGTCCCGCCCGCCGTCGCACGCGATGTCGCAGCGATCGTCAACGGGGAGCACTAACGTTCGCTCTCGTTTTCATCGACCTCGAGCGTGGCAGCCTCGCTGTCGCCCTCCGCTTCGTCGTCGGCGGGTACCGCGAGTTTCTTGAGTCGCGCCTTCAAGATACGCGTGTTCTCGACGGTCTCGACCGTAATGCGGACACCGTCGTAGGTAATCTCCTCGCCCTCCTCGACGAGCCGACCAGCGCGGTTGAAGATGAAGCCGGCGATGGTCTCGAACTCCTGGCCCTCGGGGAGATCGATCTCGAGGGTTTCGTTGACGTCCTCGATGTTGACCTCGCCACGGACGAGGACGGTGTCGTCGTCGATCGCCTCGATCGGCTGTTCCTCGCCGCCCTCTAAGATCTCGCCGACGATCTCCTCGATCATGTCCTCCATGGTTACCAGCCCCTCGGTGGTGCCGAACTCGTCGATGACGATCGCCATGTGCATCCGGTTTTCACGCATTTCCGAGAGCAACTCGTCGACGTTTTTCGACTCGGGGACGTGCAGCGTCGGCTGGATGAGATCGCCGAGCTCGAGATCGTCTGTGCCGGACTCGCCGTAGTTGAGATCGCGGACGAGATCGCGGATGTGAACGACTCCTAAGACGTTGTCGAGACTCCCCTCGTAGACCGGCACACGGGCGTGGCCGCTTTGAATACAGGTCTCGATCGCCTCGTCGATCGTGGCGTCTTTCGGCACCGCCGTCATGTCCAGTCGCGGCGTCATGACTTCCTTGACGATCGTATTGTTAAATCTGAAGATCCGCTGGAGCATCTCGTGTTCTTCTTCCTCCAAGACGCCCTCGCGCTCGCCGGACTCGATCATCTCCTGAATCTCGTCGCGAGTGACGTAGGGCGTCTCGATCGCACCCGTCGTCGACCCCGTGAGACGGTTAAGCTGCCGGGTGAGGTAGTCAAAGAGGACGACGAGCGGGAACATCAACTTCTCGGCGACTTTCAGCGGCCCGGCGACGCGAATCGACCAGGATTCGGTGTTCTCGACCGCATAGGACTTGGGGGCGCTCTCGCCGAACAGCAAGACGACAGCGGTAATCCCGAGCGTGGCAACTGTCACGGCCGTCAGGCCACCGAGGTACAATCCGAGGATCGCAGTCGCGATCGACGACATCGCGATGTTGACGATGTTGTTCCCGACGAGGATCGTCACGAGCAGCCGATGCGGATCCTCTTTGAGCGCCTTCACGCGCTCTGCGCCAGGAATCCCGTCTTCGGCCATCCCTTCCACGCGGTGTTTCGGGATCGAAAACAGCGCGATTTCGGATGACGAGAAGAACGCAGAGAGGCCAACAAGTCCGACGAGGGCGAGCGCTCCGAGGATCGTCACCACCGACTGATCGATCTCGAGTCCCACCACCGGGACCTCGTACGCAGCTAACACGACCTCGAGGGGCGGAGACAACGCCATTGATATACAGCCTTATCTCTGAATCGGTTAACAGTTTCCTATTCGACGATCAATGACGGCCATCGCCGCCGCCGACGACACGTTTACCCGGTCGTTTGCGCTACAGTCGTCCATGAGTGAGACCGCCGAGCCACCGATTACGTTTTACCGGCTGCAGGGCTGTCCGTTCTGCGAGCGGGTCGCCCGGCTGTTGAACGAGTACAACCTCGACTACCGATCGCGGTTCGTCGAACCGATGCACTCGGACCGAGACGTCGTCAAACGCGTCGCCGGCGTCCGAACCGTCCCCGTCATCGTCGACGAGACCACCGGCGTCACGATGGCCGAGAGCGAAAACATCGTCGGCTACCTCGAGACGACCTACGGCGACGGCGACCGTCCCGACGAGCCGTCGACGACCGCGGGAGGTGCGGACTGATGCTCGACTTCGACGTCGTCGACCTCGGTCCAGCGGACCATCCCGACCCCGGCGAGACAGCTCCCGCGTTCACGCGGCCACTGGTCACCGACGAGTTCTGGGAGGACCGGCCGCTCTCGGCGCTCGTCGACGAGCGCGACGGCCCGACCGTCCTCGTGTTCACGCCGATGACCGGTTCGTTCCTCGCGAAGTACGTCTGGGACGAACTCACAGCCCGCGACTGGGACGAGCGTGCGGGCCAGGTCGTCGGTCTCACGGCCTCGACTCCCTATGAAGTTACGCGGTTTATCGAGGACAACGACTACCCGTTCCGATTCTTCGCCGATCCGAGCAACGATATCGCCGAGTCCTACGGCATCGCCCACGATCTCGACGGCATGACCGGCATCAGCGAACCCCGAGTCGCCTTCTTTGCACTCGACGCGGATCGCACCGTCGAGAGTGCGTGGGTCGCCACCGACTGGCCCGAGTTCCCCGACTACGACGACCTCGAGGCCGACCTCGGCCTCGAGTAACACAGCCCCGAGCGACAGCTTTTTGCTCGAGATCGGTCGAGTTCGAATCGAATGAGCGAATTCGACCGTGCAGCCGAGGCGATCGACGCTGGGGACCTCGTCGTCTACCCCACCGAGACCGTCTACGGCCTCGGCGCGGCGGCGCTCGAGCCCGACGCCGTCGAGCAGGTCTTCGAGGTAAAAGGACGCGATCGATCGAAGCCGCTGTCGTTTGCAGTGCCATCGGTGCCGTCGGCGCTGCAGTACGTCCGCGCGACCGAACGGGAACGCCGGTTCATGGCGACGTTTCTTCCCGGTCCGGTAACGGTTCTCTGTCGCCGGCGCGAGGCCGTCCCCGACGAACTCACGGCGGGTCGCGACCGCGTCGGCGTCCGCGTCCCTGATCACCCCCTTGCACTCAGACTCTGTGAGCGCGCCGGCACGCCGATCACGGCAACGAGCGCGAACGTCAGCGGCCAGCCGAGCGTCCGCGAACTCGCGGACCTCGATCCAGAGCTCCGCGAGGCCGCCGCAGTCGTTCTCGACGGCGGCGAAACGGACGGCACCGAAAGCACCGTCGTCGACGTCTCATCGGCGACGATCCACCGCCGGGGCGCACAAGCCGACGAGATCGAGGTCTGGCTCGAGACCCACTGACCAGTACTGTCAGCCAAGCCCCAGTAGCGACCGTAAAGTCCGCGTTTTGACCCCACACTCGGTGGCGAACTCACAGGCATCACATTTCGACCGGGCCTTCGTCCGCGGCGGTGGCCCGTCCAACTCGCGAACCGTCCTGAGCGCGCTGCGATACTGGGCTTTCCGTCTGGTCGTCATGTTGACCGACCGGATCACGCCGTACGCCGGATACTCGAGCCAGACCCGTTCGACCGATTCTTGGTGCTCCCAGGCGAGTGCCTTCGCAGCCGCGACCGCATGAACCGACTGCGATTGCCAGACGCCGGTTTCGGGCGGCGCACCCGACGAAATCAGCGTCGGCTCGAGCGGGTCGGCAAGCACCTTATGAACGATCCCGCGACAGTGACGCCCGGTCGCGAACACGTCCCGCTCGTCGGGATTCCGAAGCCGTTCCCAGTCGCCTGCGTCCTCGAGATGCCGTTTCGTCGCCGCCAGCCGCTCGCGGTAGCGACTGGGTGAAACGGCGATGGGCTCGGACGTGAGGGCATCCAGCGGGGCCTCGAGCAGGGGTTCGTACCGAGGCTCGAGTGCGCGGATCGCTTCGACTTCCGGCGGCGGTCCGCGCTCTTCGTCCGGCAGTGTCCGCTGGTAGTAACACTTCCGTGCACAGTAGGCGGCAGTTCGGAGGTCACTGAACGGGACGTGGGTGCGGGTCACGGGTCGTTTGGCCGCGGCTTCCTATAAGAAGTCTCGCACGGATGGCAGAATGGACATTCCGTTGTATCCGCGAGCGAACCCGCAGGGTGAGCGAGCGTGCCGACGACCGATGTGGAGCGAACGCAGTGAGCGGAACGGAGGGAGGAGTGCTTTTGATCGACCTTTTGCCGAGCGACTGAGCGAAGCGAAGGAGCGCAGCGCAAAAGGTCGCTAGAAGTCCACGTCCGTCTCCATTCCCTCCGTCGCGTCCTCGAGGCCGTCTTCGCGGACGTCAGTCGTCATGCGTTCGGTGAGGTCGGCGTCGGCGAGGATGCTGTCGAACTCGTCGCGGTAGCGGTCGTTAGCCGTTCGGGACTGGGACTCCGCCTCGGCGACGCGGCGGTAGCGGCGGATCTGGGCCTCGCTGACGTCGTACTCGTCGGCCAGCGTCGTGTCGTCTTCCTCGCGGTCGCGGATCGCCGCGAGGTCGACCTCGTCGGCGTCGTCCGCGTCGATGAGGTGCAAGGACAGTCGCGCGTCGAAAACCACGTCTTCGTCGACCTCGAGTTCGGTAGCGAGGTCGGCATCACTTTGCTCGTCGTAGAAGCCTCTGGCAACAGTAACCAGGTCGTCGTCGGACAGCGGCGTCTCGAACACGTAGCGCTCGCGCATCTGCTGGACGACGCTCCGGAGGCGTTCCTCGTCCGAGCGCTCGTCTCGCTCGAGGGAGCCGCGGGTATCCTCCTGCGATTCGGTAATGGTTTCCTCGCCGTCGGTCACGTCGGTGAAGATATCACGGAGTTCCTCAGTTTTCTCGTTCATGGGTGGACACTCCCGACGGGAGTCTATTTAAGCCTGTTGCCAGATAGCGTCGAGCGAAGGTGCTCGAATGCGAACCACAATTATAAACTAAAAATAAGGGTATAATTTTCGCAAGACTGCATCGGGGTGTACCTCGGTGAAGTGTGACAAGAATTAAGTCACAGCCCACCACCTCATTGTGCATGAATACGTTAGCACAGGCAGACGTAGCAAGGGAGACGTACTGGGGGATCACCAGTGTCGAATACGCGGTGTTTTACCTCCTTGCGTTTGTTACGGTTGCTGTCTTCGCCTACGGTGTCTACCGTCGGTTCGCCCGGTATACACAGGGTGACGGCGATTCGATCCCACGGCTCGACGATCTGCAACGCCGCGTCGTGAGCGCGGCGAAGATCGTGCTCTCGAACGAGAAACAGTTCAACAGGGATCTCTACGGCGGGTTGATGCACTCGTTTATCCTCTGGGGGTTCCTGACGCTGTTTATCGCGACCTCCATCCTGATGGTTGAAGAATACGGCGCACAGAAGCTCCTCGGCCTCTCCTTCTGGAACGGTGACTTCTATCTCGCTTACCAGTTCATCGTCGACGCCATGGGTCTGCTGTTCGTCGTCGGCATCGGCATGGCGCTGTATCGGCGCTACTGGGTCCGCAATCACCGTCTCTGGGACCGCCATACTTCCGCTGAGGACGACCTGTTCATCTGGACGCTGTTCGCACTTGGGATCGGTGGCTTCCTGCTCGAGGGATTGCGCGTCTACAGCGCCGGGATTCCCGACCACGAGGTCGTCAGCTTCGTCGCCTACGGGATGGCCCTCGGCCTCGACGCGATCGGGCTCCCGACGCTGGGTCCCGAACAGGCCGGGCTCAACGGGGCCGGACTCAACGTCGAGAACCTCCACTGGCTCGCGTGGTGGACCCACTCGCTGATCGCGTTCTTCTTCATCGCGTGGATCCCCTACGCGAAGCCGTTCCACATGCTCTCCTCGTTCGCCAACGTCGTCACCCGTGACGAGAAAGCCGGAAAACGGCTGCCCAACGTCCCTTCGGACCTGGACGCGACCAACGCCGAGTCTATCGACGACTTTACCTGGAAGGAAATTCTGGACCAAGACGCCTGTACCAAGTGTGGGCGGTGTTCGTCGGTCTGTCCCGCCAAAGCCTCCGACCGGCCGCTCGATCCGCGCAACGTCATCCTCGATCTGAAATCCTACCGTGAGGACCTCGAGGCCGGCGGCGAGGAACAGCCGATCGTTGCCGATGGCGGCACCTCGGTGATCAACGCCGAGACGATGGAGTCCTGCATGGCCTGTATGGCCTGTATGGACGCCTGTCCCGTCGAAATCGAACACCTCAAGAGCTTCACCCGGCTTAACCGCCAACTCACCGATCAAGGTGACATCGACTCGAGCATGCAGGACGTCTTCCAGAACGTCATGCAAAACGGCAACACGTTCGGTGACTCTCCACGGAATCGCGGTGACTGGACGGAAGAACTCGAGTTCGACGTGGCCGATGCCCGCGAGGAGAGAGTCGACTACCTCTGGTACGTCGGCGACTTCCCGAGCTACGACGAGCGCAACAAGCAGGTCGCGCGCTCGCTGGCGACGATCCTCAAAGAAGCGGACGTCAGCTTCGGCATCCTCTTCGACGACGAGAAGTTCGACGGCAACGACATCCGCCGCGTCGGCGAGGAGTTCCTCTACATCGAACTCGCTGGCCACCACGTCGAAACCTGGGAGGACTGCGAGTTCGACACGATCGTCTGTACGGACCCCCACTCCTACAACACCTTCAAAAACGAGTATCCAGAGGTCGACTTCGAGGAGTTCGCCGACGACCCCATGATGCCCTTCGAGTACGACGAGCAGTGGAACGAAGACGGCGAAATCGACGTTCTTCACTGGACCCAGGCCGTCGAAGAGCTCGTCTCCGAGGGCAAGCTGAACCTGACCGGCACCGAACTCGACTACACGGTCACCTACCACGATCCGTGTCATCTCGGCCGGTACAACGACGAGTACGAGGCTCCGCGCGAACTCATCAAAGCGACCGGCTGTACCTTAGACGAGATGCCCCGCAATCGCGCCAACTCCTTCTGCTGTGGCGGTGGCGGTGGCGGTCTCTGGATGGACTTCGAAGAAGAACCCAAACCCAGCGAAGAGCGCATTCGCGAGGCACTCGAGGACACCGACGCCAGCAGCGGCGTCGAGAAGTTCGTCGTCGCCTGCCCGATGTGTATGACGATGTACGAAGACGGTCGCAAGACCGGCGGCTTCGAGGACGAGATCGAAATCGTCGACGTCGCAGAACTCATCGTCGAAGCCCTCGGTAAGACCGAGGAAGTAAAAGTCGACGTCGCCGCGGACTAACTACGACTCGGTTTTCGCGGTCGTCGCTCCGACTCCGTTTTTGCGACGTAACTCGAGTGTGATCGATGCGTGAGGCGTCGAACGATTCAGTCAGAGCCGCTGACTCGAGTCGCCGCGTCGGCACTCTCGGCCACGGATGCAACGTCTTCGGCCTGTACCTCGCGGACGAACTCGAGGAAGTTCTCGAAGACGAGTTTCGCCTCGCACGATTTCTGATAGTTCTCCGGGGTGATCTCGGCGAGGATCGATTCGCGGCGGTCTTCGGAGAGGTCTTTCCGGAGGACGAGGTCCCTGGCGGTCTTGCTGTCGTACTCGGGGTGGAACTGGACGCCGAAGACCCGGTCCTTGCGGAAGCCGTGGTTCGAGTACTCGTTTTCGGCGAGGGGCTCGGCACCGGGCGGGAGCGAAGTGACTGCATCAGAGTGGCTCGTAAAGGCAGTAAAGGTCTCGTCGATGCCCTCGAACAGTCGCGAGTCGCCGGTGTGTTCGATCTCGCTGTAGCCGACCTCGTAGACGCCCATGTCGTCGACGGTGCCCTCGAGGACGTCGGCCAGCAGTTGGTGACCCCAGCAAACGCCGAGGAAGGGGAGGCCGCGATCGATCGCCTCATCGACCCATGTCTTGACGGACTGGATCCACTCCTCGTCCCAGTAGACCGACGACCGGGAGCCGGTAACCACGGCACCGTCGTAGTCGAAGTCGTCGGGAACCGTCCCGTCGGTGGCGTCGAACTCCGACAGCGAGGCGTCGAGTTCACGCCGGAAGTTCCGCGTCGTGTTCTTGTCCTGATGGGCCGCATTCAGGACGGCGATTCGGAGGTGGCTCATTGCGGTCTAGTGGTAACTCAATAAAAATAGGCCTTGTGTACAGTGCCGGCGTTGCCGTAAGCGGTGACGGTCCGGTCGCGGTCGGTCACGGCATCGAACTGGCGAACAGACCTTGGTCACAGTGGACCCACCGTGGTTCACTGCAGATGGTAAGTTCCGTCTCCGGCGCGATGGAATCGGTCGCCGGTGTGGAACCAGTCGTCCACGAACCGACCGCGATCGTCAACCGCCTCGGTGTCAGAACTGTCCACGTAGCCGTCGGCGAGCAACGGCCCTGACAGTTGCAACTGTCCCTCAGCCGCGCGCTCGAGGACCATCCCCGCCTCGTCGACCAGACGGGCCCGACAGCCCGGAACCGGACGACCGACGGTAGCGCCGTCACCGTCGGAACCTGACCGGTCGGTAGTGAACCCGCCGCTCATCGCGGTCGGACACTCGAGGCAGCCGTACACCGGCGCGACCGGGACATCGCGGTTCCGGTAGGCCGCGACCGCCTCCTCACTGACCGGTCCCTCGCAGACGACACGCTCGAGCGAGTCGACCGCGTCGTCGAATCCGGATTCGGCCGCGATATCGCGAATCGACTGTTCGCGGCCGATCAGGAGCGTCGCGTCCTCAGCAGCCATCGCAGTCGTTGCGTCGCCGGGATTGAACGCGCGGTCGAGCAAGAGCGTGCCGCCGACGTAGAGCACCGACAGCGCGACGCGGACGAGGCTGTCGGCGGCCGACAGCGGCATCGTGAGCGGCACGACGTCGTTGGCGGCGAGCCCCCACGCGACGACGCCGGTGATGCAGTTGCGCTCGATGGCGGCGGCCGAGTAGCCGGCGACCGGACGGCCGGTCTCGCCGTGAAGCGCCAGCGCCGGCGTCGCGTCCGTCAGTCGCTCGCCGCGGTCGATCGGCTCACCCTCGGTCTCGGCCAGCGCCTCGAGCGTCACGACCCGATCGAAGGGAATCGATCGCACCAGATCGCGCTGGGCCGCCTCGGCGACGACGAGATCGGGGTCGAGGACATCGAACGGGCGCTCGACGGTGGCCGGCGTCAGCAGGTGCGAGATCGGCGCGAACGTCGCGTCGAGTCGGCGACAGGCGAAACACAGCGCGAGCGCTGCGACCCGGTTTCTGGTGACGAGACAGACCGTGTCGCCGGCCGCGATCCCGCGCGCGGCGAGTCGCTCTGCTATCCGCTCCGCAACCGTCGACAACTCTCGGTACGAGACCCGATCCTCGTGGATCGTCTCCGCGGGGGCGTACAGCCGCCGCTCGGAGATGTCGATGACCGCCGTCCGATCCGGGAAGTGGTCGGCCCGCCGCGCCAGCGAGAGCGTCACAGGCGATGCTCCCACGCTCGAGTACGTAGTAGATAGGGGGTCACTCGCAAGCACGGAAGTACGGGCCAGCCGGTTTACTCGTCGTCGGTGTGTTCCTCGAGGAACCCTAACAACAGATCGTTGATCGTCCGCGAGCGCTCGATGAAGCAGAGGTGGCCTGCCCTCTCGAGGTCGCGGAACTCGCCGCGGGGAAGCCCCTGGGCTAGCTCATGTCCGGCTGTAGGCGACACCAGTTCGTCAGCCCCGCCGTGGAACACCCGCGTCGGCTGGGTCACCTCGACGAGCCAGTCGCTCGCGTCGAAGTCCGCGAGCGCCGCGACCTGCGCGTCCCACCCCGCGCGACCTGCATCGCCGTCGGCCCGCCAGTCGACGATACCGTCGCGCACGTCGGGCTGGGCCTTCAGAAAGTCGTCGGAGATCCCTGCCTCGAGCGACCGGCGAAGTGCGTCGGGGTCGTCCGGCGGCGCGAACAGCGGTTCGAGGTCGAACGCGTCCCCGCGAGCCGCGGTGCCAAACAGCGTCAGCGTCGCGACGCGACTCGAGGTCCGGGCTGCCTCGAGTGCGATCGCGCCGCCGAGCCCGCAGCCGACGAGGTGGGCGTTGCGGAGCTCGCAGTCGGCGAGGACTGTCTCGAGGTCAGCGACGAGCGTCTCGAGGGCGTAGGGACCGGACGGTGCATCTGACCGGCCGGTTCCCCGAAGATCCCAGACGACGGCCTCGTACGGGCCGGCGATGGCGGCGTGTTGCCACCCCCACAGCCAGCCCCCGAGGCCGGCCTCGGGGACGAAGACGACGGGCGCACCCTCGCCCGCGCGGTCGTAGTACAGCGAGACCGATCCGTTCGATGCAGTCGGCATGGGTAAATCGTCGGGACGGGGTCCGAAAGAAGGGGCGGGTTTCGACTCGAGTGACAGCCGTGAGCCGAGTCGCGCTCGCTCAGGCGTTCAGGATCTGGCGGAGGACCTCTGGGGCGTCCTCGAGCGCCCCGTCGAGATCATCGACGTTGGGGCCGCCGCCCTGTGCGAAGTCCGCTGGGCCACCGCCGCCGCCGCCAACTTTCGCGGCGAGTTCACCGACGACTTCGCCAGCGTTGACGCCGACGTCGTCGGGGACGGCGACGACGAACTGGGCACCGCTTGCGCCGCTACCGAGGACGGCGATCTTGCCGTCTTCGGCGAGGGCGTTGGCGGTCGCACGCAGTTCATCCATGTCGGCGTCGATCCGATCGATGACGGCTGTCGCGTCGCCGACGTCGACTTCTTCGCCGCTGCCACCGCCGCCGGCGCGGGCTTCGGCGAGCTGTTCTTTCAGGTCCTCGATCTGTTTGCCGCGGTCTTTCCACTCCTCGAAGAACCGTTCGGCGGTGTCGGGGACGTCCTCGGGCGAGACGTCGAGGATCTCGGCGGCCTCGTAGAGGGCGTCCTCTTTTTCCTGGGTCGCCTCGATGGCGGCCTCGCCGGCGGCGAAGGTGATCCGTTCGACCCCGTCCTGGACGCGTTCGGTGTTGAGAATCTTGATCGCGCCGATGTCGCCGGTGCGGGCGACGTGGGTGCCACCGCAGGCCTGGGTGTCCTCGTCGACGTGGATCAGCCGGATCTGCTCGCCCGGCGGGATGCCTCCCTGGTAGAGGTCGAAACCGTGTTCGGCCTCCGCGTCGTGGCGGTCGGGCCACTCCTGTGAGACCGACGTGTTGTCCATGACGATGTCGTTGGCGCGGTCCTCGATTCGCTTGACGTCCTCGCGGCTGATGCGGTCGTAGTGACGAACGTCGATCCGGGAGCTCTCGACGCCCTTCTGGGCACCGGCCTGGCGGATGTGCTCGCCGAGCACCTGGCGTGTGGCGTGGATGACGATGTGGGTCGCCGTGTGATGGCGCATCAGTTGGCGGCGTCGGCTGCCGTCGACCTGCCCGTTGACCAGTTCGCCCTTGCCGGGGTTCTCGTCGGTCCGGTGGAGGATGACGCCGTCTTCGATCTGGACGTCTTCGACCTCGACGGTCGTATCGTCGGTCGAGAGCGTCCCCGTGTCAGCGGGCTGGCCACCGCCTTCAGGGTAGAACATCGTCTGATCGAGGACGACATCGTAGCCGTCCTCGCGCTCGAAGACGTCGAGGACGACCGCCTCGAACTGCGTTCGTTGCTGATCGTCGTAGTAGAGTTTCTCCGTCTCCGGGAGGTCCTCGAAGCGTTCGTCCTCCCCTTCCTCCGTCTCGGCGGCTGCCTCCGGCGTGTCGTGGCGCTTCGCGACGAGACTGTAGAAGTCGTCGGGCACGTCGACCTCGGCACCCGCCTCCGCGGCGATCTCTTCGACCATATCGGGCTGGAGCCCGTGTGAGTCGTAGAGTTCGATCAGTTCCTCGGTCGGGATCGGCTCGCCCTTGTCGGCGTACTCCTCGGCCATCGTCTCGACCCGGCGACCGCCGCGCTCGAGTGTCTCGCGATACTTCTCGACCTCGGTACGGACGATATCGCGGATCGTATCGCGGTTCTCGTACTCGAGGCGTTCGGCCTGCATGTCGACGAGTTCGTCCAGCGGCGCGTCGACGCCGGCGGTGTCACAGAGGCGTTTGGTGCGTCGCAACACCATCCGTGCGAGATAGCCCGTCCCGACGTTCGAGGGGACGATGCCGTCGCCGAGCATGTACGCGAGCGTTCGGCAGTGGTCGGCGATGGCGTAGATGTCCTCGAGGGGTTCCATCAGTGCCTCGAGGTCGGCGGCATCGACGTCGAGTTCGGTTGCGATCTCGCCGCGGGCGGTCTCCATGTCCTCGGCTTCGTCGATGTCCATGTGGCCCGCGAGCTTCGCCGCACGATAGATTAGCTCCTCTTCCTCGTCGGTGTGCTCGAGGCCAGCGTTCTCCTTGAGGAAGGCGATCATATCGGGGTAGACCGCCTCGTAGACGGTCGGCGTCCCCTGGGAGACCCAGGTCCACCGCTCGAGCCCGTAGCCGGTGTCGACGATGTAGGTGTCCATCGGGCTGTAGCGGTTGCCGTCTTTCATCTCGTACTCGCCGTCGGGGTCTTGCTCCATCGACATGAAGACGAGCGTGGCGAGTTCGACGCCCCGATAGATGACCTCGATGGCAGGTCCGGCGTTGCCGCCGCCGACCCACGGATCCTCGATGTAGATGACTTCCTCGAGATCGACGCCAAGCGAGTCGAAGAAGCCGTCACAGAGTTCGACGGTCCGGTCCTTCCAGTAGACCTCGCCGTGGTAGGCGTACTCGTCTTCGTCGATGTCCTCGCGCGTGTTGAACGCGTGGTGGGCCATCATCTCGAAGGCCATCGTGTGTCGGCCGGTCTTGCCGACGTTGTCGATGTCCTGCATCCGGATACAGGGCTGAGAGACCGTCAGCGGGTTCGCCGGCGGTGGCGTTTCGCCGCTCGTGACCAGCGGCTGGAAGTCGTAGATCGACGCCTGGGTCAACAGGACGTCGTCGCGCCAGCGGTTCGCCGCGACCGGATAGGGATCGATGCGCTCGTGATCGTTGGCCTCGAAATAAGAAAGAAAGGCCTCGCGCATCTCCTCTAAGCTATACTCGTCGTCGAACCCCGAGTTGTCGATGAAGCCGTACTCCTCACAGGGCGGCTCACCGCAGGTCTCCCTGTCGTGGTCGCGCGTCCAGAAGTGAGCGCCACATTTCGGGCACTCCTTGCGCTCGAATCCTTCCTCCTCGAAGTACTCGAGGCGGTACTCCTCCTCTAGTTCGCTCATTACGCGTCTATTGCCCGTGCAGCGCGTAAAACAGTTCCGCAACCGTGGCCGAAAGCGGTCGCCGCCCCGCCGACGGCAGTTAGACTCGCAGACACCACTGGACGGGCAGCGACCAGCCCAGTGAATTTTTAAGAGGGAGTGGGAACGCGTATGGAGTATCGACTGGCCCACCGCATGACACAGCCGACCGCGACCACGCGACCGCGACCGCTCCTCTACGTCGCCGCCAGCGAGGCGACGGCCAGCGACGGCGCCGAACGCCTCGAGACCGTCGAAGCCGGGCCGGGTCCCGGTCGGTCCGTCCGTCCAGCGACGACGGTCGAACGAGTCGAAAACTGGGCGCCCGCGGTCGACTGCGTCGTCTTCGCCGAGACGCCGACGACGGCGGCGGGCGCGAACCTGCTCGAGGTCGTCGCGGCCTGTGGGTCGACGCCGGTCGTCCTCTTTGCCGACGGCTCGTTCACGCCGGGGGCCGCACGGTCGACCGACGGCATCGATGGCTACGTCCGTCGGGACACCGACGACGCCATGGTCCACCTCGCGGACGAGATCGAGTGGGTCTGTCGTGATCAAACGCGCTGCCAACCGGACCGCGACCGCCTCCAAACGGCCGTCGCGGCGCTTCCGGTCCCTGCCCTATGGTACGAATGCGAAGACGGCGAACACGTCGTGCGAGCGGCCACCGACGCCGTCGCCGACGTCTTCGGCACCGACCCCGACGAGCTCGTCGGCGACCCGGTCGACGAGTGGCTCGTCCCGTCCGGCCTCGAGCACCGGCGGACGACGCTGCGCGAGGCGTTACAGGCTGGCGAACGTCGCCAGTTCGAGCGCCGCCACGACACCGCCGACGGCGTCCGCGAGTTCCGGGTGACGCTGGTCCCGCTCGAGGCGACCGCGACCGGTGAGACTGCCACGGACGCCGATGCAGCCGGAGTGGTCGTCTACCACGACGTGACCGAACTGCACCGCAGCAGACGAGCGCGGGCCGCCGCCGACGCGCGACTCGAGGCGATCGAGGACGCACTCGGCGACGAGGTGTGGCCGCCGCTGAACGTCGCCCGCAGCTACCTCGATCTCGCTGCCGACACCGGTGCCGACGACCACGTCGCGACCGTCGCGGACGCACAGGAGCGCGTCGTGAAGCGACTCGAGCGAGTGGCCGCGATCGCCGAGGGAGACACACTCGTCGAGGCCGAGCCTGTCGGCGTCCACGACATCGCACGGCGGGCCTGGATCGGCGTCGACACCGGCGATACGCGGCTCGTCACGCAGAACGCGACCGATCGCGTCCTCGCGGCCGACACGGTCCGGCTGCGGGAATTGTTCGAGGACCTGTTTCGGCTCGTCGTCGATGACGGCACAGTCCCGGCCATCGTCGTCGACGTGACTGCCGACGGCTTCTATCTCACACAGTACGATCCGGACGCGGACACCGAGGCAACTGTCGATCTCGAGAACGCGGCGGAACCGGTCGGCAGCCGCTCGGCTGCGCTCGACGGGGCCGACGGCGATCTCGAGGCTGTCGAGCGCATCGCCGACGCGCACGGCTGGAGCGTCGATATCGTCGAAAACAACGGTCGAGTCGCCGTCGTGTGTCGCGGTGTTGCCGCCGGCGAACGGGCGCTAACCGGAATTTAGGCCTCGTCTTCGAGCGCCAGCGACGCCAGCATCGCCTCGAGTTGCAGGCGCTCGTTCGCGCCCTCGGTGATCCGGTAGTCGACTTCACCCAGGCGCTCGAGCAGCCGCACCGTCGCCCGCTCGGGGATGTCGAACTCCCACGCGGAGCGGTGCAGCTGGTCGATGACGTCACCGCCGGCCAGCCCGCGGTCGGTCAGCAGTTCCTCCAGGGCGGCACGGGCAGCGGTGAAGTCGCCGTCGATGGCGTGTTCGACCATCGCCTCGACCTCTTCGGGGCGGGCGGTCGCGGTGATCGCGAAGACGGTCTCCTCGTCGACAGTCTCGCCCATGACGGCCGCGGCCTGCAGGGCGTTGATCGCCTTGCGCATGTCGCCGTCGGCCGCGTAGACCAGGGCGTCGACGCCGTCGTCGGTCACCGCGATGTCTTCGGTGGCAGCGATTTCGCGGACCTGCGCCTCGATGGCGTCCTCGCCGAGTTCGGTGAATCGGAAGACCGCACACCGCGACTGGATTGGGTCGATGATCTGACTCGAGTAGTTACACGAGAGGATAAAGCGGGTATTGCTCGAGAACTGCTCCATCGTCCGGCGCAGGGCCGACTGGGCGTCGGAGGTGAGCGCGTCGGCCTCGTCTAAGAAGATGATGCGGTGGTCGTAGCCGCCGAAGGACGAGCGCGCGAAGTCCTTGATGCGGTCGCGGACGACGTCGATGCCGCGCTGGTCGGAGGCGTTCAACTCGAGGAAGTTCTCACGCCAGTCGTCGTCGTAGACCTCGCGGGCGATGGCCTGTGCAGCCGTGGTGTTGTGCATGACCGTCGGCACGTCACCGGCGACGTAGTTTCGCGTCCCGGGCACAGTGAGATCGTAAACGCGTCGCTCGTCTTGTACGCGCTCGACGTTCGTCACCCGGTCGAAGTAGAGCGTTCCGCGGGAGAGCCGATCGAGTTCGACTATCCGTTCGACGACCGCCATCGAACACATCTCGTCGGCAATCTCGAGAAGACGATCGGCGACGGTTTCGAACCGCGGCAGCGACGCGAGGTCGTGATCGTCGTTTTCCACGAGATTTCGAACATCCCTGCCGAACAGTTCTGTTCCATCGGCGATCCGATTGTCCGAGACACCGAGCGCGTTGATCGCCGTCCGGAGGGATTCCTGTACGGACGCAGTGTCGGGTGTTTCGACGTGCGACTCGAGTGCGACGAGCAACTCACCTGCACGGCTCGCGGTCGGGGACCGTCGTCCATCCGCGTATTCGAGCAATCGATCCGTCCGAACCCCGGCTTCGGATTCGACCGCTTTTCGTGTTTCAAGCGGTTCCAGTGCATCGCGCTCATCGACCCAGGCCGTCGGAACGGCACTCACCGAACGGATTTCGGATCGCACCTGCTCGATGTCTCGCGTGACCTGCTGTGCTGTTTCGAGTCGGTCGGACGCCGCCTCGAGAACGCGATCGATGTCTTCGAGAGCGGATTCGCGGCCGGGAGTGTCAGGGTTCAGCGTGTCGGTCACCAGCGGTTCTTTTCGTAACGCGAGCGTTTGACAGAGGTCGTCGACGGCCGCCTGTGCAGGCATCGTGTCGTGATTCGGATTCCCTGAACCAGAAGTCGCGTCGGCGAGCTGCTCGCGCTTGTCGGTAATAGAGAAACCGATAGCGTCTTCGAACTGCGAGAGCGCTGAGACGCCCGAGATGTACAGCGCGTGGTACTCTCGTTTCGGTCCGGAGCCGTTCGTTGCCGTCTTCTCGACGCGTTTCCGTCGGGTCGGAACACCGAACGAGGCAAGCAGATACGAACAGAGAGTGATCAGCGACTCGTCTTTCTGCGTCAGTTCGATCGTTCCCTGATCCGCGACGTACGCCTCGGAATCGAAGACGGCCTGCAGGAACGACGCTCGAACGTCGTCCGGTGCGTGAACGAGGGTCGAACCGATGGCCGGTTCCGGGGAGTCGCCGAAGACATCGAAACAGGATTCGAGGAAATGGTGGAGCGACTTCGTCCGGAGTTCAACGTACGGAACGTCTTTCTGCATACCCCTGGTCGTTTCGACGCCGAACAGCTCACGTGCGGTCCGTTCGAACGCCTCTCGGAGTCCGTCGTCGGTGTTGTAGAACTTGATCCGGCCGTTATCGATCCGCGCTTCGCTGATCGCGAGACCAACGAAGCGCGCCAGTTCCGGCGTGAGTTCCCACGGCGGCGTAATCGGACTGGATCGCTTGTTGTACGGCGTGGCGTACTGGACGGATTCGACGTGGTCCCGAAGCTCCGTCTCGGCGACATCGAGCGATCGAAGATACGCCAGCGAACAGGTTGTCGACGGCTCCTCGAGATCGATCGAAATCTCTCGTCTGTAGTTCCGCGCTGTTTTCCGAGCGATATCGTACTCCGTAGCGATTTCGTCTATCGAATAGCCTCGTCGAAGGCAGCCGATCACCGTCTTCTTCTGTCCGACGTAGTTTTCTTCGGCCGGAATAGCGTATCGCTCGGCGAACGATTCCGAGACGTTGACGAACGTCCTGTCGCCATCCATCGACGAGAGCCAGTCGAGCGACAGGGACGAATCAGCCGCAGCGAGCGGGGTTTCCAGCGGTCGAACGAGACGCTCGTCGCCGGACAGCGTGCCAGCCTCTCGCCACTCGAGCCCCGCCTCGTCGGCCACGAGGAGTTTGTGTTCCGGCGTGACCGTGAACTCGTTTCCGTCTCGCGTCTCGATCGAGACGAGGTCGGTCGCTTCCTTCGAGAAGACGTGCGACGGCGCGACATATTCGAACGAGCCGTCGTTGTCGTAGGTCAGGATCTCGAGATCGTCGTCTGGCGTCTCGAATCCGTCGACATCGCCGACGACAGTCGAGATTGGAGCAACGCCTTCGTTCGTCAATACGGGCGTCTCTCCAGTGACACATTTCCCGGTGCCGGCGGGCCCCGCGAACATGAGATGCGGGAGGTCGTCCTGCTCGACGTAGCGTTTGAGCCGCGGAACGATGTTCTCGTGGCCTTTGATCTCGTCGAGTCGCTCCGGCCGGTACTTCTCGATCCAGACTTCCGTCTTCCCGGGAGTGGGCCCCGCCGCCTCGGCGTCGGCCTCGGCCTCGCTCATACCGGCAACAGAGCGGGACGGAAGATAAATCGCCCGAAGGCCAGCCTCGTGTCGCGAACCGCCCAACGGAGGCAATCGATCGGAGGGGTGACACGTACGACCGTCCCTCGAGCGCGCCAGCGCCAGCGTGGGCTGTCGACCGCCACCGGATCCGAAACCGCCATGGGTATTGATATCTGCATAACACGTTTTTGGTCGTGCCCGTCGAACGAGACGACATGGGACGAGGGGAGAACGGAAGGTCACGGTTCGTCGTCGCGTTGCTGATTGCCGTCGTCGTCATCGGCACCGTCCCGGCGACGGTCGCCGCCCAGTCCGCCCCCCAGGCCGGCGGGACGGTCGTCGTCGAGGAAGGGGAGACGGTCGACGAGCTACAGGCCGTCGGCGGCACCGTCGTCGTCCGCGGGACCGTCACCGGCGACGTCAGTGCCGCGGGTGGCGACATTCGAATCGAGGAGACCGGCCAGATCGACGGTGATCTTGAGGGTGGTGCAGGGAGTGTGACGATCGCCGGCACCGTTGCCGGCGACGTCGAGATCGGCGCGGGGAGCGTGACGGTGGCCGAAAACGGGACCGTCAACGGCACGTTCACGGCCGGTGCCGGCACCGTCGTCATCGACGGGACCATAGAGGACGACGCCGAGATCGGGGCCGAGACGATCCGACTGGGCGAGACCGCGACGATCGCGGGCGATCTGCGCTACGACGGCGATCTCGAGGGGAACACCGACGCGGTCGCGGGCGACATCGAGGAGGATCCTGCGCTCGGGGTCGACGTCGGGCCGACGATCCAGCCGTTCGCGTCGTGGCTGTTCGCTGCCTACGCTTTCGCGATAAACCTCCTGCTCGGTGCGATACTGCTCGCGCTCTTCCCGCGGTTTTCCGATCGCGTCGCCGACGGCGTCGCGACAGGACCGCTTCGCTCTGGACTGGTCGGGCTGGGAGTGTTCGTCGGCGTGCCGATCCTCTTGATCGCGCTCGCGATCACCGTTATTGGCATCCCGCTGTCAATGATTGGGATCCTGCTCTTCGCCTTGCTGCTGTGGATCGGGACCGTCTATGGGTTCTTCGCCGTCGCGGCGTGGGTCCTCTCGCTTGTCGGCCTCGGCAATCGCTGGCTTGCACTCATCGTCGGCCTCCTGGTCGGCGCTGCACTTACCCTGGTGCCGATCGTCGGTGATCTGGTCAGCCTGCTCGTCCTCCTGCTCGGGCTCGGCGCGATCACACGAGCGCTGTACGGCCACCGACGAAGCGTTCGAAACCGGCGCTCCGGCACCGGCTCGGACGAGCCGACGACGGACTGACGAGACGAGATGACCCTACCACTGCCGGAGCGACGCGCTCAAGGCCGTCGCCTCGTAACCCGGCGTATGCACGTCACCGTCGACGTCAAAGGCGAGGACACCTACGAACTCGAGCTCGAGACGGTGGCCACCGACGCGTCCGATGGTCCCGACGAGAGCGCTATCGAGTCGACGCCGACGTACGCGGACCTCCTGTATGCGGTCGATCTGAGCCCCCACGAGGTGAGCGTTCTCGTCGACGGCCGTCCGGTCCCCGAGGACCAGCCAGTCGAGAGCGACCACGTGACGGTGCTGCGCCTGATCAAGGGTGGATAACTCCGTGTTCGTCCGCACAGCCACGCCTGACGACGCCCTCGAGGTTCGGCGCATCCTCGACGCCGCGATGCTCGAACCCGGCGACGTCGAGGGACGAATCGACGCCGGCGACGTCTTCGTCGGCGGCGATCGACGCGGTGGACCGGTGCGTGACGGTGACGCCACCGACCGAATCCTCGGGACGGTCGTCCTCGAGCCACTCGAGCGCGAGTCCGGGGCCCACGTCGGCGCGGTCGGCGTCCGGCGTCGCCATCGGGGGCGCGGAATCGGCTCGGCACTGATCGAGACGGCTCTCGAGCGCGAGGGTCGGCTCACGGCGCGGTTCGACGACGGCGTCCGCCCGTTCTACGAGCGGCTGGGGTTTTCGATCGAGCCGATCGACGCGCAGCGCTACCGAGGGATCGTCACGGTCGACCGCGTCTGATACGAACGCCTGTCATACGGTCTGCTGTAAGTCATTTCCGGAGTGACCGCGAGCCGTCCTGCGGTCCCTCCGGTAAACAGTTACAGCAAACCGTATCATACTGCCGGACAGAACGACGTGAAGATCGGTCGCTCTGCTGCGGCCGTCACCGATGGAGACGGCCGCGAATCCGTGACCGACTTCGTATTGACTTCTGTCCGACAGTATCAGTCAGTACCGGTGCAACCGCGACCGTCCTGCGGTTGCACTGGGAGCTCATGACAGCAGACCATATGAACACGACCGCGACAGGGGCCCCGTCTCTTGCCGGCAGACCTTTATCAGCAAGAACGTGGTAGCCACCGCCGCATGGCGCTCCAAGGGATGCTCAGCGGCGACCCGTCGAAGAGTTCGAAGGTCTATCTGGCGATCGGTGCGCTCTCACTGGTGAAAGCGATCGCGGTCCGGCGCGACCGGGATCGGTTCCGGCGCGAGTTGCTCGACGCCGGCCTGTTTCTCGGCACCGGCCTGGCGCTGCGCCGGTTCAGCAAGATGAAAGCCCAGAAACGGCAGGAACTCGAGTCACAGGTGCCCGACTGGGTGGCCGACGCGATGCGCTCGGAGGCCGCGCGGTCGGGACTGCGATCGGTCGCAAAACAGCAACTCGGTCGGTCAGAACCAGAACCGGAACCGACGCTGCGAGACCGCGCCCGCGGCGTTCTCGCGAGCCTGTAATTCGAGGTTCGGCTTAGGCCGGACACGGCTCGAGGCGCGCCGTGAAGTGCCGAAGTTCCGGCATCGAGGGATTGGAGACGATCTCGAATCCGGCCACGTCGCGGCGATCTTCGAGGACGGCTGCGGCGGTCTCGACGACGTGGTCGAAGTGCTCGCGGTGGTAGGTGCGACGCGGAACCGCGAGCCGGACGAGTTCGGGCCGATCAGTTTCGGGGAAGGCGAAGCTCCCGAGTTCGACCCCCCGGACCCCACCTTCGCGGTAGAGTTCACAGACCAGCGCTTGCCCCGGAAACTCGTCGTCGGGCACGTGCGGGAACGCGGCCCCGGCGTCGAGATAGACCGCGTGGCCGCTCGTCGGTGTGTAAACCGGGATGCCGATGTCGGCCAGCCGCGAGCCGAGATCGCGGACGCTCGCGATTCGATCCTCGAGGTACGACTCCTCGACGGCCTCGCGCAGGCCGACAGCCAGCGCGGCGACGTCGCGGCCGGCCATCCCACCGTAGGTGGGAAACCCCTCGTAGAGGATCGCCCGCTGTTTGCACTGCTCGAACAGCGACTCGTCGTCGGTCGCGACGAAGCCGCCGACGTTCGCCAGCCCGTCTTTCTTGCCGCTCATGACGACCGCGTCAGCGTAACCGAGTTGCTCGCGAGCCACCTCGGCGACCGTCGCCGACGCGAACTCGTCTTCCCGCTGTGTGACGAAGTAGGCGTTCTCCGCGAACCGGCAAGCGTCGATCACGAACGTCGCGTCGATCTCGTCGGCGAACTCGCGAACGCGACGGGTGTTCGCGACGCTGACTGGCTGACCCGCCGCGGAGTTGTTCGTGATCGTCTGGATCACGAGCGGCACCCGCTCGGCGCCGACCTCGTCGACGACCGACCGGGCCCGCTCGAGCGAGAAATTTCCCTTGAACGGCGCGTCCGCGTCGGGGTCATGTGCGTCCGGGACCGGGCAGTCGACCGGGTCGGCGTCCTGGTTTGCGACGTGAGCGCGGGTCGTATCGAAGTGCGTGTTGTTGAGCGCGACGTCACCCGCCGAGAGCACGGTGCCGTAGAGGACGTTCTCGGCGCCGCGTCCCTGATGGGCCGGCACGACGCGCTCGAACCCCATCACGTCCGCGACGGCCGACTCGAGGCGGTCGAAACTGCGCGATCCAGCGTAGGCCTCGTCGCCCCTGATCAGCGCGGCCCACTGGGAGTCGCTCATCGCGCCCGTCCCGCTGTCGGTTAGCAGATCGATGAACACCGCCTCGGCATCGAGGTTGAAGACGTTGTAGCCAGCCGCCTCGAGGGCCTGTTCTCGCTGGTCTCGCGAGGGGAGGGTGATCCGTTCGACCATCTTCGATTTGTACGCGACCATATCGATCCCCACGACGGCCGACCAGTTCAAATCGAGTGAGAAAAACCGGGTGCCGTCGGACCAACTCGACGGCTGGGGTGCAACTCCGTCCGCTAGTGGGCGGGTTTGGCAGTTGTGCGGCTCGGGCAGGCGAGCCGACCGGGTCAGCGTCGCCTGTCGGCGGTCTTGATCCCGAACCAGCAGAAGTCGGCCGTCGCGTCGTCAGTGTCGGACTCGACTCCGAACGCGTTCGACAGGATTCTCGTCTCGGTCGGCCCCGGGCCGACGAGTTCCAGGTCGGTGCCGGGTTCGGACGCACCGTCACGAGCGCGGGCGTCACTCCGGTCGGTCGCAGTCACCGTGACCTCGCGTGCGGCCGCCTGCAGGTCGGCGAAGACGGCCGCCGCTGTCACGTCGTCGGCGTCAACCGCCTCGTCGGTGCTCGGATCGTGCTCGCCGCCACTCGCGAGCAGCGCGTCGGGATCGTCCGCGTCGTGGGCTGCAAGGATCGCGTCCGGATCAGGGTCGATCTCCGCGAAGACCTCCGTTACTGTCAGTTCGGTACTCATGGCTGGAGCGTTCCCACTGTCCACCTTCGTTACGAACACGCTACCGCTGTATTACGGGGTGAATACATTCGTCTCTATGACTGTCACGTCGAAAAGTCTGTCAGTAATCGAGAACCGCGGGCCAACCGCAAACGGCCCGGTTAGAACAGGTCCTGAGTGAGCTCGAGGGTCTCCTCGCGGTCGTCCCAGTCGACGAAGAGCGCGACGCTGGTCGCGCTGGTGATGATGTCGTTGAGCTGGATGCGGGCCTCTGCGAGGGGGTTAACGATCTCGCTGATGATTCCCGGCTGGTTGGGGAGTTCGCCGCCGGTGACGCGGACGACGGCGACCGGCGAGTCGACGGTGACACTCGAGAGTTCGTCACGCGCGATGACTTCGCGGTGGAGGATGTTCTCGGCGCGTTCGGCCTCCTCCTCGTCGAGATAGAACGTGACGGTGTCCATCCCGCTGGCGACGGCGTCGATGTTGATTTCGCTTTCGGCGAGCGAGTTCGAGAGGTGGTTGAAGATGCCGGGCTGGTTGCGGATCGCGCGGCCAGCGACGGTTAGACAGGCGAGCGGTCGCTCGCGCAGGTCGACGAGGTTCTTGAACTCGCCTTCGATGCTCGTTCCACCCGAGAGGAGGTCGCCGTGCTGGTAGTGGACGACGCGGACGTCGAGGCCGCCGTCTTTGTACGAGAGCGCGGATGGCGCAACGACTTCGGCCCCGCGGAACGAGAGGTTCCGGAGTTCGTCGACGGAAATCTCGCCGACGTTACGGGCCCCTTCGACGACGTTCGGGTCGCCAGTCATGACGCCTTCGACGTCAGTGACGATGACGACCTCGTCGGCGTCCATGTACTTGCCCATCATGACTGCCGTGGTGTCGGAGCCACCACGGCCCAGCGTCGTGATCGAGCCGTCAGGGCCTTCTGCGAGGAAGCCGGTGATGACCGGCACGGTCCCGTCCATCTCCGCGGCGACCTCCTGGGCGCGACGGTGGGTCTCCTCGACGTCGACCTCACCGTACTCGTCGGTGACGATCGGCCACTCCTCGCTGCCGGGTTCGAGGAAGGTCGCGTCGATCCCGCGAGCCGACAGCGCGGCCTTGAGCATCCGGACCGACGTTCGCTCGCCCATGCTGACGATCTGGGCACGGTCGGCATCGTCGGTCTCGAAGGTGATCTCGTCGAGCAGTTCGTCGGTGGTCGATCCCATCGCGCTGGCGACGACGGCGATCTCGTGGCCGTCCTCGACGGCGGCGGCGACCGAGTCCGCGGCGCGGTTGATCCGATCCCCGCTGCCGAGGCTCGTTCCGCCGAACTTGGCTACGACGCGCATGCTGACACCTCACAGACGACCCGCAGTGCGATGCTGTGACTCATACTCGACCCGTAACCAGAGCGGGCAGATAACTGTGTCCCATCGCACTCGTTTTTACCATCCGTCCAATTGTCGACGATCGAGTCTCGAAACCGCCGATTGCCACCCCGCTTATGCCCCGTCCGCTGCCAAAATGTGAGACGGAAGCCGGCATGGCGTCGTCAATTGGGCGGGGTAACATTCACTGTTGTGCGCAGCATTACCATACGTCGATGAACGTACGTGACGCACTCGAGGCCGACGCCGACGCGCTTGCGTCGATCGCCGACTCGCCGACGGACGTGATGCGAAACCTCGTCCACGACCGCACGGTGCGTGTCGCCGAGGACGGCAGCCACGATCCGAACGCGGATCTCGGGAACACACAGTACGGCGGCTCGGATCCGGAGGACCTGCTTGGCTTCATTAGCTTCGACGCGCGCGAAGACACCGTTCATGTCACGCAACTCGACGGCACGGGCGACGCCTGCAAGCGGCTGCTGGCCGAACCGGTGCGCTTTGCCGAGCGCGAGTCGATGGCCGTCGAAGTGCTCGCAGCACAGGACGCCACCGCGATCGAGCGCGCCGCCGACGAACTCGGCTTCGAACGCCGCGGCCGTGGCCCACGATTCAACGGCGCGCCGACGGTGCGGTTTCGACTCGAGCCCGCAAGCTACAGTCCTAACTGACCCGAGTCAGCCATCACCCGCGGGCTCCGCCACGTCTCCGAGGGCCGACTCGGACTCGAGGCCGAGGTAGTCGATCGCCGTCCGAGAGAAGAGGTCCCGCATCGTCTCCCGTGGCAGGTCACGAGCGAGGAGGCCGGCCCGCTCGTTGCGATAGGGATACGGAATGTTCGGGAAGTCAGAGCCGTACATGATCGACTCCGAGAGTTCGACGAACGTCTCGTCGGCGATCGAGGACGGATCGAACCCCATCGTCTCCGGGGCCGATGTCGACATCGCAAACGTCGTATCGAGATAGACCGAGTCGTGCTCGCGCGCGAGGTCAAGAAACGCCTCGACCTCGTAGGTCCCCATGTGCGCACAGCAGACGCGAAGCGACGGATAGGACTCCACCAGTTCGGCGAAGGCGTCGAAGCCGACGTAGGAGTTGTCCTCGAACATCGGTGCCGTGCCGCCGTGGTAGGTGATCGGGCGATCGTACTCCGCGACGACCTCGAGGGCGGGCTCGAGGCGCGAATCCGCGGGTCGACACTCCTGGACCGGACAGTGAATTTTCAGACCGCGAGCGCCCGCCTCGAACGCGTCACGGACGATGGCCGCGACATCTTTGTCGTCGGGATGAACGGTTGCGAACGGGATCAACATATCCGACGAGGCAGCCTGCTCGCAGAGCCACGTATTGAGTTCCCGTGCGAGGTCGGCCTCGTGGGCGTAGGGAAGCGCGACGTAAGCAGCGACGCCGGCAGCCTGAAGGGCGTCTTCGATCGCTGGCCGGGTCACGGGATGTGAAAACACCCAGTCAGTCTCGGCACTGAGCGAGCGTCGGATCGCGGTAGCGAGCCGTTCTGGGAACAGATGTGTGTGGGCATCGATCGCAGATCGAAACGCGGTCTCGTGGGCCGCGGCGGCGGTTTGGTCGTTGGAAGGAGACATATCGATTTGGGTGGCAGTCGCTAACGCAGTCGTGATGAATAGGTGTACCGCTGGCGGCGATTCGTGTCGTCTTAGCTGAACTTCTGGACGGTCACATCGAGCGTATCGAGATCGACGATCGGCGCGAAGCCGGCGTCGGGGTCGATATTGACGCTCTTCTGGAAGTCCGTCTGCGCCTGCCAGCAGCCGGAGTTGATCGCGAGGACGTTGTGGTACTTGCCGAAGCCGAGTTTGTGGACGTGGCCGGTATGGAAGATGTCGGGGACCTCCTCCATCACGAGGTAGTCTTTCTCCTCGGGCGCCAGCCGGGTATGGCCCCCGAACTGGGGCGCGACGTGGCGCTTTTTGAGGAGGTGGTACATCGCCTTGTGCGGGTCGTCGTAGCTGGCCTTCTCTTCGGGCAGTTCCGCGATGACTTCGTCCAGCGAGACGCCGTGGTACATCAGCACGGAGACACCCTCGAGCGTGACCGTCGACGGATTACTCACGATCTGTGGGTCGTGGGCAGACATGATCTCCCGGAGTTCCTCGTCGAATCCCGGCTGGGGTTCCGCGAGTCGCACCGCGTCGTGGTTGCCGGGGATCATAACGATCTCGATGTCGCCGGGCACTTTCTTGAGGTGTTCGCTGAAGGCCTCGTACTGCTCGTAGATGTCGACGATGTCGAGTTCCTCGTCCTGATCGGGGTAGACACCGACGCCTTCGACCATGTCGCCGGCCAGCAGCATATACTCGACGTGCTGGGCCTGCTCGGTGTGCAGCCAGTCGGCAAACGCGTTCCAGGCGTCTTCCATGAACTCCTGACTGCCGACGTGGACGTCGCTGATCAGCGCCGCCTGTACGTGGCGATCCGCGGTCGAAGGCTCGTACGTGCGGGGGACATCGGGGAAGTACATCGAGTCGACGAACGCGATTCCCGAGTCGTCCGCAAGCGTTCCCTCCATCGCCAGCACCTCGTCGTGGAGCAACTCGTCGACGAGGTCGACATACTCGCGGTCTTTCATCACGAGCCACGGGAAGGTCCCGGTCGCGTCCTCGAGTTCGATCAGCCAGTGGCCGCTGGCAGTCGAGCGGATGTCGTTGACCAGTCCGACCATCGCGGCCTCGCTACCGCCGGGCATCTCCTGGATGGCCGTCGCCGGCCGGTGGTTGACCCGCCCGCGAAGTTTCGCGCCGAGTCGATCGAGTCGATCCCGGAAGACGGAGACGAAGTCGCTGTACTCACCGGTCCCCGTGCTCTCGCCGGTCATATCGCCGGTGATCTCGAGCGAACGAATCGCGGGATCGGTTTCACGACGCGCAGCGGGCGATCCCCCAGTTTCGACTGGAGACCGGTCGGACGAATTACGTTTCTGCGTCGCGTCAGTTGCAGTCGAAACAGAGGGGGTCGGGTCTGTCGGCGAGCCAGCAGGGCCCTCGGAGTGAGTCGTCCCGCCAGCGTCGGTCGCAAGCGCTGTCTCCACGTGCTCGGCCCGGACGACCAACGCGTCATCCGGGACGTCCTCGAGAACGCGCTCGAGGGCCGCATGCGGGTCGTCGGCTGCCGTAAGCCGCGTTACCGCCTCTCTCTCGGCGTTGTAGCCACGGCTCGTGAGTTCGCTCACGAGTCGGGCGGCGGCCTCGAGTGGCACACACTTCGCATTCGCGAGGGGCACAAAAAGGGTAGCGGATCAGCGATTGGAGTGACCGGTAATCGTGACGGGAGCGTCGTGGTGACGATGGTGCCGGAAGGTTGATGCCGAGGTCGGCGAAATCGAACGCCAATGGACGGTCCCGACGCCGGTAAGTCTGACTCCCATCGGTCCGACCGTCTCGGTACTCACTCGAGACGGGATAGAGCCCCGACGACGGAATCGGACGACCGCGGACAGGACATCGGCGCACGACCGCGAACACGTGGCAGTGATGTGGAGGCGATCGCAGACGACGGGGTCGGTCGCTGGCTACTCGAGACAGACACTCGAGTTGGCACCGCGATTCGAGACATCGTGACGATCGTCGCGATCGTCGCGATCAGTGGCAGCCTGCTGGTCGGGATCGGCGGTACCTGGCCGCCGCTCGTCGCCGTCGAGAGCGGCAGTATGGAACCAAACATCGAGCAAGGTGATCTCGTTTTCATCGTCGACGAGGGACGGTTTGCCAGCGATGGTGCCGTCGCGGGAACGAACATCGTCACCGCCCAGCGCGGCCACGACAGCGGCTACCAACGGTTCGGAAAGTCGGGTGACATCATCATCTTCCTCCCGAACGGCGACCCGACGAAGACGCCGACGATCCACCGCGCTCAGTTTCGGGTCGAACAGGGTGAACGATGGGTCGAAACGAAGGCCGATCCCGCGTATTTAAACGGCGCAACCTGTGCCGATCTCGCGTCATGTCCAGCGCCTCACGACGGGTTTATCACGAAAGGCGACGCCAATCCGGCCTACGATCAGGTACCGTGGTCGGGTGCGAAGACGACCGTCGTCAGCGCCGAGTGGGTCACCGGCAAGGCGATGGTTCGGGTCCCGTGGATCGGAGAGATCCGACTGGCAGTCGATTCGATCCGTTCGGTCGTCGGCACCGGTCCGATCATCGTCGCCACCGTCGCCAGCGTGTTCGCGCTCATCTGGTATGGGACGGCCGGCGAGACACGTAATCCATAGCCTGTGCGAACAGAAGGTTGATTTTCGCGCCCGGTGAAACGGGTGACGATGAGCGGCTCTAACTCCGGGACATCACCTGGCGATTCCGGCGATGACGACCGCGACCGGTCGGATGAACACGCCGGCAGTCCCCAGACGCCGTCACCGGAACCCTCACCGACCGCGTCTGATTCCGACGACGTGACGATCGAAGACGACGGAGTCGTCCGCTGGTTCCTCAAGACGAACGACGAGACTGTCATGGTGACACGGGATGTCTTGAGCAGCGTCGCTATCGTCGCCGTCGTCGCCCTCCTCCTGTTCGGCGTTAGTGGGATCTGGCCGCCACTCGTCGCCGTCGAGAGCGGCAGTATGGAACCGAACATGCACAGGGGAGATCTCATCTTCGTCGTCGAGGAAGGCCGGTTCGCCGGCGATAACGCAATCGAGGACACCGGCGTCGTCACCCTCGAGCGCGGCCAGGAGGCAGACTACACCAAGTTCGGCAATCCCGGCGACGTCATCGTCTTCAGGCCGAACGGCAACCCCGTGGCGACACCAGTGATCCATCGGGCCCACTTCTGGGTCGACGGCGGCGAACGCTGGGTCGAGACGAAAGCCAGTGAGCGCCTCGTCGGCGACGCGACCTGTGAAGAAGTCCCCAACTGCCCCGCACCACACGCCGGCTTCGTCACGAAAGGGGACGACAATCCCGGCTACGATCAGACCGGTGGCGGTGCCGACACCACCGTCGTCAAACCCGAGTGGGTCACCGGCAAAGCACAGTACCGGATCCCGTGGCTTGGCCACGTCAGGCTGGCCGTCGACAACCTTCTCGGAGGCATGATCGTTCCGCCGTCAGCCTCGAGCCAGCTGGCAGACACACAGCCGGAGCCAGCGACGACGACACCCGCTGGTCCCGCGTCCGGTCTCGAGTCGAACGGCGAACTCGCCGGTATCGCTGGCGTCGCTGGCGGCAGTATCGCACTGGCCGCAGGTCGGTATCGATCCTGAGTTGCGAGGCTGACCCACTCCTGTCGTCAGCGACGTTATCCGTCGTATTCCAGATTCTCGAGTGGAAACAGAGGGGTACGGACGACGGCAGCGAACGGTGTGATCACGGGCCGGACGGAACGAGTCCTCGAGACCGACGCGACTGAGCGGGCGACACCAAACACGAACGCGACCGCGGTGTCGGCGGCCACGCTACTCGTCAGTTCTCGAACCGGGCCTGAATAAACGGCTGAACGTCGTCGATATCGCTCAACCGGGAGTCGCTCAGTAACACGGCCTCCGTCTCTTCGAGTGGAACGGAGAGACTGATCTCTTTGGTCCGACCGTACCGGCCCTTCGAGACGACGACGGCGTTGACGATCCCGAGCATGTCGAGTTCACTGATGAGGTCCGTCACCCGACGCTGCGTCAGGACGTCGGCGTCGATCTCCTCACAGAGTCGCTTGTAGATGTTGAACACCTCGCCCGTGTTGATGCTGTGGACGCCGTTTTTCTCGAGCAAGATGATCGCAAAGAGCACGAGTTTGCTCTGAGTCGGCAGCGTCCGGACGACTTCGACGACGCGGTCGAGTTCGATCTTGTCCTGGGCCTGCCGGACGTGTTCCTCGACGATCGTCTCGGCCTGAGACCGTTCGGCCAGTTCGCCGGCGGTGCGAAGCAGATCCAGCGCACGACGTGCGTCGCCGTGTTCCTGTGCGGCAAACGCTGCACACAGCGGGATTACGTCCTCGGAGAGGGCACTATCCTTGAACGCGACGTTCGAGCGATGCTCGAGGATGTCGCGTAACTGATTCGCGTCGTACGGCGGGAAGACGATCTCCTCTTCACCGAGAGAAGATTTGACGCGCGGGTCGAGGAAATCGGTGAACTTGAGGTCGTTACTGATGCCGATGATCGAGACCCGCGAGTTCTCGAGTTCGGAGTTCATCCGCGAGAGATTATAGAGCGTATCGTCCCCGCTTTTCTCGACGAGTTTGTCGATCTCGTCTAACATGATGACAACGACCCGCTCGTCGTAGTCGACGGCGTCGAAGAAGACGCTGTAGACGCGGTCGGTCGGCCACCCGGTCATCGGAACCTCCTCGAACGACTCTTTGTCGTCCTCTAGTTCCTCGATGCGGGCTTCGACCGCCTCGCGGCTCTCGAACGGCGTCGACTCGAGGGGGTGGTCCGGTGGAAACGCGGTCGAATCGGCAGCTGCCGCGTCCCCGGTACCGTCGGCCGCCGTCGAATCGGGTTCGATGGAGGACGAGGACGATTTCGATTCGGACGACCCTGAATACCCCTCTGCTTCAGGTGGAGAACCACCCGACTCAGGCACGATTTCGTCTCCAGACGAAACGTTGGTCTCGGACTCCGTCGCGTCCTCGAGTGCGAACTCGAACGGATCCGACGCCGTTTGGTCGTCCGACCGGTCGGCCGCGTTTGCCCCGTGGGTATCACGAGCGTCGACGGCCGCATCGTACTCATCGAGGGCATCTAGCAGCGACTCGAGGGTCGCGAGTTGCTCGTCGATCCGTTTTTCGTTCTTTTCGATGAACTTGTTCGCCAGCTGTGCGAGCACGCGATACTGAGTATCGGTGACTTCACAGTTGATGTACTCGACGTCACATGGGACGCTGTACTTCTGGGAGGTGCTCTCGAGTTCCTTGCTGACGAATTTCGCGCTCGCGGTCTTTCCGGTGCCGGTTTTGCCGTAGATGAGGATGTTCGACGGCGTTTCGCCACGGAGGGCGGCCACGAGAATGGTCGCCATCTTGTTGATCTGGTCACTTCGATGGGGAAGTTCGTGTGGCGTATAGGATGGACGGAGCACTTCCTTGTTCTCGAAGATAGGTTCACCGCTGAGGAGATCGTCGAACAACCCCTGATTCGACTCCTCATCGCCGAGATCAGCGTTCTCGAAGTTCGTTGAGAACCCCCTCGTTCCGTCGATTTCAACCTCGTCCGAATCTGTGGTCTCTGAGTCGTCTGACATCCGTCGTACACAGGCCCCCTTATTTCGTGTGGAGTGTCGAGCCGGGAATCAGGAATTTCATGGTCTGATGGGGTCCATAGGTGGATCCACAGTTCCAGATACCCGAGTCGGGTCCAGTTGATGCAAACGAAACAGAGGAAAACCACGGTAATAAAGCCTTCCTTTCCCTTCATCTCGTGCTGGAACGACGATTATGACGCTCGAGTCGGCTCGAGTGGGAGTCAGAATGGTCCGCGTAATGACCCAGATGGCTGCCGTGTCGGATTGACAATATCGTACGAGTCGGTACTAGTCTATAGTATGACGGCTGAAATTCATTCATTCATTTCTATATAATGTTACGCGCGAATGGAGAACTAATGTCAAATAGATAAAGGGGGGTTGACTGGGAATGAATGAATAACAAGAGTACGGCTGGTGTTCGAACGGCGATGATGTTTGGTGCAGAAGTCTATTGAGGAGATTATTGCCATTTAACATAGTGGGGAGATAGCAATCGCCACATCTTCCCCCCCACCCCTTCGTTTCAGGTGGAACGCCACTAAGGAGGGGGTGGGGGTGAGATGGAGTTTCTAGAAGGGGAAGTTTTAGGTTAGTTGGTCAGAAACAGTAACCGTAGAACTAGCAGAACGATAGATCTTACTAGAGAGATATTTTTTATTACTAGGTTCTACTAGATCGTCATCTTAGAGCGGCTAGTACTAGCAACTATTAGAATCCATTACTAGATCCGTTCTAACCCGCCAATTCGTCTGGTTTCGTGCCGTAGAACCCACCTCGAGTCGAAAAGAGGGGGTAAATCGCACCTCTCAGGTCACTCGCCGACCCCACACACTCGTCGCTCTCCAGTTGAAACGAAGGGGTGGGGGGCACCCCACCCCGTCAGTAACAACTCACTTATGACAATCGAGATATTAGCCATTGCTAGCTAATCACGATAGCTTTGTCATATTGTGTCATATGGTTAGTTCTATCACACAAGCGAATGTATTCGAGACCCAGCTTGGTGGGTAATCGGCTCCTCGCACTAGCTGTTAGCGAGCTGAGACCGTCCGAAGTAGTCTGCATGTGCGTAATTCACACGATATTAACCCGACGGATCTGACGGATTTTTCCGATTCTTTACACTCTTCTTGTCTGGAGTGTCAACATGTCTGACGTAGGCTTAAGTGAGTTCGCTTAGTAGTACGCGCAGATGCACCCCGCGGTGCTGGAGGGCCCAACAGATGGGACTGTTCACAGAACTCAAAGATAGTATCTCTCGGGTTACGGATCGCCTGTTTTCGGAACAGGAGCCCAAACGAATCGGTATCTACGGTCCGCCGAACGCCGGCAAGACCACGCTCGCAAACCGCATCGCACGCGACTGGACGGGTGATGCCATCGGTGCGGAGAGTCACATCCCCCACGAGACGCGTCGCGCACGCCGCAAAGAAAACGTCGACATCGAACGCAACGGCAAGACGGTGACAATCGATATCGTCGACACGCCCGGTGTGACGACCAAGGTCGACTACGAGGAGTTCACGGACGAACTCGAGGAAGAGGATGCGATTCGTCGCTCCCGTGAAGCGACCGAAGGCGTCGCCGAGGCGATGCACTGGCTACGCGAAGACGTCGACGGCGTCATCTACGTACTGGATAGCGCCGAAGACCCGATCACGCAGGTCAACACGATGTTGATCGGCATTATCGAGTCTCGCGACCTTCCGGTTCTCATCTTCGCGAACAAGACTGACCTCGATGACTCGAGTGTCAAACGGATCGAGGACGCCTTCCCACAACACACGACCGTGCCCCTCTCTGCGAAGGAAGGCGACAACATGGACGAAGTGTACGACAAGATCGCGGAGTTCTTCGGGTGATACCAATGCCGAAGGCAACCAACGCAGACGATTCGGAGCCGTCCGACGGTGTACAGATCGACCTGATCAGCGGCGAGCGAATGGACGGAATGGCCACGATGGAAAAGATCAGGATGATCTTGGACGGCGTCCACGACGGCAACATCGTCGTCTTGGAGGAGGGGCTGACTCCGGACGAGGAGAGTCGACTTATCGAGGTGACGATGGCCGAAATCAGCCCCGACGAGTTCAACGGGATCGAGATCGAGACCTACCCCAAGTCCGAGACGCGCGACTCGTCGCTACTCGGCCGCATCATGGGTAACGACAAGGTGGAGACGAAGCTCACCGTAATCGGACCGGCCAACCAGATCGAGACGCTCCACAAGGACGAAACGCTCATCAGTGCACTCGTGTCCCGTAACTAATGCCTCATCAGTGTACGAACTGTGGCCGAACGTTCGCTGACGGCTCCAAGGAGATGCTCTCGGGCTGTCCCGACTGTGGCGGGAACAAGTTTCAGTTCGCACCCAAAACTGCGGCCGCAGTAGACTCGTCCGAGGGGGCCGGCGACACGGAAGTAGCAGACGCAGAATCGACTGAGTCGGGCAGCGTCACGAGCCGTGCCACGGAGACCGTCCGCGATTGGATCACTAGAGACGACGACTCGACGGATGGGCGGAACCGACCATCTCCTGACCCTGCTGTACAGTCCACGCCCGACGACTCGAGCGCAACGGTGCAGTCGGAGCGGGCGTTGCCCTCGAGCGGTGAGGGTGACACAACCGAGACTGACGGCGCAACTGACGAAGAGTTCACTGAGTGGCCCGAGACAGCGCGGCGACCCAAGAACCGAACTGACACACAGACCGAAACGATCGACGAACCCGGCGACAGAGAGCGGTCGCACCAGCGATCTGACGAGCCGAGCACGACGCTTGCAGACGACGAGAATTCGGCACAGGCTGACGCCCGAAGCGAGGTCATTTCTGCGGGCGATCTGCCGACTCACACCGATGGAGCTGCTGCCTCCGAACCTCGACACGGCGTCGATGCAGACGAGACGACCGATGCCTCAGCAGCCGGTGACGATCGGCCGCCGGAACACGGTCGCGTCGTCAGCGAACCGAGCGGGGACCGTCCGTCGATCGATGACCTGCGGGAAGAGCTCAACAAACAGTTCGAGAGCATCAAGATCGTCCGGCCGGGCCAGTACGAACTCAATTTGATGGAACTCTACAACCGCGAAGAGTACATCATCTCTCTTCAGGAGGACGGCCGATATGTCATCGACGTCCCCGATTCCTGGCGCGACGGTGGCGACAGCGACGAGTGATCGACGCGGAGAACCTCCGATGTTCGGACCGCTGTCGGCTGTCGATCGTCGATCGTCGGCCATAGTCCCTACACTCGACACCCGAACCGCTCTCAGACACCAATCTGGGGCTCTTACACTCGGTTCGTCCCGACCGATTCTCGAGAACCCACCGGACCGTTTCTACTGTAGCACGGAGTATTCACTCCGTAGAACCCCTCTCAGTTGGAGAGCAGGCTCCACATGAAATAATAGTTCCAAACCGATGGCGATGGTGTGACGTGACTGCTCGAGTCGCAGTAATTCGACCGGAACACGGGGACGAGCCCGGTCACGACGGCGGACGGAGACAGATGGATTTAAGCGATACCGATACGAGAGAGCAGATATGAGCACTGCAACCAAGGTTGTTCTTTCCACGGTCGCCGTATCGGCACTGCTGTCGATCCTGCTCGTTTTCCAGACGGCGCTCGCCTGATGTTCGAGGCTCGTGCGCTCCCGGATCGGCTCACGTCGGTTCGCGACGCTCACGCACCGGGCGTTCGAGTTCTCGACTGCGAGCGTGACTTCGAAACCCTTCCGCCAGCGCTCGCTGAGGACCTCGGCTTGCTTGTCGACGGTCTCGAACCGGCCAGCTATCCGGCCGACTGGCTGCCCGAAGACGCGCCGACGCTGCTCGCTCGCTACGCGAGTTCGGATTTCACGGTCGGAATGCCGGGCGACGGCAGCGTCGCCTGGACCCGTCAGACGGAGCCACCGGTCGTGTTGGTCAAACCCAGAGTCGAGGGCTCGCCCGAACCGTTCGTCGAATTCTTACTCGCCGAGGCATTCGTCGAGCTCGGACTCGAAGTTCCCGAACACTTCATCGGCTTCTTCGAGGACTCGTATCGCGACCTCGATCGAGCGGTGCCACTCGACCCGAACGGCACCTATCAGGTCGCCGCCGCGCTGTACGACGGCTGGGTTGGCCTCCAGACACGCGAAATCTTCGCGGACTGGCACGATGACCACCCGGCACTCGCCGACGCCTGGCAGGACGCGGGGACGCGACTCGAGGACCGCGTCGCGGGACTACCCCGAGCGGTCGCTCGCGGTGAGACGGATTTCGCGGACGCGACCGAACTAGCGTGTGCCGCGATCAAACACGCGATCGAACTGCCCGCGCCGTTCGCCGCGCTCGATACGGACGCCTACCGGGACCACGGCCCGGCGTACGCGATCCGGTGGGCCGAGAAGACGTTCGACTCGCTCGCAGACGAGTAGCGTTTCCTCACGGTTCGAGTGTCGCGATACCAAGCCGTCTCTCGAGCGTGCTCGATATCAGACGCGACTGTACCTCGCGGTTAGAACTCGGCGTCGATGCTGCCGTCCTTGTCTAAGTCGATGATGCCGTCGAACAGCCCGCGAAACTCGTCGACGACCGCGTCGTCGTGTGGTTCCTCCGAGAGATGAAAGAGACCGACCGCGTCGTGGTCTTCGAGCAGTGCGAGGATTCGTTCGACAGCCTCGAGGGCCTGCTCGTCGCCGGCGTAGTAGGCGAGCTCGGTAACGGAATCGAAGCTGATGCGGACTTTGCCCTCGTGGTCGTCGAGGAAGGCGTCGATCTGAGCGACGATACCGTCGATGTCATCCGGGGCGGCCACGTAGTGGACGGTATCGGACGACCGTCGGGAGTAGCCGTGTTCGATACTGAGCGTATCGAGGATTTCGGCACACTCCTCGTCGACGTCGTAGTACTCGAGTTTCTGTTTGACTTCGCGGGCAGTGGTTCGCGTCGAGACGACAAGGAAGCTATCGGTATCGATTTTGAGGAAATCGGTGTCGATGCGATCGGTTTCGCCGGTGCTTGGATGCAAAAGGAGGACGCCGGTTCCGCCCGGAATCGTCTCCGGTGTCCCGTCTATCTCGAGGTTGTAGTCCATACTGGCGTGAACAACTTTCGGCACTCCCTTAAGCGTGCGGATATATTATGCGTCGAAACTGGACTCCGGAAACCCGGAGGAAGGGTCCAAAACTGGCGAGGGAGTGGGACAGTGTAGCTCACCGAGGATCGCGAACTCCAGATGCCCACGGAGTTCGATCACTGACGACCCTTCACTCCTATTAATTTAGGCCAGCCTAAAGTATCTATCGGTGGTTCTTACAATAATGAGAACAGCCCTCATTGTTCCCCTCGAGCGCGTCCGCCGGCGGTCATGACGACGAGCGGCGCGCTTGTCATGCGAACGCGTTTATCTCTGCGTCACCCATCGCCCCGATATGAGCGTACGCGAGGAGTTCGACGACTGGGCAACGAGCGGCCGTGACAAGGGAATGGAAGACCGACACTGGCACACCGCAAAGCACGCGCTCGCGAGGATGCCCGTCGAATCCGGTGAGACCGTGCTCGATCTCGGCTGTGGGAGTGGCTACGCCGGCCGCGCGCTCCGCGATACCAAGGGTGCTGGCCGCGTCTACGGACTCGACGGCGCACCCGAAATGGCCCGCAACGCGGCCAGCTACACCGACGACGCGAGCGTCGGCTATCTCGTCGGCGACTTCGATGCGCTTCCGTTTGCCGACGACTCGATCGATCATATCTGGTCGATGGAGGCGTTCTACTACGCCGCAGACCCACAGCACACTCTCGAGGAGATCGCCCGCATCCTCCGATCTGGCGGCACCTTCTACTGTGCGGTCAACTACTACGAGGAGAATGTCCACTCCCACGAGTGGCAGGAGTCTATCTCCGTCGAAATGACTCGTTGGGACCGCGACGAGTACCGCGCGGCCTTTCGGGATGCGGGCCTGCACGTCGCCGAACAGGACAACATTCCCGACCGCGAGATTACGATCCCCGACGACGACGCGTTCCCGCTCGAGGACTGGGACAGCCGCGAAGCGATGGTCGAGCGCTACCGCGAGTTCGGCACGCTGTTGACCGTCGGCGTTGCTCCCTGACTGGCTCGAACCCCCTTATTTCCACTCGAGCCGACGATTCCTGCCCTACAGCCCGCAACGCGGCCGGTGGCTCGAGTCGAAACGCCCCTCTTGAGAAACCCCCTCACATCCGTATCGCTCTCGAGCGCAGCGGATGAGGATGATACAGATCACGGGTCGACGACGCGTCGGGTCGTGACTTTCGAGATCGTTATTCGTATCGTTCTCCTGCCGGAATCGCGATCTCGAGCCAGTTTTCTTCGGGCGGGAGCGGACAGTCGAACGTCTCGCTGTAGGCACAGAACGGCGAGTACGCGAGGTTGAAGTCGACGGCGAGTTCGTCACCGTCTTCGAGGTCGCGGTTCGACTCGAGTTCCATGTAGCGACCGCCCTGATAGGTCTGCTGGCCCGTGGTCTTGTCCCGGAACGGGACGAACAGCGGCTCCGCGTTCGGACTCTCCTGCTGATATGCAGCCAACTCGAAGGTCCCGTCTTCGAGGTCTTCGTCCTCGCGATCCAGTTCGAACTCCAGCGTCGCGACGCGGAGATACCGCATCTCCCGGCCCGCAGTCGTCTCCATCAGGACGACCTCGGGGTCGTCGTGGACCGTCGCGGTCGCCGTCACGCGGTAGGTCGGATCGGGATCGAAGTAGTCCAGTCCGTCGAAGTCATCGCGTTCCTCGGGCGGGATCGGCGACTGTGGATGAGTCGCGAAGAAGTCGTCTTTCTCAGCGCGTTTCGACTCGAGTTCGTCCCGATACTGGTCGGCGTCGATGGAACCGGTGTCGCTCATAGCCGAGATAGAGCGGCAGGACTGGAAGGCGTTACGTTCTCGGTGGTCCTGACGCTCCGTCGCTCTCGAGCCACCGTTTAAATACGATCGAGCGGCCACTCGTGTTCGTCAACCCTATGACCAACCGACGATGAGTACGCGAAGAATGACGAACTGGCGCTCGATTTTCGGCCACGACAGCCCCTACGAGCCGCAAGTCGACGGCATCGAAACCGCCATCGAAACCGGACAGAAGGGTGGCTACACCGTCATCGAAGGGGCCTGTGGCACCGGGAAGACGATGATCGCGCTCACCGCGGGAATCGACCTCGTACGCGATCCCGACACCGACTACGAGCGCGTGCTGGTGCTGACGAGCGTCAAACAGCAACTGCGCCAGTTCGAGGCTGACCTCGAGACGATCAATGCGAACCTGCCGGCCGACTGGGACCCGGTTTCGGGACTTACCCTCGTCGGCAAGGCCGACGTCTGTCCGTACAACCGCGAGGGGGCGGCGGGGATCGACGATGGCAACGTCTACGACCGCTGTGAGACGCTGCGGGATCGTACCCGGGATCTGACCGGCGAAGGCGGCGACACGACCGCAGAGAACCTGGCCGCTCGCGCCCGTAGCCAGCAGATCGGCCTGGCCGACAGCGGTAGTCAGGCTACGAGCACGTTCCTCGAGACGGCGGGCGAACCGACACCGTACCCGCCCGATCTGCCCGAGTACGGTGAGGGTGGCCCCGTCGGGGCCGAAACCGAGTACTGCCCGTTCTACGCGCAGTACCTCGCGGACCTTCCGGACGACGAGGACGGCGCTGCCGCGGAAGCGGTCCCCTACGATTTCACCGACGCCGGCATGGTTACGCCCGAGGACCTGGTCGCCCGCGCCGCCACACACGGCACCTGCCCCCACTCGATAATGGGGGCTGCTCTCGGCGAGGTCGAGGTCGTCATCGGGAACTACTACCACGCGTTTGACCCCCGAACGGTCGGCTCCTTCACCGGCGCACTGCTCGACGATTCCACCTTCGTCGTCTGCGACGAGGCCCACATGTTAGAGCCCCGCGTGCGCGACCTGGTCAGTGAGGGCGTCGCCGACGCGACGCTCCGGGACGCCGAAACCGAACTCTCGAGAGTTATCCAGCCGATCAAGTTCGAACGCGAGGGCCGACAGGCTGAAGGCGGCTCCAAGACCGCCGACGCCGACCTCGTGCGCGGGGAACTCGCGGACAGCGACGTCTCCTTCGAGGAACTCAACCGAACCCTCGAGTTCGTCCGCGATCTCCGAGCCGAACTCGACCGCCGGGTCACCGCCTATCTCGACCGCAACTACCGAGGCTGGGAGTCGGACCTGACCGACCTCGACGACGAGGAACTCCCGCTTCGCGATCCCGCCGAGCCGGCCGAAGACGACCTCTCCGAGTGGGCGAGGGAAGCCGGATACGGCGACGCAGACTGGGTCCGTGCCGAAGCCGTCGGCGCGGTCGTCGCCCGCATACTGAACGAGGCAGAGGACGAAGACCGAACCCGCGCCGCACCCGCGGTTGGCCGCGTCCTCGGCGAGTGGTACCGGCAGGGCCACACCGACTACTTTCGGGAGATCGAACTCGAGCGCACCTGGGACGACACCGAGCCTGCCGACTCGTGGCGGCGGGCCTACAACGCCCGACTCGCGTTGCACAACTGCGTTCCCAGCGACGCCATCGGTGACCGACTCGGTATGTTCGGTGGTGGCATCCTGATGAGCGCGACTCTCGAGCCGATGGATGCGTTCACCGAGGTGACGGGCCTCCAGTATCTCGCGCGCGAGGACGACCGGCCGGTGGTCGAACGCCGATACGGGCTGCATTTCCCCGCGAAGAATCGCGAGAGCTTCGCGGTTGCCGCGCCGAAGTTCACGTACGACAATCGCGGCCGCCCCGGTGATGACAATCAGACCCGGACCCACTACGCGAATGCCATCGCGAAGGTCGCCCGGCTGCCCGGCAACGTCCTCGTCGGCATGCCCAGTTACGCCGAAGCCGAGTGGGCCGCCGGCGTCCTCGAGGAGCGGGTCGACAAGCCGATCCTGCGCGACGCCGCGAGCGACGACGAGACGACCCAGTCGCTCAAAGCCGACTTCTTTGCGGGCGAGGGGAAGGTCCTCGTCACGAGCCTGCGGGGGACGCTGACCGAGGGCGTCGACTACAGCGGCGACCGACTGGCCGCGGCAGTCGTCTGTGGTGTTCCGATCGTCAATACCTCGAGTCCGCGGACGAAAGCCGTCCGCCGGGCCTACGACGATGCCTTTGGCGATGGCTTTACCTACGCACTGACGATCCCCGCAGTGCGGAAGGCCCGGCAGGCGATCGGTCGCGTCATCCGCAGCCCCGACGACGTCGGCGTGCGCGTCCTGTTAGACGAACGCTACGCCCGCGAGAGCTGGGACTCGGTGCGCCCATATCTGCCCGACGACGGCGAGTTCCAGCCGGTCAGTCCCGATATGCTCGATGTCGGCCTCGAGCGGTTCCGCTCGCGGCTCTCTTCGCAGTGAGCGCGGCCTCTCGGCCTCGAGTTACGCAGTCAGCGCGAGCGCCTCGAGACGACGCCGAACCGGGGCCTTCAAGCGTGACCATCACCGACCCCTGACTGTCAACTGTGTCCGAATTTTCGCCGCTTGGCGTCGGACCGATCCCGCTCGCTGCTGAATCCAGTGGGCTGGCGGTGACGCCCGAGATGCTCGTCGTGTTCGGGATCATCCTCATCGCCCTCGTGTTGTTCGTGACCGAATGGCTCCCGATCGACGTGACTGCCATTCTGGTGATGGTGCTGTTGATGGTTCTCGGTGTCGACGGCGTGGTCAATCTCACCGAGATCTCGACGACAGAAGGGACATCCGGCTTCTCGAACTCGGCGACGATCACCGTGCTGGCGATGCTCATTCTCAGTTCCGGGATCAGCCAGACGGGGGTCGTCCAGATCATCGGTCGCAAGATGTCCGCGTTCGCCGGTGACGACCTCGATAAACAGTTACTTGCAACGATCGGCGTCAGCGGCCCGATTTCGGGCTTTATCAACAACACGCCGGTCGTCGCCATCCTCGTGCCCGTCATCTCCGACATCGCCCACAAGGGGAAGACCTCGCCCTCGAAACTGCTGATTCCGCTCTCGTATGCCTCGATGTTCGGCGGGATGCTCACGCTCATCGGGACCTCGACGAACATCCTCGCGAGCGACGTCTCCGCTCGCCTGCTCGATCGGCCCTTCTCGATGTTCGAGTTCACCCAACTGGGACTCATCGTCCTCGTCGTCGGCAGCATCTATCTCATGACCATCGGCCACCGACTGTTGCCCGAGCGCGTCCCCGTCGACGAAGACTACGTCCAGGAGTACGCCATCGAGGAGTACCTGACCGACGTCGTCGTCGACGACGACTCCCCGCTGATCGGGTCGACCGTCGACGACGCTATCGACCACGTCGCGTTCGACGCCGACATCCTGCAGGTCGTCCGCGACGGCGAGGAGTTCATCGAGCCGATCGGCCAGAAGACGCTCCAGGCCGGTGACATGCTCCGGCTGCGGGCTGACCGCCCGACCGTCCAGCAACTCGTCGACCGGGAGACGCTCACTCTCGCCGGCAACCCCGAGACCGCGGACGAACTCGAGCCCGAGGCGGTCGCCGAGCGAACTCTCGTCGAGGTCGTCGTCCCGCGGGGGTCGTTTCTCGTGGGTGAATCGCTCGAGAGTTCGACGTTTCGCCAGCGCTACGACGCGACCGTGCTGGCCTTCCGCAGTCGGGGTGAGACGGTGCGGACCAACATGGACGAGCGCCGGATCCGCGTCGGTGACACGCTGTTAGTCCAGGCGGCCCCGGACAGCATCGATCGCCTCTCACAAAACGACGACTTCATCGTCGCCCACGAGCCCGACGAACCCGACTATCGAACCGAAAAGATCCCCCACGCAACGGCGATCATGGCGGGCGTCGTCGGCTTCGTCGCCGTCCCCTGGGGGACGGTCGGCTCCGCCCTCACTGGCGTGACCGGCGTCGGCGCGTTCAGTGCGCTGTCCGCACTGTCCTTGCCGATCCTCGTGACGGCGCTCGCGGGCGTCGTCGCAATGGTTGCGACTGGCGTGCTCAGACCGACCGAAATCTACGATGCCGTCGAGTGGGACGTGATCTTCCTGCTGGCCGGCATTATCCCGCTGGGAATGGCCTTAGAGCAGACCGGCGGCGCGGACCTGCTTGGTAGTCTCGTCGCCGCGACCGGCGCGTACCTGCCGGCGCTTGGCGTCCTGTGGGTGTTCTACCTCGCGACGGGGCTGATCACGGGCGTCATCTCCAACAACGCGAGCGTCGTGTTGATGCTGCCGATCGCCGTCGAGACCGCCTCCCAGATCGACGCGAACCCGTTCGCGTTCGTGCTCGCCGTGACGTTCGCGGCTTCGACCGCGTTTCTCACGCCAGTTGGCTACCAGACGAATCTCTTCGTTTACGGCCCCGGTGGCTACAAGTTCTCGGACTTCGTCCGGGTCGGCGCACCGTTGCAGCTGCTTCTCTCCGTCGTGACCACCCTCGGCATCGCCTTTTTCTGGGGCCTGTAGCTCGATGCGCCGGTGACTACTCGTCCGCTGTGTCCTCGTCTTCGTCCGACTCCTCGTCGTCCTCGAGCGCCGGTTCGGCTTCGTCACCGCGCTCGAGTTCCTCTTTAAGCTCACGTTCTCGCTGGTGGTCCTCTGCGTCGTCGGCTTGCTTGTCTCGGCCTTCTTTCGTATCTCCCATGACCACGGCCTACACCAGTGAGTGGCATAACGCTGTGCCCGTTGAATGCGCGGCCGTTACCGCGACCTGGCCCGGCCGAGCGGGCGAAGCGCGGCCGCGTTCGGCACCACTCGAACGAGCGCCGATGTCGGTTCGTACGCCTCGCGGTCGGTCGGTGACTTCGCCGCGGTGAGCTTCCAGAACCCGGGCGAATCGAACCGCAACTGGCACAGCCCACGCTCGTCCGTTCGTGCCGACTTCGTTTGCGTTGCGACGATCGCTCCCTCGACCGGCTGGCGTCGATTGTCCCGAACGCGAACGGTAACCTCGGTCCCGACAGCCACCTCTCGCCGGTCGACGCCCAGTCGGAGCTGTCGAATGACCTTCATGTGGGAACGTAACACAGGTCCGTCAAAAAGTGGCTGCCCTGTGTGTTCCGGTCGTGAGGGTGAGCGACCTGCAGGCCATCACGGCACAGTCCCGGTTCACCGAGGGCAGGAATGCTACCCGTCCTCGGCCGGCTTACTCGGTGGCGACGACGTGGGCGTCGTCGGGATCGAACCCGACCGTCAGTTCGTTTCCGGCGGGGACCTCGGGCAACTGGAGGACGATCTCAGTGTCGTTCCACCGGCCGTGGACCCGGACGGTTTCCCCGAGGAACTCGCTGGTTTCGACGGTCACCGGCAGCCGGTTGCTCGAGGCGTCCTGCGAGAGCGCCCCCGGGCGCACGCAGACGACGACCCGGTCGGCCCCCGGTGGGACCGATGAGACCGTCACGGTCTCGCCGCCGACATCGAGCCGCGTCCGGTCGCCGTCTCGGCCTCGAACTGCACCCTCGAGAACGTTGTTGTCGCCGACGAACTCGGCGACGAAGCGCGTCGCGGGCGCGCGGTAGATCTCCTGTGGGCGGCCGACCTGCTCGATCCGGCCACCGTTCATGACGGCGACCCGATCCGAGATCGCCAGCGCCTCCGCCTGATCGTGGGTGACGTAGACCGTCGTGATCTCGAGGTCCGACTGAATCCGCGTGATCTGTCGACGTAGCGACTCCCGGAGCCGTGCGTCGAGCGCGCTCAGCGGCTCGTCGAGCAAGAGCAGGTCGGGAGCCGGCGCGAGCGCACGCGCCAGCGCGACCCGCTGGCGCTGTCCGCCCGATAGCTCCTCGGGATCGCGGTCACCGGCCCCCGCGAGGTCGACCAGTTCGAGCAACTCCCGAACGCGTTCGTCGACGGTCAGTCCATCAGGCGGCTCCCGAAACCGTAGCCCGTAGCCGACGTTCTCGGCGACGCTCATGTGGGGGAACAGCGCGTAGCTCTGGAAGACGACGCCGACGTCTCGGTCCTCGGGCGGAACGCCGGCCATCTCCTGGTCGTCGAAGCGGACGGCTCCCTCGGTCGGTGTCTCGAAGCCGGCGACCGTCCGTAGCGTCGTCGTCTTGCCACAGCCCGAGGGCCCGACGAGGGTGAAAAACTCCCCGTCGCGGATCGTCAGGTCGATCCCCTCGAGCGCGACGGTCCCGTCGTAGCGCTTCGAGACGCCCTCGAGCGTGAGTTCGGTCACCGCTCGAACCTCCCGCCGACGCGGTCGACGACGACGAAGCTGGCGGCCGTGACGACCAACAGCACTGTTCCCATGGCGATCGCGGGGCCGGAGCGGCGGCCGAGGTAGCGCTCGACGGCGACGGGCATCGTGTACGTGTCGCCGCCGCCCGCCAAAATCACCGTCGAAGAGAACTCCCCGATCGAGATGGCGAAGGCGAAGGCCGCGCCGGCGACGATGCCACTGGCCACGAGCGGCAGTTCGATGTCCCGGAGCGCGCGGGCCCGGGAGGCCCCCAGCGCTCGAGCGGACTCGACCATGGCCGGGTCCAGGTTCGAAAGCAGCGGCGAGACGTTGCGCGTGACGAAGGGGTAAGCCGCGACCGCGTGGGCGGCGACGATGGCGACCGCGCCCGTGACCTGGAACCGCCAGCCGCCGGGCAACGGGATTCCGAAGACCAGTCCCTGCAGCAAGCCGATCCCGAAGACGACGCCGCTGACCGCCAGCGGCAGCATCGCCAGCGCGTCGACGACGGCCCCGGCGCGGCCGGCGCGGGCCGTCACGGCCGAGACGACCACGCCCATCGGCACGGCGACGACGAGCGTCGCGATCCCGAACAGCACCGAGTTCCGGATCGCCACCCACGGCAGCGTCTGGTAGCTGGCCCCCTCGAGCTGGCGCTCTATCAGGAACGCGTAATGTCGGAGCGTGAATCCGCTGCCGTCGGTGAGACTGCCGATGACCAGACTCGCCAGCGGCCCGACGAAGACCACCAGCGCGATCAGGCCGTAGCCGACGATCGCCAGCCGGCGCGGCGACAGCGCCGTCCGCAGGTCGGGGAAGAGCGGCCGTCTCGCGGGCGCGGCGGCCGACCGAGCCAACCCCGACTGGGCGGACTCGTACCGGAGATAGGCGTAGGTGAGCCCGAGCGAGAGCAGCGTCTCGAGGACGGCCAGCGCCGCGGCCTCCGAGTAGGCCAGTTGGCGCACTCGGTCGTAGATCCAGACCTCGACGGTCGCGAGCTGGAGCCCGCCCAGCGCGAGCACGATGGGGAAGGTCATGAACGTGAAAATAAACGTCAGGAGCGCACCGGTCAGGATCGCGGGCACGAGCTGGGGGACGACCACGTCGCGAAACGCCCGTCTGGGGCCGGCTCCGAGGCTGCGGGCGGTTTCGACGGCCCGGCGGTCGACCGACTCCCAGGCGGCGACGGTGACGCGGGCGACAAGCGGCGCGTTGTAGAACGCGTGGGCGACGATCACGATCGCTAACGGATTCCACTCGATGAACGGGTACGGCCCGAGCCCGACGACGCCGAGCAGGCCGTTGAGCGTTCCGGCCCGGCCGAACATCGCGTAGAAGCCGACCGCGACCATGATACCCGGCAGCACGAACGGCAAGATCGTCAGCGACCGCAGCGTCTGCCGACCCTGGAACTCGTAGGTCGCGAGAATATAGGCGGCGGGCAGCCCCAGCGCGACGCTGGCGACCGTCGACAGCGCCGCCTGATAGGCGGTAAAGCCGAACAATCCCCATCGGACCCCCGGCGTCTCGAGGGCGAGCCACGGCACCGGCAGGTCCAGCCCGGGGATCGGACGCACGACAGCGACCGACACCGAGACGGCCCCGAGCCAGCCGGCGAGCGACTCGAGGTGCGTTCGTATTGCAAGGGGCTCGGCGACGATGTCCGCGAGCGCGCCGACGTAGAACGGGTCGGTCAGGACCGCACGGACGTGTGCGAGCGTTGGCCGCCCCGCCTCGAGGACGGCCTCGACGAAGACGACGCCGACCGGCAGGTAGAGCATGACCGCGAGGATGGCCGCCGTCGCGAGGGCCGAAAGCGAGAGGGCACGCTGCTCGAGGCGCGACCGAAGCCGATGGCGATCCGGAGCGGACACGGGCCTACTGGCCGGCGAACTCGCGGGCCCAGTCGTCGACCCATTCGTCGACGTTCCCCTGGAGTCGGTCGTAGCCGAGCGTTACCGGTTCCGGCGGGACGTGGGCGTACTGGGCGAATAACTCGTCCAAGTCGACGTGTTCGTCGCCGACGGCCGGGAACTGGACGTTTCGCTGGGCGAGTTCGGCCTGGGCGTCGCTCGAGAGGACGAACTCGAAGAAATCGTATGCGATGTCGACATCCGACGCGTCCGCGAAGAGTCCCATCCCCTCGGGGTTGGCGTAGCCTTGCCCGTTCGGGAATGCGACCTGATGGCGGCTCATCTCGTAGTCGTACTCGTTCGCGTACACCTGATCGGTCGAGTAGGAGACGACCATCGACCGCTCGCCCTCCATGTACGCGCCGCTGTACGATTCCGTCCAGTCGTCGAGGACGCGAACGCCGTTGTCCTCGAGGTCGCGCCAGTAGTCGAGGTAGCCGTCCTCGCCGTAGGCGTCGATCGTCCACAGCAGGAACGCCCGTCCGGGATCCGACCCCTGTGCGTTCTGTGCGAGCAACGCGTCCTCGTAGCCCGGCCCGGTCAGTTCCTCGAGCGTCTCGGGTTCGTCAACGCGGCGCTCGTCGTAGACGAGACTGATGTAGCCGGTGTCATAGGGGAGGACGCGCCCGTGGGGATCACCCATCTCGAGGTCGTCGCGGACGCGCTCGGCGTTGTCGAGTCGATCGATCTCGAGTTCCTGCAGGAGCCCGCCTTCGCCGAGTTCGTCGTCGATCCGGACGAGATCGTCGACGTTGAGCCCGAAGTAGACGTCGACATCGATGTCGGCGTTTTCCTGCTCGCGACTGATGTACTGGTTGAGGCCCTGGTCGGGAACCGTCCATTCGATTTCGGCGTCGTGGTCCGCCTCGAACGTCTCCTTGAGCCACGGCCCGGCCGAGTTCTCGGTATTGACCATCGAATCGTACGTTGCGACCCGGAGGACTCCGTCGTCGCTTCCACCCTCCTCACGCGTCAGACAGCCGGCGACGCTGGCGGCCATCCCGCCGCCGAGTGCACTGATAACCGTTCGTCGATCCATTACCCGGTGGTTACACTGAGTTGTCTTAAGCAGCGTGATCGACCACTCGCTCCTCTCACACGGACGACCGTCGGTCAGTTCCAGCGCATCCCGGACCCGCTACGGGATATGCCGGGACCCGGTGACAGCAGCCGGTCTCACTCTGATAAAACCTATACCGCTCTGGTGAGAGTCCCGGATGTGACAGAGACCGCGAACGAGGATATCGGCTCGAGCCGCCAGCGCCGGTACGTCCTCGCGGGAATCGTCGTCGTCCTCGGCGTCGTAACCGGCGGTATCTTGCTCGAGGTGCTCGGGACGATCCTCCTCTCGCTGACCGTGGCGTACGTCCTCGTGCCGGTCCAGCGCTGGTTCGTTAGGCGCGGGCTCACCGAGTGGACCGGCGCGTTGGATGCGACCTTGGTCGGTTTCGGCGTCGCACTCGCGGTCAGCACGCCGCTGGTCGTCGCGTTCTACTTCCGGCTCGAGCAGGTCGTCGACGCCGTCATGGCGCTGCCCCGTGAGCTGTCCGTCTCGCTGTTCGGGCTGACGTACGCGATCGAGACCGGGCAGGTGCAGGCTACCGTCCTCGAGTTCGTACAGGGAGCCGCGGCCTCGCTTGCGCTGGCGCTGCCGGTGCTCGCGATCAAGGCCGCGCTGTTCGGCGTCCTCCTGTTCGGCATCCTGCTCAAGGGCGACGCGGCGGGCCGGGCCGCGATCGCACCGGTGCCCCACGCGTATCGGGATATCGTCCACGCGCTGGCTCGACGGGCCCGCGAGACGCTGTACGCGATCTACGTCCTGCAGGTCGCGACGTCGATCGCGACGCTGGCCGTCGCCTACCCGCTGTTCTGGGCGCTGGGATACGAGGCGGCGCTGACGCTCGCGATTGCCGCCGCCGTCCTCCAGTTCGTTCCGATCATCGGCCCGAGCATGCTCGTCGTCCCGATCGCACTCTATCACGTCGCCGCCGGCGACCTCGTCGCGGCGACGCTGCTCGCCACGCTGGGCCTCGTCCTGATTGCCTGGCTGCCCGACGTCGCCGTCCGACCGCGACTGGCCAGACGCTCGGCTGGCCTCCCCGGTAGCCTCTACTTCGTCGGCTTCACCGGCGGCCTCTTTACCCTCGGCGCGATCGGCGTCGTCGTCGGCCCGCTGCTCGTCGCCGTCTTCGTCGAGGCCGTCGACTTGCTCGCAGACGAGGTCAACGGCGACGCCACGTTCACCGACCTGGCCGAAGGCGACCACGAGGGTCCCGCAAGCGACACCGACGAGACGGCGCAGACGTTCGAGGAACCGGATTCGAAGGTTGCTGACGACTGATGTGAACCGCCACGGGCGCGGTGGCCCGTGGCTTCCCGTGGATTAGTCGGACACACCCGCGACACCATCGGCGTGGTGACCTCTGGCGGTGTCGTGGGTCACGGTCGGCTGGTTCACACAGCCCGATGGCTGCCGTCGCAGCTTCCGCACGTTGGGAAGCGTCTTGAGAGCAGGCACATTCCTATCCAGTGTCGCCAATCCCTTCTTGGCGATGTTGATAGCCGCGTTCCGGTCAGCGTGGTCTTGCCGCCCACAATCCACGCACTTGAATCGCTTCTTGTTCCGGTTTGCACGAGTTGTCTGCTCACACTCGGTGAGTGAACACGCCTGACTCGTGTATTCCGGGTTGATTTCGTCGGACGGTACCCCTTGGAACGCGGCTTTGTACGTGATGAACTCTCGAAGTTTGCGGAACGGAAGTGAGTGGAGGCGACGGTTCATCCGGGTGCCATAGTCAATCGAGTCCCGCATCTCTTTGAGGTCTTCAAAGACGATGACGGGCTTCTCGAACTGCGACACCCACTCCACGACTTGTCGAGAGACTTTGTGGAGTTGGTCGTGGACGAACCGTTCCTCTTGTTGCTCGAACGCCCGGTCGAACGACGACTTCCCGTTGTTTTGCATCCGCTTTCGCATCGTGAAATATCGATGGCGTTCCTCCTTGATTTCAGGGAAGTCGATGACCACCGAATCAACGATGTCGTCCTCGTGGAGGGCAGCGAGCGCAACGCAGTCCTCGTTACTATCTATACCCACCACCGTTCGTGACTCCTCTTTGTCTCGGACTTCGGCTTCCGTGTGGGTGATGGTGATGTGGAGTTCGTACTTCTCGTTCCGCCTCATCGCTTCTGCCGTTCCGACACGCCAGGCATCGGATTGGATGGCGTGGCGGAGTTGTTCGAGGGCGTCGGGTGAACCGCAAAGAGTGCCTTTCACCGGGTTGTACGGCTTCGCGCTGATACGGTAACGGATACAGTCGTCTTCGAGGAACAGGTTGTACCCTTCCTCGTAGTTCGACCGGAGCGGGTACGCGCTGTCTGTGGTGTGGCTGGGGTGGTTGTAGTCGTCGTACTCGTAATAGTTTTCCATCGCTTCGAGCGACTTCTGTACGACGAGTTGGGCGGTGTTGTTCACGAGGTCGGCGTCAGACTCCAAGTCTTTCCGAATCTTAGCCCAGTCATCACCGTTCTTTGCCCGGCGGATGGTTTCGTTGTACACGCGGCGGGCTTCGAGGAAGGCGTCGTCCAGAAGTTGCTGACCGGACTCGTCTGGTTGGAGTTGGAAAACGAGTGTTTTGGTCAGCGACTTCTGCATATTCTAATCGTGGTACTGCGGTCTTGTAAAGGTATGGAAGAAAGATGATAGGTTGGCCGAGTGTCGGGCTTCTCCCCCGCGCCCGGTGGCGCGGGGTACTCGCCCTCGTTTCTTTAGTATAGACTCCTGTCAGTCAGTGTCGACCCACCCCTACCCTGTCATGCGAGTGCGCCGGGACCCAGTGACAGCAGCCCGTATGAGCCAGAGACCGTCCGGATTGACGACTGGGCGCTGATGACACACCGTCTTGGACCACCGACACTTTTCTCCCTGTCGTCCTTTCGTCTAGTATGGTTCAGACGCGAACGCTCGTCAACGCGATTATCGGCGCTGTTATCAGTGTCGTCGCCTCGTTTATCCCGGGATCGACCGTCCTCGGCGGGGCTATCGCGGGCTTTCTCGAGGGACCGGACGAACGAGCGGGCGCGATCGCGGGGGCGCTGGCCGGGGCGATCACGTTCGTCCCCTTCCTGATTTTCGGGTTCTTCTTCGCCGGGTTTCTCGGCCTCGGACTGATCGGCGGCCTCCCGATCGAAGGGGTGGTTCTGTTCACGCTCGTGATTTTCAGCGCCGGTTTCTTCCTCCTCCTGTATACCGTCGGCCTCTCGCTGCTCGGCGGCTACCTCGGCGCGTACCTCGCACGGGAGTATCCCGATCGCCATCGGCGAACGAGGGAGACGGTCGGCTTTGACACGGACGCGTCTCGCCGGTCCGAGACGTCATCGACGCGCCTCGACGAGTTCGAGAGCCCCGACGCGGCCGACCGCACGGACGATCGGTATTCGAAGCGAGAGCGTGACCGCGATGCCGACCGAGAGCGGTGAGCACACTTACTCGTATCTGAGTGCGTCGATCGGGTCCGTCCGGGCGGCCCGCCAGGCCGGATACAGTCCGGCGAGGATACCCACGACCATCCCTACGGCGATCGCGAGCGCGACGTACTCGAGCGGGTAGACCAACGGGAGATCGATGTACTGGGCCCCGAGATAGCCGGCGACGAGCCCCAGCCCGGTCCCCAGGATCGCGCCGATGATGCCCAGGATCACCGACTCGGTCAGGAACAGCCCGAGAATGTCGCGATTTTGCGCGCCGACGGCTTTCATGATGCCGATCTCGCGGGTCCGCTCGGTGACGCTGACGAGCATGATGTTCGCGATGCCGATCGAGCCGACCAGCAAGGAGATTGCCGCGATCCCCACGATGAAGTTCTGCAAGAGATTCAACACGTCCTCGAGCTGGCCGAGCAGTTCCGTACTCGTCTGGAACTGCACCTCGAGGTCATTACCCAGCAACTCGCTGGCGTCGGAGGCGTCGCTCTCGAGGTAGTCGGTCGCGCTTTCGCGGGCGGCGTCGATGTCGGCCTGATCGGCCGATTCGGCCTCGACGATGATCGCGAGGAAGCGGGCTTCGCCGCCGGTGACACTCTGGTTGCCACCGTCAGTGCCACCGCCAGCGCCACCGCCACCGCCGATCCCCAGCATCGACGCCTGCTCCGTGTAGTAGGGATCCGTCGGCACGTAGATCCGCGGTGAGGATTCGAACCCCTCGAACGGACTCAGCCCCTCGCTGTTGTCGGTGATGCCGACCACCTTGACGTCGGTTTGCTGCCCGCCGAGCATCGCCACGGTGAGGGTGTCGTTGAGGCTGACGTTCTCCTCGAACTGATTCGCAGCCGCCGGGTTGAGCACCGCTTCGTCTGCTTCCATCTCGAACTGTCTGCCCTCGGCGATACGCTCCTCGCGGATGTACGACGGCCCCGACGCGATCATGCCGCTTCCCTGTGCGACCGTCTCCTCGCCGTTCGAGATCGCTTGTGTCTGGAGCGTCGCGTAGCCGTAGGCCGCCTCGACGTCCTCTAAGTCCTCGACTGCCTCGAGGTCGTCTTGCGTAAAGACGGGCTGGGCACCCGCCAGCGGGCCGCCCTCGCTGTCGGGCTCAGCGGCCCAGCCGTAGACGTTGCGCTGGTCGTCGGGACTGATGTCGCCGATCACGCCGGCCTGGAGGCTTGCGCCCAGCGTGACAAAGGCGATCACCGCCGCGATGCCGATCACGATCCCGAGCGTCGTCAGCGCCGACCGGAGCCGGTGGCCGCGGATCGACCGCCATGCGAGACGCAGGCTCTCGAGCGGATTCATTCGCTGCTCCCTCCTGGTTCTTGGCCGGCCGGCGACCCTGTCCGTGACTCGCCAGTCCCGTCGAGTTCTTCGATCCGCTCGATCTTTCCATCAAGGAGGTGGATGATCCGGTCGGCCCGCTCGGCGACGTGGCGCTCGTGAGTGACGACGAGCATCGTCGTCCCGCCCTCGTGGAACTCATCGAAGAGGTCGAGGATGTCGGCCTCGGTGTCCGTATCGAGGTTTCCCGAGGGTTCGTCGGCCAGCACGATCGCCGGGTCGTTGACCAGCGCCCGCGCGAGCGCGACCCGCTGGCGCTGGCCGCCCGACAGTTCGTTTGGCATGTGATCGATCCGGTCGCCGAGGCCGACGCGCTCCAAGAGATTCCGTGCCCGCTCGCGGCGCTCGTCTCGATCGATGCCCTGGAACAACTGCGGCAGGGCGACGTTCTCGACGGCGTTCAGCCGCGGCATCAGGTTGAACGTCTGGAAGACGAAGCCGACCTCGGTTCCTCGCAACTGCGTCCGTTCGCGATCGCTTAATGCCCCAACGTCACGACCCCCGACGACTACCGTTCCTTCGGTCGGCGTGTCTAGACAGCCCACCAGATTCATCAGCGTCGACTTCCCCGAGCCACTCGGCCCCATGATCGCGGTGTAGGAGCCACGGGAGACCTCGAGGGAGACGCCGTCGAGTGCGTGGACCGGCTCGCCGATCCGGTAGGTTTTGCGGACGTTCGAAAGAGAGACGGCCGTGTCCGAACTCGCCATGTCCGTTCGACGACGGACGGTCTGAAAAAAGTTCTGCGCAACGTCACGCCGATTTCGGCGACTGCTTCGACGCGCTACCACTCTCCGCTCGCTGTTTCACCGGCCATCGGCTCGTCACCGCGGAGGATGACGTACGCGAGCAGTGCGATGACGCCGATGGGAAAAACCAGGAACAACAGCGCGCCGATGCCGAGCGCCCACGCGAGTTCGTTGTTCTCGCGCTTTGCGGCGTCTTTGTACACCCAGTCGGCAGCGCCGACTGGCGATCACGACCCCGATGATGAACCCGATCACCATCGCGATCAGCATCGTTGTGCCGTCGATCTCAGCCGTTTCGCCGCCGGCTTGCAAGAGAAGGAGGGCGTATTACAACATTATTTCACCCGACGCGAGCGGCCGGTCGTTCGAACGCGGGACCATCGGTGTCGATCGAGTGTCGTTCGATCGACGGAGGGTAGGGTCAGTTCAACCATGGTATAATTAAATATACATATATTGGATTAATATGATACAAATAAATTTCTCTTGGTAACAACAACTGATAGTACTTCGTTCCATGTTAACTTGCCAGCTCAGCAAGTTATTTGTGACTCCTCAATGGTAGTCTGATTGAACAATGCCCTCCATCGACATCTCAGACGTAACGAAGCGGTACGGCACCGACACAGCCCTCGAGGGGCTGGACCTCACCGTCGAGCGCGGCGAAACCTACGGCTTTCTCGGACCCAACGGCGCGGGGAAGTCGACGACGATCAATCTCGTGCTCGATTTCATTCGGCCGACCAGCGGCGAGGTGCGCGTGTTCGATCTCGACGCGCAGGCGAACGCCCTCGAGATCCGCAAGCGGACTGGCATCCTCCCCGAAGGTGTCGAGCCCTACGACCGCCTGACTGGCCGCCAGCACGTCGCGTTCGCGATCGAATCGAAGGAGGCCGACGACGACCCTGACGATCTCATCGAGCGAGTTGGGCTCTCGGCAGACGCGGCCGACAAGAAAGCCGGCGGTTACTCAAAGGGAATGACCCAGCGGCTCATGCTCGCGACGGCGCTAGTCGGCGAGCCGGACCTGCTGATTCTCGACGAACCGTCGACCGGCCTCGACCCTAACGGTGCGCGCCGGATGCGCGAGATCATTCGTGAGGAAAACGACCGCGGCGCGACCGTCTTCTTCTCGTCACACGTCCTCGGGCAGGTCGAGGCGGTCTGTGACCGCGTCGGCATTCTGCGTGACGGCCACCTGATCGCCGAGGACACGATCGAAGGGCTACGTGACACGATGCCCGATCAGACTCGGCTTCGCGTGACCCTCGATCGCGTTCCCGAAGACTCGACAGCCGCTCTCGAGGCAGTCGAATCGATCGACGGCGTCGCGTCGGTGACGCCGGAGGGCCGGACCCTCGTCGTTGCCTGTGAGGATCGTGCGAAGACGACCGTGTTACACACGATCGAGGAGTACGGTGTGACCGTCGAGGACTTCGCAACCGACGAGTCCTCGCTCGAGGACCTGTTCGTGGCGTACACATCGGACGCCACGCCGGCGGAGGTGGCCCAATGAGCGCGATCGTCGTCGCGAAAAAGGACTTTCGGGATGCCGTTCGCTCGCGCGTGTTGCTTGCACTGACCGGGCTGTTCGCCCTGTTTACTGTTGGCGGTGCGTTTCTGGCCTCGCGGCTCTCCGCGTTGTTCGAGGAGGGTGGTGCGGAGTCGACGCTCGATCTGATTCTCGCGTTGCAGACGCCCGCTGGCTTTCTCGTCCCGATTATTGCCTTGTTCGTCGGCTACGGTGCGATCGCCGGCGAGCGAGAGAGCGGGAGCCTGCAGTCCCTGCTCGGACTCCCCCATCGTCGCCGGGATGTCGTCCTGGGGAAGGTCCTCGGTCGGACGGGCGTGGTTGCCGTCTCGATTCTGGTCGGCTTTACCGTCGGCCTGCTTGGACTCGTCGCGTTCGTCGGCTCGGTCTCGCTCGTTGACTACATCGCCTTCACGCTGGTGACGGTGCTGTTCGGATTCGTCTACGTCTGCCTTGGCGTTGGCCTCTCCGCGATGACGCAGTCGACGACCAGAGCGGCAGTCGGTGCGGTCGGGCTCGTCGTGGTGCTCTGGTTCGCCTGGAGCGTTCTCGCCCAGGCGCTGCTGTTCGTGATCGAAGGCACGGTCATCCCCGAAACGATTCCCGGCTGGTATATCGTCATGAACTCCGTGACGCCGGACGCCGCCTACGGGTCTGCGATCGCGGCCGTGCTCGGCGCTGGCCAGTTCACGGCGTCCAGCGCATACGAGGCCCAAGGACTACTCGATGGAAGCGTGCCGATCGTCGCCGAGCCGTGGTTCGGCTTCGTCCTGCTTGCACTCTGGGCGCTCGTCCCGCTTGCCCTCGGCCTCTGGCGATTCGATCGTGTCGACCTGTGAACACCTGCCGGGCCGACCGACGCAGCCAAGTTACAACGCTTTTCCCGTCGCCGCTCGCTTGCACACGCATGAAGACGGACGGTGGCTCAGACGCAGCGAAACGCCGCGCCGGCGAACGCGCGGCCGAGGCAGTCGCGGACGGCGACGTCGTCGGCCTCGGCACCGGCTCGACAACCGCCCACGCGATCCGGGCGCTTGGCCGGGCCGTCGACGACGGCCTCGAGATTCGCGGGATACCCACTTCGTTTCAGTCCCGCCGGCTGGCCCTCGAGGTCGGCATCCCGCTGACCGATCTCGACGCGGTCGACGGCGTCGACATCGCGATCGACGGCGCAGATCAGGTCGTTGACGATCCCGATACGGCCGCTCACGGCGCGCTCATCAAAGGCGGCGGCGCAGCCCACGCGCGCGAGAAACTCGTCGATTCGGCTGCCGATCGGTTCATCGTCGTCGCCGATCCCTCGAAACTGATCGAGTGCCTCGAGCGGTCGGTGCCGGTCGAAGTGCTGCCTGACGCCCACACCGTTGTGGCGGATCGCATCCAAGAGTTAGGCGGCGAGCCGACGCTGCGGGACGCCGAGTGCAAGGACGGCCCGGTCGTGACCGACAACGGCAATCTGGTGCTGGATTGTGCGTTCGGTCGGATCGACGATCCCGACGCGCTCGCGACGACGCTCTCGGCGATTCCTGGCGTCGTCGAACACGGGCTGTTCGTCGGCCTCGCCGACGTGACCTACGTCGGGCGCGAGGACGGCGTCGAGCGCCGGGAGTACTGACGACACTCATCGACTGCGAACGGGACGGATCGCGCGACGCTTGTGGCTCAAGCGGCTGCCGCGTCGGCGTCGGTATCGGCCGCCCGCTCGGTGTCCGTCGAGCGCGACAGCAAGAGCACGGTCAGATAGAGCACGCCCAGTAGCCGCGCCGCTGGCACCACCCACAGTCGGGGCTCGAGGTCGTCGGTGTTGGCATACACCAGCTGCTGGCTGAGCGTGATGAGCGGTCGCGGAACCAAGACGAGTACCAGCCCGGCGAGCCCGAGCAGCGCGCTAACGAGCGTCGATCCCTCGCGGCCGCGGGCGAGTAGCCAGACGAAGACCAGTCCCTCGAGCCGCGCGCCGGTCAGCGCGAGCGGCCGTCGCCGGGCCGCCTCGGGGTTTCGCAGGCCGATCCGCTCGCAGGCCTCGATCACCGGCCGCGGCATGACGATCTCGACGAGTCCGAAGCCGAGCAGGAGTGTGTGCAACATCGATGCCCTTCTACCGCGGCGAGGGGCAAAAAAGCGAGCTAGCGACCGCTCACGAGCGCGATGAATGAACACCTTTTCAATACCGTCACACCTCCCTCCGATGGAGACGATTCGATGCCCGAGACATCCGACAGGAAAGACGATCACATCCGCATCATCGAAGAGGAAGACATCGAAACGGACGGCGCGGGGTTCGCCGATATCGACCTCGTCCACGAGGCACTGCCGGATGTCCACCGCGACGAGATCGACACGACTACCTCGCTGTTCGGCCACGAACTCGCCGCCCCCATCGTCATCGAAAGCATGACCGGCGGCCACCCGAACACGACGAAGATCAACCGGGCCCTGGCCGAAGCCGCCCAAGAGACGGATATCGCCATGGGCGTCGGCAGCCAGCGCGCCGGCCTCGAGATCGACGACGAGGACTTACTCGAGTCCTACACGGTCGTCCGCGATGTCGCACCCGACGCCTTCCTCTATGGCAACGTCGGCGCGGCCCAGTTGCTCGAGTACGACGTCGGCGATGTCGAACGGGCCGTCGAGATGATCGACGCCGACGCGATGGCGGTCCACTTGAACTTCTTACAGGAAGCCGTCCAGCCCGAAGGTGACGTCGACGCGCGCGGCTGTCTCGACGCGATCGAGGCCGTCGCCGCCGACCTCTCGGTGCCGGTGATCGTCAAGGAGACGGGCAACGGAATCTCACGAGAGACCGCGCGTCGGCTCGCCGACGCCGGTGTCGACGCCGTCGACGTCGCTGGGCAAGGCGGCACGACGTGGTCGGGAATCGAGTCCCACCGCGCGGCCGCGGTCGGTGCCGACCGGCAGGAAGCGATCGGACAGCTGTTCCGTGCCTGGGGCGTCCCGACTGCGGTGAGTACGCTCGAGGCCGCTGCCGCCCACGACTGCGTGATCGCAAGCGGCGGCGTCCGCTCCGGGCTGGACATCGCGAAGGCGATCGCCCTCGGTGCGCGGGCCGGCGGGCTCGCCAAGCCGTTTCTCGCGCCGGCAGGCCAGGGAACCGATGCGGTCGTCGATTTGATCGAGACGCTCGCCCTCGAGTTGCGGACGGCGATGTTCGTCACTGGATCGGCGTCGATCCCGGAGCTGCGCGAGACCGACTACGTGCTGCTCGGTCGAACGAACGAGTACGTGACTCAGCGCCAGCGCTGAACGCTGGTTCGTTCCGTCCCTTTTTGACTCGTCGACTATCGGTGAGCAGCGACGCGACCGACACGCACGGCTATCCGGCGTGGCGTCGATAAAAAACGAAGCGGTCTAGACCTTACAGGTCGCGGGGCTGGACCGTCTTCCGGTCGTTGGCCTCAGCGCGTCGGGCCGCGTCGTCGAGCAGCTCGGAGACCTCCTCGTCGAGGGCATCGTAGAAATCCGAGGCGACGTTTTTGTCATCGAGCGCTTCCTTTACGGCGGCTTTGACGATAAGATCTGCCATACGGTGTATTCCTTTCCCGTTACCCTATATAACAGTTGTGCTTACTACCGGAAATACGGGGGTTGCAGCGGTTGATTCGCCGGTTTCGATGGCCAGAATCACCGGAAAGTATATGTCTGATGAGTGGGCATGGCCGATTTTCCAGCCGGAAACCCGTCGAATTTGGCTCGCGCGCGGTCCTCCGGGGCTCGCACGCACGTTCTGTCTCTCGGTCCGTTCGATTGCGCTCGAGATCGGGTCGACGGATTCGTGTGTCTCGACCGTGGAGGACGTGTATGCGCGAGCTCCTCGACGCCGTCGCCGATGGCTCGCTCTCGCCGGCGGCGGCCGAAGCCGAACTCAAGGGCTACGTCACCGGTGAGGCAGGCCGGTTCGATGCGGCCCGCGATCAGCGCCGAGGGGTCCCGGAGGCGATCTTCGCAGAGGGAAAATCGATCCCGCAGATCGTCGCACTGGCCGAAACCGCCCTCGAGACGACCGGGCGGGCACTACTTACCCGTGTCTCCGACCCGCAGTTTGCCGCTCTCGAGGACTACGTCGCGGAGACGACGCCAGACGCGACGATCCACCGCCACAGCGGCGCGGTTCGGGTGACGACCGCCGACTACGAGCCGCCGTCGCTCGACGCGACCGTTGGAATCGCCACCGGTGGGACGGTCGACGAGGCGGTCGCCGACGAAGCTGAGGCTGTCTGTCTGGATGCCGGCGCGACGGTCGACCGGGTCGATGATGTCGGCGTTGCGGCGCTCTCCCGGACGCTCGACCAGCTCGAGCGCTTCCGTGAGGCCGACGTGATGATCGTCGCTGCCGGCCGGGAGGGTGCATTGCCGACCGTCGTCGCCGGTCTCGTCGATACGCCGGTCATCGGCGTCCCCGTCTCGAGTGGCTATGGCTACGGCGGCGACGGCGAAGCGGCACTCGCCGGGATGCTCCAGTCCTGTACCGTCCTCTCGGTTGTCAACGTCGATGCGGGCTTTGTCGCCGGCGCACAGGCGACGCTGATCGTACAGGTGATCGCCGCTGCTCGTGAGTAGCTCGCATACGCCCGTGGAGAAAATTATTTACTGTATACGAAAAGCCAAACAGTGTTTGGAGAAGCTTATTTAACCATCCACTCGATATATTCGAATACCGGCTTCGGCCGGTGTGTCCAATGCCCAAGTGTAACCACTGCGGCGCACACGTCTCCGAACGGTTCGCACGCGTTTTCGCTAACGAACGCGGTGAGATCCACGCGTGTGTCAGCTGCTCGGCAAACGCTGGAATCGCTGAAGCCGCGAAAGAGCGCGCTCGCGGCGCCTGAACGTATCGCGACGACCGACCAGGGACCCCTACGGACGTGAGACTTTTTGCGGCTCCGTCCCATTCGACAGTCGATGGCCGAGGCTGACCACATCGTCTACGTCCTCGAGTGTGCCGATGGCTCTCTCTATACCGGTTACACGACCGATCTCGAGCGACGTGTGGCCGAACACGACGCCGGCGACGGTGCGAAGTACACTCGGGGCCGGACGCCGGTCGAACTTCGCTATCACGAACGATTCGACTCGAAGTCGGCCGCGATGTCCCGCGAGTACGAGATCAAGCAACTGTCGCGCGCCGAAAAAGAACGGCTCGTCGGGCTTGAGTGATCTGCAAGTGGTCGGTCTCGGAGCCGAGCTGTCCGTCCGACAACTAAATATGTGCTGGTGATGACAGTCGTCTCGAGATGCAACTCGATGTCGTCGACGAACTCAGACAGCCCGACTACACCGGCGAGAACCGTTGTGAACCGTGTACCGTCCTGAACCTGGTTATCGCGGCGGTGGCTGGCTCTCTTATCGCGCGGAAATCTCGTCTCGGCGGCCTGCTTGCTATCGGGATTTCAATCGCGCTGATCTACCTCCGCGGGTATCTCGTTCCTGGCACACCGACGCTGACCAAGCGATACCTCCCGCCGGCAGTCCTGCGCTGGTTCGGCAAGGATCCAGACCCCGACGTGGCGAGCGGCCTCGGCGGTACTGACACCCTGGCACCCGTAGACAGCGACGCAGGCCCCGGCGACGCCGATACTGACTCGGCCAACGCCGACGATGTGAGAAGCGCCGATGCGGCTGCAGCGTCCGAATCCGACGACGCCGGCGAAGCCGATGAACTCGCTGACGCCTCCGCACTCGATCTCGAGACACTGTTTCTCGACCACGACGTTCTCGAGCCCTGTGACGACCGGGACGACCTCTGTCTGACCGACACCTTCGAGGCTGACTGGTTCGACGAAATCGACGCCGTCGAGGAGTCGGGGCTCGATGCCGCGGCGGCCATCGACGCGTTCGGGTTCGATGCCGACTCCGACGACGTCGGCCTCGAGGAGCGCGGCGAGGCCCGTACCCTGCGTTCCCAGTCCGGCGTCGCGGGCCGCTGGCCCTCTCGGGCTGCCTTGCTCGCCGACGTCGCCGCCAGCCATGCCCTCGAGTCGTGGCTCCCCGACTGGGACGCATTCGATCCCGAGACGAAAGGCGTGGTGCTCAACGGACTTCGAATGTTCCTCGAAACCTGCCCCTCCGGCGGAGACGTGCGAATGGGGGAGGAAGTCGTCGAGTCCTGTTGTAGCTCTCACGAGGTCATCGCAGTCACCTGCGAGGAGACGGGCGAACGGCTCTTCGAACAGCGACTCCTCGATGTCGACGCCTGAGCTAGCTTGCTGTGAGGTAACGTATCACTCTTCTGTGGTCGCAGTTGCCCGTCGCTTTTTTCGCACCGGCCCGCGACCACCGCACCATGGAGACGATCAGTTTCGGTACCGACGGCTGGCGGGCGACGCTCGAGGAGTTTACGACGCCACGCGTCCGGATGGTCGGACAGGCGGTGGCGACGTATCTCACGGACGAAGGGCTCGAGGGCCCGGTCGCGATCGGATACGACGCTCGCGAGACGTCCCGCGGGTTCGCCGAGGAGTTGTCGCGGGTGCTGTGTGCGAACGGGTTCGACGTGTTGCTGTCCGACCGGGATCGGCCGACGCCGCTGATCGCCCACGCGATCGTTGACCGCGACCTCGCCGGCGGACTGGTGATCACGGCCTCACACAATCCACCCGAATACAACGGCGTGAAGTTCATCCCCGATGACGGCGCGCCGGCGCTGCCCGCCGTCACTGACGCCATCGCGGATCGCCTCGCCGAACCCGAGTCGCTTCCCGACGGCGAGCACGGCACCGTCCGCGAGGTCGACTTCGCCGCGTCCCACGCGGACGCCGTCTTCGAACTGGTCGAGTCGATCACTGGCGGCACGGACCTCTCGGGGCTGTCCGTCGCCTACGACGCCATGCACGGCAGCGGTCGCGGGACCACCGACGCCGTCCTCGAGCGCGCTGGAGCCGACCTCGAACGCTTCCGTTGCGAGCGCGATCCCGACTTCGGCGGCGGTTCACCCGAACCCGCCGCCGAGAACCTCGAGACGCTGATCGCAACCGTCACCGACGACGCAAGCGGCGTCGATCTCGGGATCGCCAACGACGGCGACGCCGACCGCATCGCCGTCGTCACGCCCGAACGTGGCTATCTCGACGAGAACCTGTTTTTCGCCGCGCTGTACGACTACCTGCTCGAGGACGCGTCCGGACCGGCGGTCCGGACCGTCTCGACGACGTACCTGATCGACCGGATCGCCGAGGCTCACGGCGAGACCGTCCGGGAGGTCCCGGTCGGCTTCAAGTGGGTCGCCGAGGCGATGACCGAAGGCGACGCGCTCGTTGGCGGCGAGGAGTCCGGCGGCTTCACGGTTCGTGGCCACGTCCGCGAGAAAGACGGCGTGTTGATGGCATTGCTCGCGGCCACAATGCACGCCGACGAGCCACTGGACGAGCGGGTCGATCGACTACTCGAGACCCACGGCACCGTCGTCCAGGACAAAATCAGCGTTGATTGCCCCGACAGCGAGAAGATGCGGGTCCTCGACGACCTCGAGGCTGGAATCCCCGAAACCGTGGCGGGGACCGATGTCGAGGACATCAACACCGCTGACGGGTTCAAACTCCTGCTGGCCGACGGCTCATGGCTGCTCGTTCGCCCCAGTGGCACGGAGCCAGTGTTGCGAGTCTACGCCGAGGCAGCGGACGAGAACCGGGTTCGTGCGTTACTCGAGGAAGGCCGAGACCTGGTCGAGCCGCTGGTCTGAGTGTGCGTTCGGCTTAGTCGACTCGTTCTGCCGGGACGCCAACGACTGTCGCACCGGGTTCGACGTCCTGAGTGACGACCGATCCGGCACCGACGGCCGCATCTTCACCGATCGTGATGTCGCCCAGCAGCGTCGCGTTGGCTCCCAGTTGCACGCCGTCCTCGACCGTCGGATGGCGCTTGACCGGTTCGTTCGTGGCACCGCCGAGTGTGACGCCGTGGTACATGTGGACATCGTCGCCAATCTCGGCCGTTTCGCCGATGACGACACCCATCCCGTGGTCGATCGTCACCCGTCGGCCGAGGTCCGCACCCGGGTGGATCTCGACGCCGGTCAACAGCCGCACGAGCTGGGAAAGCAGCCGTGCCACGAATCGCTCGCCGGTCCCGCCGCCGGTCCACAAGCGGTGTGCGATCCGGTAGGCCCAGACCGCGTGCAGCCCCGGATAGCAACACAGCACCTCGAGCCACCCCTTCGCTGCAGGATCACGCTCGCGCATCGCCCGCAGGTCCTCGTAGATGCGCCTAAACATCGGTCTCGATCGTCACCCCTGTCGATCCGGTCTCGAGGCGGCGTCGGTTTCGAGACGGACGCGAGCGACACCACCGGCCCACGATGTGCCGTGGCTGGTTCCGATCGGTACAGACAGTCGGGCCGGTGGATACCATAGTAGAACGTAGCCGTGGGGAGAGTGTAAAAGGCACCATTTCTGTGGTCGCGTGCCGGCTCACTCGCCGCGAGCCAGCCGCGTGCCGATGCGGTCGGGGAGCCCGGCCTCGTCGACGGCCGCCTGCACCGTCTCGATATCGTACGCGACGCGGTCGGTTTCGACGGTCAGCGCCTCGAGATCGACCACCGCATACCCCGCCCGCGGGTCCCCGTCACGTGGCTGGCCGACGCTGCCCGGGTTGACGACGATCCCCTCCGAGAACCGCTCGACGCCCTGAACGTGCGTATGACCCAGCACCAGCACGTCTTCGTCGTCGAGCAGCCGCGGTGTAAACTCCCGTGGGTAGGTATATCTGGTATAGCGGTCCGGATCGTCCGGATGTCCGTGGACGAGCTTTACCTGCCCGTCGCAGACGTGGCGTTCGGCTGGAAGTTCGGCAAGCCACTCGAGCTGGTCGTCCGACAGCCGCTTTTCGGCATGCTTGACGCCCGCCTGTGCCATGCCGTTGAACCGGAAGGGCGTCTCCGCGGCGACGGCAGCGTCGTGGTTGCCCATCACCGTCGGCACGGCTCGCTCTCGAAGCATGTCGACGCAGTCGGCCGGCCAGGGGTTGTAGCCGACGACATCCCCCGCACAGCACAGTTCGTCGACGTCAGGCATGTCCTCGAGGACGGCCTCGAGGGCGACCCGATTCCCGTGGACATCCGAGATGAGTCCAACCTTCATGCTCAACGCTAACAGTGCCAGCGATTTGTAGGTTAGCCAGTAGGAGAGCACAGCGGCGGACGATCTTCGACCCGGAGTCCGCCGAAACCACCTCACGCTGGGATGCGCTCCGACCAGCGAGTAAAATGGGCTGTACCGCTCAGTTACCGTTCTCGATCGCCGTCTCGAACCCGTCGTCAGTCAGAGCGACGCCGGCCGCACAGACGGCGTGTTCGAACTCGTGATCGTAGACCTCGCTCGCGGCCGCCGCGGCGCTGTCTGCCTCGAGAGCGAACGCTTCGGGGGTGTCTTTCTCGTAGGTCGCGACCAGCGTCGGTTCGTCGACGGTCTCGACGAGCAGGGCGTCCTTGCGAACCGTGCCGATCAGCGCCTCGCCGTCCGACCCGATCGTCGCCGCGATTCGGGGCGTATCGTAGTCGTCTTTCTCGTAATCGAGCGCCAGCAGGCTCTCCGCGAGCGCGTCGCGGGCGGGGTAGCCGAGTTCGAGTTTCTCCGCGATCGGGTCGACGTGCGAGCCGTTGCCAAAGGCAGCGGTCTCGCCGGTCGGCGTCTCGACGACGCGCAGGCAGTTGTAGGAGACGTACGGGTTGTCCGTCTCCGGCGCGTCGTCGGTCGGCCCGACGGTGAGTGCCTCGTCTCGAGCGGTGATTTCGCGGTTGGGGAACGAGCGTGAAGAGACGCGATACGCGCCGACCTCGGGGCCGACGACGACGAATCGTCCGACGTACATACTCGAGGGTGTGCGGGAGCAGGAAAAAGGAATGTCGGTTCGCGCTCGAGCGACCGAACTCGCCAGTATCAGGCGAGCGTTTATACCCGATAACGCGGCCACTGGTTGTGTGACGACGGACGAGGAGTGTCTCGAGGCCCTCCGGGAGGCTGCCGACCGACTCGGTGAGTCGCCGACGAAAGCACAGTACGAGGAGCTGGGGTTGACACCGGCGTCTGCGACTATCATTCGAACATGTGGCAGTTGGAACGGCGCGAAAGAGCGCGCGGGGTTGGCGACGGAACCGTCTACTGGTTCTCGCGTAACGCCGAAACCAGACGATGTAGACCTCCCTTCGAATCTCGATTGGCAAGAACTCTCGGTCGATCAGCGGTGGCACTATCGGAACACCGAGCGGAATGCGGAACGAACGTTACGCCGTCGTTCTCGACTCCGGTCGTGGCTCAACGAACAAAAGCGAGATCGTGGGTGTTCCCAGTGCAATATTGAGACTATCGCTTGTCTCGATTTCCACCACGTCGATGAAACGACAAAGGAGATGGCGGTCGGTCGAATGGTTACGTTCGGCTACGGGAAAGACGCACTTCGTGATGAAATTCAGAAATGTTCGGTTCTCTGTGCGAACTGCCATCGGATCAAACATTACACGCCACCGCAACGCGAATGGAAACGATGGGTACACGCACAAAAGCGATATCTGGGGGGATGTGAGCGGTGTGGTGAGTTAAACCCAGCTTGCCTCGATTTCCATCATGATGGTGACAATAAGGAGTCAACTGTTGCGGAATTACTCTCGGATAACAGATCAAAGGAACGAATTCGCTCTGAGATCAAACGGTGTACCGTTCTCTGTGCGAACTGCCATCGGATGAAACACTACGATCCATCGACCGGATAATCGCCGCCAAGCTAAGTCTTTCTTCAGCATGGGTTGATGTTCCACGCGCGGTCCAGGTTCGTAACACTCTAATACGAACACGCGCTATGAGGAAATACCTCGTCGCTAGCCGGAACCGACGAAGACATATCAGTCCATTGGGGTAGTGGCCAATCCTGAAGCCTTCTGGGGGCTTCGACCCTGGTTCGAATCCAGGATGGACTACTTCTCTCCTGTTTCAACTCGAGCACCTTCTTAGCTTCTGCCCCCGGTCTCCAGTCGAAACGAAGGGGTCTGCCGATAACACTCGAGTCACCAGAAACCATATTTAATCACCGTCGGTAGCTAACTGGTATGAATCGACGGACGTTCCTCGCTGTCGGTGGGACGGTTGCTCTCGGCGGGCTCGCCGGCTGTCTCGGTGGCAACAGTGCGGCGAACGAGTACGAATACAAGATGAAGACGACGAACGGCGTTGCTGTGCCGCTCGCTCCGGTCGACGATGTCTACGAATGGTACGAAAACGACGACGCACGGTTTGCCGACGCGCGCGGCCGCGCCCAGTACGAGGAACTTCGGGTCGCGGATGCCGTCTTCTCTCCCGCACCGGACGGCACCGAAAACGACCCTGTCGAAGAGTGGTCGACCGACACGCAGATCGTCACCTACTGTCGCTGTCCACATCACCTCTCGACACAGCGTGCAGCGTCGCTGATCGCTGCAGGATACGAGCATACGTACGCGATCGACGAGGGATTCGGCGCGTGGATCACTCGCGGCTATCCGATGGCCGGCACGGCCGTTGAAACGCAACAGAACGAGAGCAACGACAGCGCGTCCGCCTCGGAGGCGACCTCGGATGTTCAAGTTGACTATCAGCGCTACGAGATTCACGGACGGACGCGTGGCGATACCAGCGGGATGGTCACGCTCGAGCAAGTCGGCGTTGACCGACGCGAAGCGGCGCCGATCGCTGCCGACGGCTCGTTCACCCTGCAACTCCACTACGCGGGCTCAAGCGACGACCGATTCAGAGTCGAAGTCGACGGGAACTCGACTGTGGGGACGCTTGCAGAGCTAACGAGTGCGCCCGTCACGGTCTGACCCGACCGTTCGCTCGTAGGCCCCCGCTCGCTCGAGGTCGCCCCGTTTTCGCAGCACACTGGGCGTCCGACAGATCCCCGGCGCACCCGTCACCTGTGGCACTGTACAGTTGTTACAACTCTCGCAGACGACACGCGGGTTCTCGTCTTCCCGTCCGGACTCGAGCAGCCGCGCACCCAGCCGCGGCTCGGCGTAGAACGGTCGGGCCATGCCGACCATGTCGCAAGCGGGCTCTGTTCCTGCGCTCGAGCCGAGCAGGCGATCCATCTCTTCGCGCTCCCGGATCCCACCCTCCGCGAGGACGGGGATCGACACCTGCTCACGGACGCGCCGGCAGAACTCCTCGTTCCACGCGGGCTCGAAGTCGTACTGAAACGATTGGACACGATTCGCCAGCGCGACGAGCCGTCGTCGGGTCGCGCCGCCGAAGGCCGCGTCGTACGCGTCCTGCAGGGCCTCGTTGTCCCACGCCCGCTCGGGATACGCTCCGCGGACGATGCTCATGTCCCATGTGACCGACGTCTGAACCGGGACGACCGCATCGTAGCCGGTTTTCTCGAGCCGGCGAGCGATCTCGACGCCGTCGGACAGCGAAAGTTTCCGGCGGACGACGGGTGCGGGCGGCGCGGGCGTCTCGGCGGGGACCTTGGTCAGCAGTGGTACGTCGCCGGCTCGCTCGCGAATCTCGTCGTGGACGACCGCGAGGAACTCGAGGCGTGCTTCCGGCGAGCCGCCGAACTCGTCGTCGCGCCGGTTGTAAAACGGCGAGCAGAACTGCTGGATAATTCCCATGTTTGCTCCGGCGAGATGAATCCCGTCGTAGCCCGCGTCGACGGCTCGAGCCGCTGTGCGGCCGAAGTCGGCGGCGAGGTCGTACACCTCCGCAGTCGAGAGGACGTGGGGATCGTACTCGAGGAAGCCAACTCGGTCGAGCAGCCGCAACTGCCACGGCGGCTCCGAGACGGCGAGTTGCTCGAGGTCGGGGTGCTCGTCGCGGTACTCGGCGTGCCAGGTCTCCATACTCCGCAGGCCGCCGTGCTCGAGTTGGATGAAAATCCGGCTCCCGTGGTCGTGAATTCGGTCGGTCAGCCGGGCGAGTCGGGCGACGAAATCGGGATCGTGGACGCGAGTCATCCCCGGTGCGGCACAGCCGCCCTCGCCGCGGACGATCGTCGCGCCCTGACAGATGAGCCCGACGCCCGACGCGGCGGCCGGTTCGAGGTCGTCGATCAGCGTGTCGACCGCGCCGGGGCCGGTGCCCGCACACTCGAGTAAGGGTGCGCGATAGAGCCGGTTGGGAACCGTGACGCCGCCGATCTCGATGGGGTCCTCGAGCGTGGTCATGCGGGTCGTATCACGTGCCCCGGCAAGAGTGTAGTGCCGGTCGACGACCGGCTGCCGGCTCGAGACGGGCGGCCGACGCCGCACCCGCTGTCGGATTCAGGGTGGGAGGATGACCGCCCGGCCTTCGATTTCGTTGTGCTCGAGGCGCTCGGCGACCGTGTTGATCTCACCCAAGTCGTGACGTTCGGTGCGCAGTTCGACGTCGCCGCGGTCGACGAGCGCGACGAGTTCCTGGAGTTCGGCGTACTTGCCGACCAGCGTCCCCCGGTAGGCGAACTCGCCGTCGACCAGCGCCTGACTGGGTTCATGGATGTGGCCGCCGTAGCCGACGATGTGGTGGTCGCCGCCGGCGGCGACGATGTCGGGTGCAAGGCCGGTCGTCTCGTCACCGCCGACGAAGTCGATGACTTGCTGGGCCCCCTCGCCGTCGGTCAGATCGGTGATGACGTCCGCGAGGTCTTCCTCCGTGGAGTTGACGGTGTGACGTGCGCCCAAATCTTCGGCCAGTTCGAGGGCCTCGTCTTTGATGTCGACGGCGACGATGTCGGCGGCGCTCATCGCCTCGAGACACTGCAGCCCGATGTGCCCGAGGCCGCCGACGCCGATGACGACGCTGGTGTCGCCGGGGTTGAGCTCGTCGACCGCCTTCTTGACGGCGTGGTAGGCCGTAATTCCTGCGTCGGCGTGGGGGGCGATGTCGGTCGGGTCGACGCCGTCGGGCAGGGGAATCACCGCACGCTCGTTGGTCTGGAGGTACTCGGCGAAGCCGCCGTCGGTCGTGAGCCCGTTGAACGCGCTGTTTTCGCAGTACATGTCCTCGCCGAGCCGGCAGGGCCGACAGATGCCACAGGTCTGGACGGGATGGCAGATCACGGGATCGCCTTCCTCGACCAGCGTCACTTCGTCGCCGGTTTCGGCGACGATCCCCGCGTTCTCGTGGCCCAGCGTCATCGGCAGGTCCTGCGGGGCGTACTCCTCCCACATCCCCTCGATAATGTGATTGTCTGTCTGACACCAACCCGCGCCCTCGACCTCGATCAGGACGCCGTCGGATCGCTCGATCTCGGGGCGGTCGATTTCGTCGATCGAGAGCGCGTCACTCATGTCGTCGGTATACTCGTGGAGTCTGGCTGCTTGCATAGTCTCATGTCTCTCTTTACCGTGGGTCGTGAAAACATTCTTCATTACTGTGTGGGGTTCGACAGGTCCGTGTCACGGCTGACTGGCGATCATTTCGCTTTGAATAACTGTTCATGGGCATGTGAAAAAGAATCATGTGTGTTGGTAACGATCGTCACTGTGCGATGTATCAGCAAAACGGAGAGGAGATCTTCGTCATCGACGGCCACGTACACCTGTGGGACGCGACGGAGGAGAACATCAAACACCAGGGAGGGGAAGAGTTCATCCAGTGTTTCTATGACTATCACACGACGTTCACGCCCGAGGAACGCCAGTGGGACATAGACGAGTATCGCAAGTACGGCGCTGACCGGATGGTCGAGGATCTGTTCGGCAACGCTGCTGCCGACATGGCAATCTTTCAGCCGACGTATCTCACCGATTTTTACGACGACGGGTTCAACACCACCGAGCAGAACGCCGAACTCGCGACCGAACACCCCGAGCGGTTCGTCCTGAACGGTACGTTCGACCCCCGCGACGGCGAGGAGGGTCTCGAGTACCTCGAGGAACTCCACGAGAAATACGAGATTCCCGGCGTCAAACTCTATACTGCCGAGTGGCGCGGCGACTCGAAGGGGTGGCGCCTCGACGACGAGGAGGCCTTCGAGTTCTTACAGAAGTGTGCCGACCTCGGCATCGAGAACGTCCACCCGCACAAGGGGCCGACGATCCGCCCCCTCAATCGCGACGCGTTCGACGTGAAAGACGTCGACGATGCGGCCTCGTCGTTCCCGGAACTCAACTTCATCGTCGAACACGTCGGCCTGCCCCGGCTGGACGATTTCTGCTGGATCGCCACTCAGGAGACGAACGTCTACGGCGGCCTGGCCGTCGCCGCGCCGTTCGCTCAGAACCGACCGGGCAAGTTCTCCGAGATCATGTCCGAACTCCTCTGGTGGCTCGGCGAGGATCGGGTTATCTTCGGATCGGATTACGCCATCTGGAACCCCGATTGGCTCGTCGAGGAGGTCATGGAGGCAGAACTCACCGAGGAACACCGCGCGGAGTACGGCGTCGAGTGGGATCTCGAGACGAAAAAGAAGGTCATGGGCGAGAACATCGCCGACCTCTACGATATCGACATCGAGGCCAAACGCGAGGCGTTCCAGAACGACGAGATCAGCCAGCAGTTCGATCTCGAAGACCACTACGCGAGCGGGGAACCCGCGCCCGCGGACGACTGATGAGTACCCGGACATCCGACGGCCCCGCTCTCACGCGAGCGGCCGTCCGCGACCGACTCGACCGGGTCACCGATCCGGAACTCGACCGCTCGATCGTCGCGCTCGAGTACGTCGACGCGATCGAGATCGACGGCGGCAACGTCGGTGTCGACCTCACGCTCCCGACGGCGTGGTGCTCGCCGGCCTTTGCCTGGATGATGGCCGTCGACGCCCGCGACGAGGTCGAATCCCTGCCAGCCGTCGAGGAGGCCCGGATCACGCTCCACGAACACATGCACGAGACGGAGATCAACCGCGGCGTCAACGAGCGACTTTCGTTTGCCGAGTCGTTTCCGGACGCCGACGGCGACATCGCCGCAGTTCGCGCGGAACTCGACGAGAAGGCTCGCGTCGCCCGGCAGTACGACGCGGTCGAAGCGCTGCTCGAGGCCGGACTCGACCCCGAGACGATCGTCGAACTCCAGGTGCGAGATCTCGAGTACGCCGACGGAGCCGACTCCGTCTCCATCTACGTCCGCGATAGCTCGTTTGCCGTCACCGTTCCGGACGCGCCGATCGAGCGCTACCTCGAGAAAGCCCGCGAAACTAACCTCGTCTCGGCGCCGGACGACCGGCTGTTTCGAACGCCGGAGGGCGACCCGATCGACCCCGACTCGTTCGAGCTCGTCCACCGACGCGGTCGGCTCGCACAGGTCAACATGTCGAGTCAGGGCGGGATCTGTGACGGCCTTCGAGAGGCCAGAGAAGGTCGTCTCGAGGGGACTGTGGACGAGTGAGCGCTGAGTGGGCCACCACTCGCGCGTGTTCGTCGCCGTCACGAGACGAGCGTCGTCAGTACGTCGCCGTCCGAGCCATCACCGTCAGCACTGTCGGTCCACCACTCCGTGTCGGTGAACTCGAGTGTTGCCCCGAGGTCTTCGAACGTCGCGCCGTCGGGTGTCGCCCATGGAGCGAGCGTACAGTCCCGGCGGTCCATGCCCGCGTTTTGCTCGACGAAGATGTCGGTCCGAAGCTCGTACGAACAGCGGATCGCGTTCCCGTCTTCGGGGATCGTTCGCGTCTCGCCGCCGATGTTCAGTGCCAACTGGGCTCGCAACTCGGCGTCGGTGACTTCCTCGTTGTCGGCGTGCGTCGCGAACCAGGCGGCGACATCGTCGTTGTCCAGTTCGGCGACGAAGGTGATCTCCCTGCTCGTTTGCGGTGGAATCGTTGCGTCGTACACCCCGTTTCGAATCTCGATCTCGTTTGCGTCCCAGGTCGCGACGGGCACGTCGTTGAACACCATCTCGCCGGTCATCGCGGGTGTTGGCAGCGGGTAGGCGTTCGGGTTGTGTACGTCGACGGTCAGGTAGAGTTCCGTCCGGTTTTCGGTCACCGCCCCCCACTCCACGTCCGTCTCCTGGATCTCGACGGTCGGCTCGAGCGTCCGGCTCACGGGCCCAGTACCCGTGCTGACGGGTGACAGCGAGTGTTCGCCCTCGGTTTCCGCGAGCGTCTCCTCGAGCATCGCCTCGAGATCGGTCGCCTTCTCGGTCGTATAGGTCCCCGACGGCGAGCCCGACAGCGGACCGGCGTCGACGTGAGCCGTCGTCTCGACGGCCAACTCGCTTCGTTCGCCGTTCCGGATATGCGAGGCCCACCACGTCGGGAGCTGGTCGTACTGCAGGTGGGTTCGTAGTTCCGTCGTGGTGTTGCCCGACGGGACGCGCACGTCGTCGGCCGACCCTGCCGCGAGTTCGACGTCGTTCATCGTCAGCGTGTAGTCGACGGTCGTCTCGCCGAGTGAGAGTCCCGGATTTGGGTTGTCGATCCAGACCGTCGTGATCACCTCGATTTCGTCGTCGGAGACTGTTCCCCACGCGTTGTCCTCGAGGCCGGCATCGGGAATCCCGATCACCCCGGCGGCGAAGAGCCCGCCGAGCGCGGCCATGAGACCGACGCCGAGCGCGAGCCCGATCCGGACTGCCGTCTTGCGCATACGTCGTCTTCAGGCGGAGAACCGGAATATACTGCTCGCTTTTGCGCTTTTGCCGGGACGGCGGCCGAGCCGTGTCGCGTGGCCAGTACGCTGCCCTCGATTACCGTTCGTCCCCGTTACTTTTCGACTTCGAGCAGTGCCACCCGCTCACAGACCAGCGCCGATAGCGACGCGTCGGTCGCCCCGCGTTCGGCGTCGGTGATCTCGAAGAAGTCACACAGCGTCTCGACATCCCGGGTCTCGAGCGTCGGTTCGCGGTCGACGACTGCGTCCAGCGCTTCGACCGCCTCGAGCGCTGCCGCCTCGGCGTCGCCGGAATCGCCGTCGACGAGCACCACTGCCTGATTGTCACCCTCGTCGACGCCCATCGCGAGCGCGCGATCGATCTGCCGGCGACCGGCGGCGTACAGCAGGATCTCGACGGCACGATCGCGAGCGACGTTCTCCCCGCGATCGATCGCGCGGTCGGCGAACGCGACGGCCCGCTCGAGGTGCTGGCGGGCGGCGATGTAGCGGGCGTCGAACGCCTGGATAGTCACGCCGTGGCGGTCGCCGAGTTCGCCGAGATCGGCCACGAACCCATCCAGATCATCGATCTCGAGTCGACATTCGAGGACCTCCATCAGAAATCACCCAGGCTCGACTGGCTGTCGTCCGCCTCTGTCGTCTTCGTCGTCGCTGTGTCGTCGGAACCATCGCCGCCACGACTCGAGTTTGCCGTCACTCCGTCGGTGTCCGACCCCGCCGATGTCGGCTCCCCCCC
>Ga0207733_100084_pt1 | contig 97551 bp, 110 predicted proteins | sample A23P3SouthBayCA_FD_187735 | JGI IMG/M metagenome (GOLD analysis project Ga0207733, IMG submission 187735) | Aerobic enrichment media microbial communities from Eden Landing Ponds, California, USA - A23 P3 (SPAdes) | ecosystem: Environmental > Aquatic > Marine > Unclassified | place: Emeryville...
TGGCAGTTGTGAGTGGCCGATTTCCATTTGAAGACGAGACAGAGGTCCACATTAGGGTGATCTCGTGCACAGATATCGGGGCATTCGCAACGCCACAGCACCAATTCGATATAGTCGTATGGAATATACAGTGATCCAGACCGAGTTTCTGCTCTCGATGACCCACAGAGTGTCCAACTCGATGACGTAGGATGACAGCGCGAACCGGGTGACAGTCCCAGAGATAGTCCATACCGATAGTGACAACTGAACGGAGTGTCACACCGATGCCGGGCCATCGTGCGATCAAGTGTGCACTGACGTTCAGGGGTTGCGAAGCAGACACGATCGTGCAGTCCCGAAACCGCAATGCCGTGGCTACGGACGAGGATCCATCTCGAGACAGCTGGGCAAGATACGCCACGCCACTCTCGTCCATCGGCGTCGCAGCGACTTCTGGCGACGTGACGCCCAACGCGAGTACGATTATCGATTCTCCGCGATTAGTGCCAAACGCGGTGTCACAAATCGTCACTACACACTCGAGCGCCCGATCTGACGGTCGATCCGGAATGTGACTCGAGTGGGACGCGACTTAGTGGCACGGGCACAGTTCGTGGCAGTCCCGAACATCGACATGTGCTGATCGATGACCGGTCACGTCTTTCAAAGCAGATGTCCTCGGACCCGCTCGAACGGGGTGATCGACGAAATCGACCGTCGGATCGATTCCAGTTCGTAGTCGATATCGACTGTTGCGTTTCGTATCCGTCGCAACCGGCGTGAGCTGCCATCACCAGTGTAATAAATCATATACCGCGATATTAAATATCAGCCGCGCCCGAGCATGCCGGTACCGGCAGTGATGGGGATACGTCGCTAACGACTGGTTTCCGGACGTGACAGGTATCAGTACCGTTTGAAACAGTTCGATCTCGAGTACAATGACGGACTTCGCTGCAGCGGCGGGCGGACCAGTGCTGATACGAATCGCATACTAATACCGTCGGTTCGCGCGGTCATTGCTATGAGCGTGTACCCCACCGGCTCGTTCGAAAACGAGCTCCAACGACGCATCTACGAGTACGTCGAGCGAAACGGGGCCGTCACGCTGGCCGAGCTGGCGCGGTCGATCGAAGTCGACGGTGGTCACTCGGACTCGAAACCGGCTCGATCGGGGGCGTACACCGAGTCAGTGCCACCCACGGAGGACGAGTTGCAGTCGTGTCTCGAGACGCTGCAAGCCGAGGGCTATCTGACCGACATCGACGGGAAGTTTCGGATCGCGCTCTCGGCGACGACGGCCGACCTCGAGTGCGATGAGGGGGTCATCGTCATCCGACCGGCACGCGAGGAAGACCGGGCCGGGATCGTCGAGACGATGCGGACGGTCGCCGAGGACGAGACGTACGTCGTCGCCGAGACCGTCGCGATGGAACTCGATCGCGAATCGGCGCTCGTCCGGGCCAACGAGGCGCGGTCGCGGATCGTTTTTGTGGCGATCCTTGTACCGGAGCCGGACGAGGGAGCCGAGACCGACTCGTCGGACGAACGTACCGAGCCGCCGGAAACGGACGGTGACGTCGTCGGCTGGCTCCATATCGACGCGCCGACGCTCCCACCACTGCGTCACACGGCCGAACTCACCGTCGGAGTCGACCCCCAGTATCGGCGGCGGGGCATCGGCTCGGCGCTGCTCGAGTACGGCCTCGAGTGGGCCAGCGACGCCGGCTATCAGAAGTGCTATCAGAACGTGCCCGCGACCAACGACGTTGCACTCGCGTTCCTGGAAGCACACGGCTGGCAGCGGGACGGCGAACACGAAGGGCAGTACTGTCTCGACGGTGAGTTCGTCGACGAGATCATGCTGGCGACGTGGCCCGACGCCGAGTAAGCGCCCCGCCGGAGTCGCGTGACGAGGGAACAGGTTCTTGACAGGCGCTCGCATAGCACGTCGCATGCAAGAGATTTCCCTCGGCGTTCCGGAACCGATCCTCGAGCGACTGCCCGACGACGACGAGAGCGCGGCAGCAGACATGCAAAAGGCCGTCGCAGGCTGGGAAGACCGACTCAATCGGGTGCTCGAGGATGTCGACGACGAGCGCGAGGCCGCCGGCCGCGTGCTCGAGGCGATCGATCGATTCGAGGAGCGCTACGAAACCTACGACGAGCTGGTACCGGAGCTGCGAGCGTGGGGGCAGTCACCGATTTACGCGATCGCGTGGCGGACGCTGTACGCCGACGTAATCGCACAACTGCACGAACATGACGACCTCGCCGACCACCTCGATCGGGAGCGAAACGCCCGGTTGGTGGCAGACGGGATTCGGCTACAGGATCTGTGACGATCGGCGACACCAGTCGAGCGATTGTCTTCAGAATATGTCATATCCTATAGAACCCCTATATAGCAATATTTTCGGTTTTGTATGCCTGTATTCGCGCTTTGCTCGACCAGCAGTATAGAAACAGAATCTATCTGATAGTAACGATTTTGTAGTCGGACTCGAGAGTGAGACGTGTGGCGACGACTGACCGACCGACACCGGACGGAACCGACGCGATCGATCTGACGACTCACGTCCGCCGTCGGCTCCTGCCGGCACTCCACCGGCTCAAAGAGCCCCTCGGTGGCTACGCCATTTGCAGACAACATCCCGCGGAGTACGTCGGCACGGTCAAGCGCACGCTCGAGACGGTTCGATCACTGCTCGCGGAGTTGGCGTTCGAGTCGGAGCCGATCGCGGCCCTGAAGATCCACGACGATGGCCGACGTTCAGCGGGAAGCTGGGTCCGTCGCGAATCGCCGCTTGCGAGGTGGCAACTCCACGTCACGCTGTTTCGAACGGGTGAGGGAACCGTCGAAGTGTTCGCCCATCGCGAACACTCGTGGCTTCGCCATCCATACAAACACTACACACAGGATGGGTGGGACATTCAAGGTGGCGTCAACCGGATGCGATCGATCCTCTCGACACACGGCGTCCCGTTCTGGATCGAAGAGTGACCAATCGATCGGTTGCGCCGCACAGCTGTGTGAATCTATCCCAAGCGTTGAAATTCCAGGCCACCCTAGAGAGGACATGGAGTTCGCTGTGTCCCGAACAGGAACGACGCTCGTGACGCTTCATGGCGGATCCGATACGACCGCCTGTGACGACGCGACGTCGACACTTGCCGACACCCTCGAGACCCTCGCGGCCGAGGGGACGATCACCGACTGGGACGTTACCGACGCCGACGTCTACGAACACCCGACGGCACCGTTCGATCCGTACACGATTGCCCTCGAGTTTTCCGTGACGGTCACCACCGAGGCCGACGACGAGCGCGAGGCAGCCGAACGCGGTGCGAGCGCGATCGACGACGCGCTCGCAACTGCCGATGTCACGTCGGTCGCATACACGACGTCGCCGGCGGCCTCGGCTACCTGAGCCAGTGGCGGTCACCGCCCGGACTTATGTCGTCCGACAACGACCCTCCTGTATGGACATCGATCTCCGGTTTTTCGCCACGTTCCGGGAAGCCGTCGGGGAGAAAGAGCAAACGCGAACGGTCGGAGACGAATCGACCGTCGGCGACGTACTCGCCGACCTCGAGGCTGAGTACGACGGTCTCGAGGGGCAGTTACTCGAGGATGGACAGATCCGGCCACAGCTGAGCGTGCTAAAAAACGGCCGCAACGTGGTCCATATGGCTGGGGCCGAGACCACCCTCGAGTCGGGTGACGTCGTGTCGGTGTTTCCGCCGGTCGCCGGCGGCTAGCGTCGGATCTTGCCCGACCACCTTAAGTAGGACCGAAACTCGAAAAACGGAGAGCCGACGGCGGTTTCGAGAACGCTTTACGCGCCGTTCGATTAACGACAATCGTGACGAAACTGGATGGGAGCAACGCTGATCGCACCCATAGCGAACACACCGGAGAACCGTCTGACGGGCCGGTCGGCGACCCACAGGCGACGGCAGCCGAGGGCAAGCCGATCACGTTCGATCGGGAGGGAATCCGTGCCGGCTTTCTCACCTGTCTCCCGATCGCGCTCGGCGTCGGCGGCTACGGGGTCGCGTTCGGAATGCTCGCCCGCCGGGCCGGGCTGAGCGTCGCGGAGGCGACGCTGATGAGCGCGACCGTCATCGCGGGAGCTGCCCAGATCGTCGCCGTCGAACTCTGGGCGGAACCGCTGCCGGTCGCGACGATTGTCCTCACGACGCTTGCAGTCAATCTGCGGTACTCGTTGATGGGCGCGGCGCTTGGCCCGTGGCTCGAGCGGCTCTCACCGCGGCAGAGCTACGGGAGTCTACTGGTGATGGCCGACGAAAACTGGGCGTTGACGATGCGGGAACTCAAGTCCGGGAGCAACCGGGGCGCGTTCCTCCTGGGAACGGGAATCGCGATCTGGTGTTGCTGGGTCGGCGCGACGATCATCGGCGCGACCGCTGGCGGCGTGATCGGCGATCCGGCCCGGTACGGTATCGACTTCGTCCTCGCGGCGGTCTTCGTCGCGCTCGCGGTCGAACTCTGGGAGGGACACTCGACGCTCGTGCCGTGGCTCGTCGCGCTCGTGACCGCCATCGTCGCCGCAGCACTCGTCCCGGGCGAGTGGTATATCCTGCTCGGTGGCCTCGCAGCCGCCACAGTGGAGGTGATCCGCCATGATTAGTGACGGTGCACTCGCGCTCGATCCGCTCGTCGTCGGCGTCATCGTCGCGATGACGCTCGTGACCGTACTGACCAAACTCGGTGGCTTCTGGCTGCTGCGCCGGATCGAGGTCAGCGAGCGACTCGAGGCCGGACTCTCGGTCCTGCCGGGCGCGATCGTGATCGCGATCCTCGGGCCGGAACTGGCAGCCGGCGGACCGGCCGAGTGGAGCGCGGCTGGCGTCGTCGTGCTGGTGATGTGGCGCACAGAGAACATTCTGCTGTCGCTGTGTGGCGGGATCGGTGCGGTGGTTCTGTTTCGGGCGCTTGGCTGATCGCGACGATCACGGTATCGACGACCACGCGGTGCCCCAACAGTATATCCGTCCGGCAGCCGAATCGATCCTATGGGAATCCGTCTCGAGCGGTCCTTTCGCGGCATCTCCGAGCGGCTCGTCGTCCGCTACCTGACGAAGTTGGATGGCGAGCACGTCGCCGACGATACCGTCGCTGGCGACGGCTGGACGGCGACGTTCTCGTCGGAAACGGTCGGCGTTGGCCCGTCGCTGCAACTGACCGAGGTGACGGTCGTCTTCGAGGGAGAGGCAGACATCGTCGAACCGCTCGTCGAGCAGTTCGCCCAGAAGGCGATGCGCGCGGGTGGCTAGATGGCGGGCGAGCCGATCGAGGGGCAGATACTCCTGCTTACCGCCGCCAAAGCGAGCGTCGCGCCGACCCGACTGCCGGACCTCATCGAGCGCACGCAAGCGGTACTCGGCCCGGCTCTCGAGCGATACCGCCGGGAGTACGAACGACTCTATGTGGACGGTGACCTCGAGGTTTTTCTCGTCGAGTGGGGACACTGGGACGACCTCGGCGCACGTCTCGAGATGACCGACCGCGAGCTGTCGGCGGTTCGTCGTGCACACGAAGAACAGCTGTTGCGAATCGGGCGGCGGACGGACCGTGAAGCCGAGTTCGAGACGGCACTCGAGATCCGGGACCCGGTCGTGATCGGTACCGGCGCGTCTTGACCCGGCGATCGCACCGAGCCAGCCCTCCAGCAGGTTCGTTATCGATCGATGATGGAAGTTCAGCGGCGTGTCTCGCGGTCGATGACAACTATAAAGATAGTGTTTCACCTTTGGCAAGCTACTGAGACGATGGCCATCGAACAGGAGACCGAGATGACCGACGCGGAGATCGACGACTTCCTCAGTCGGCACGAGACGGGGGTGCTGTCGCTTGCACGCATGGACGAGCCCTATGCGATCCCGATCTCGTACGGCTACGACGACGACGAGCGGGCGTTCTATATGCGGCTGGTGTCGACACCGGAGAGCGAAAAGCGCCAGTTCCTCGAGTCCTCGCCAGAGGCGCGACTCGTCGTCTACGATGAGAGGGGGTCGTCCTATCGCAGTATCATCGCGACCGGCAGCCTCGAGAGCATCGAGCCGTCGGAACTCACGCCCGAGGAGATCGCCCAGTACGGCGAGGCAAAGCGACCGCTGTTCGAGCTCTGGGCCGACGGGAAAGACGACCTCGCTATCGAACTCTATCGCCTCGAGCCGGCCACGTTAAACGGCCGCTCGACTACAGTCGATCGACAGGCCTAGAACAGTAGTGGCCGTCGGCACAGGACGGCGTCTCGAGAGGATGTCGCGTTCTCAGCTCTCAGTTCTCGGTCGATTGCTCCACCACGAAGTCGGATGACGTCACCGACGCTGCACAGACCGGACAACCGTGTGTCAGCGTGGCTTCGCGCATCGATTCGTTGACTTCGATTTCCTGCCCACACTCGGGGCACGTGAATTCGTATCTACTCATGGCGGAGCGAGTCGGGTAACACCCTCGCTTGTGTTGTGTACGCTATAGCTGCACGTCCGGTATATATATTATTGCGGTTCGCTGCCGATTATCTGTAGGACCCGACACGTTCTTACGCCTTGACGTGGATCGGCCGCCGGCTGCGACGAGACGCCTACTCATGGTCGAGGATCGCGTCCAAGAGCTTGGTCTGCGCTGCGGCGAGGTGTTCGGTCAACGTCGTGCCGGTGATCCCGAGCTCGTCAGCGACCTCGCCGGCGTTGGCCCGCTTTGGGTGTTCGAAGTAGCCCATTCGGTGTGCCGTCTCGAGGACCTCCGCCTGGCGGTCGGTGAGCGTGTTTCGATCGACGAAGACGAGGTTTTGCTCGGTGTGTTCTTGCTGGGACTGGAGCAGTCGCTGGACGTCGAGCGTCGCATAGCGCTCGCGTAACGCACCGATGACCGCCTGAAGTTGTGCCATATCCGGCGCGTGAAAGGTGAGATACAGCGACGACCCGCGCGTGCGGACGTCGACGACGGGACAATCGAACCGCTCGATACACGCACAGGGACAACCGTGGTCGAGGCCGCGCTCGAACCGATAGACCGTGCTCGAGCCATACGAAAAGATCGGCGAGAGGTCGGCGTCGACGTCGAACTCGTTGGGTTCCGTCTCCGCCTCGAGCATGAACTCGACAGTCACGAGCTCGGGCGTTGACGGGTTGGTGCTCTTCGAGACGGAGTGGGCCCGACCGCTCGTCTCGGCTGAGGCCTGTGCGACGATACAGTCAGCCGGATCGTCGATCTTTATCTCCGCGCGAATCCCCGATGCCATTACGCACCGGTGGGACGCAGACGTCCTAAAGCCTGCGTCCGCAAGCCTTGAATCGTCCCACCGAGCGAGGGATTCGACACCGCATATAAAGCCCCCTGTATTTATTGGGACTCATTTGGAGGGGGTCTGGTTGCTACTACTGGATGTAACAGATGTCCGCTACGAACTCTGACTCCCGGCGACGAGGTTGGCAACGTGACGATTCCGTCGATCCGCAGGCAGTGCTTGCAGCCCTTGACGACGACGCCTGCCGGGCCATTCTCGAGGCGACAGCCGAGACTGCGCTGACGGCGACGGAACTCTCCGAGGAATGTGAGATACCGATGTCGACAGCCTATCGGAAAGTCGAGATGCTGACCGAGGCCGATTTAGTCGCAGAGCAGGTCCGGATCAACACCACCGGCAAGCACGCGACAGAGTACCGCAAGAACTTCGACGACGTGCTGGTCTCCGTCGCCGGTGGCGGCGTCGAAGTCGAGTTGACGAAGCCGAACGGCGAGGCTGCCAGCTACGCTGTCGCCGACGACTGATCGTCTCTACGGAGTCGGCTGTCGCGGACATGATCCGCCACACACCGTCGCGGAGGCGTACGGAGTTTTCTACTTCTCGATCGGTTCCATCCGTTTTGCACAGCGGCTGGCAGTTGTCCGTGACTGTGCTTCGACAGGGGAGTGGCGACAACGGCGGGCGATCGATCGTCCCAGCAGCTACGCGACAACCTCGAGGGCGAGCATGGCCGACTGGGGCGCTGGCTGGCTGCCGAGATCGAGGACGAACGCCGCGATCACGGCGGCGAGGACGACGAACACGGGAAGCAGATACAGGACCGACGCGAGGAGCGCGACGGTCGCGGCTTTGCCCGTCGAAAGATCGTGAAACGCCGCCAGCCCCTTGATCTGGAGGTAAAGCCCGTAGAGTCCGAGACCGAGGTTGACGAGTGGAATCCACCACAGACAGTATCGAACGACGACCGGAAACGCGTACGCCTCGAGCGTCTTCGTCAGCCCACGGGCACCGAACAGATACGCGAGGCCGTGAGCGACGAGCGCTTCAACGATGCCAGTGACCCAAAACAGGATGCCAAATCCCAGCGTAATTCCCACTGCAGCCGCGATCTCAGTCGGGTTCGTGATGTTCACCACCGCGATGAGGAGCCCCAGTGGCACCACGACGGCGAAATACGACGTCAACATGAACGCGATCGGGTAGCCGATGCCATGTGTTTCGTCGTACTCCGCGAAAAACGTCCCCGGGTCCCGCAGCATATACCTGTTAACGCCCGTCCACTGTTTTGTGAATTTCATACCAGATGATGGTAAATAATCATATATGTATTCATCGGTAAGGAATACAGTGTGTGCTGCTAATCAGATGGCCGTGAGTCGAGCACCGCAAAATACGTGCGAAGCGACGGCGATCAGTCGTCGCTCGAGACCGCTGCCCCGCCCTCGCTGCTGACACCGGTGCCGGGGCCAACGTCGATGCCGAGTTCGTCGAGTTTCTCGTCGGGGACGACGCCGTCGACCCAGCCGCGGTAGTCGTAGTACTCGTCTTTCATCTCCTCGAGTTCGCAGTACTCGCCGTCGCTTGCACCCTGCCCGCGGATACCGTCCTCGAGGAAGCGCTCGGGCAGCGAGTCGTCGCTCCCATCGAAGCCGATAAGGTTGTTGTAGTACCGCTCTAAGGTGTACACCCGTTCGCCGGCCTCGAGGAGTTCGTCTTCGGTGACGTCGCGGCCGGTCATCCCGTTGTACTGGGTGACGTACTCCTCGATGCCTTCGGCGAAGGCGTTGAACTTGCAGATGTCGAAGGAGTCGCTGATGGCGTGGAGATCCTGGAACTGGGCGGTCAGTTCGCCCTTGCCCTCCCACTCGTAGGGATCGACCTTCTCGGGGATGCCCAGGATCTCTGCAGCGGGGGTGTACGCCCGCAGGTGGCAGGCTCCACGGTTCGAGGTGGCGTAGCCGATGCCCATGCCTTTCATACAGCGTGGGTCGTAGGCTGCGATCGTCTGGCCTTTGACCGCCAGCGAGTTGTCGTGAGCCTCTTTCCGGTCGGCGACCCGGCGTGGCCCTTCGGCCAGTAGGTCCGCCAACTCGTTCTCGCGACGGGCGATCTGCTCGATCAGGTCGATCATCGTCTCGGTGTCGCCCCACTCGAGATCGCCTTCCTCGAGTTTGCCCTCCTCGGCCATCTCCATGGCCATCGCCATCATGTTGCCTGTATCGATGGTGTCGACGCCCATGTCGTTACAGCGTTCGATCATCACCGCGACGGCGTCGCGGTCGGTGTGCCCGGAGTTCGGGCCGAGCGCGTAGGCCGACTCGTACTCGTAGGATTCGGTCCGGATGTTCAGTTCCTCGCCTTTGTGCATCGTCTGGACTTCGACTTCCTTCTTGCAGGCGACCGGACAGGAGTGACAGGTCGGTTCGTCGACGAGGATGTTCTCGCGGACGTTTTCGCCGGAGACGCGCTCGGCGTCGATATCGACGCCTTCGGCCTCGCGCATGCTCTTGGTCGAGGTGTATTTCCCGTTTTTCGTCGGGAGCCCGTCCATCTCTTCGCCGATGTTCATCAGGACGTTTGTCCCGTACATCGAGAGACCTCCCTCGTTGGGCGCGGTGACCTCCGATTCCTGAATGGCCTGCATTGCCTGCTGGTGGCCCTCCTTGAACGTCTCCGGATCGGCCGGCTGGGGCATCTTCGTCGTAGACTTGACGACGACCGCCTTGAGGTTCTTCGAACCCATGACACAGCCAGTCCCACCCCGACCAGAGGCCCGGTCGTCCTCGTTGATGATACAGGCGTACTTGACCTCGTTTTCCCCGCCAGGACCGATCGCCATGATCGAGAGGTTCTTGCCGTAGGCACCGTCTACTTCCTCCTCGATCGTCTCACGGGTTTCGTGGACGCCGTTCCCCCAGAGGTGAGACGCGTCCCGGAGTTCGACCTCGCCGTCCTCGACGACGGCGTAGACCGGGTCGTCGGCCTGCCCCTCGAAGAGGAGGCCGTCGAAGCCGGACCACTTGAGCCGGGCACCCGACCAGCCGCCATGGTGGCTGTCAGTGACGGTGCCGGTCAACGGCGATTTCGTACAGACGGCGATCCGGCCGCTCATCGTTACTTGCGTGCCCGACAGCGGCCCGTTCATGAACGCGAGCAGGTTGTCGGGACCGAGCGGATCGACGTCCGGCCCCTGATCGAAGACGTACTTTACCCCGAGCCCCCGCGCACCAATATACTTCTTTGCGTCCTCGTCGTCGATCGACTCGTAGGCGACATCCTCCTCCGAGAGATCGATGCGGGCAACCCTGTCTTGAAATCCGCCGAGTTCAGTCATGGTAAGCGCTCACCGTTATCTACGACGCCCAGCATGTTAGGCGTTCTCAGCCCTGCGTAACCGGTATCGGTTATATGTGCTCGAGTTCGCGACGCCGATCCGATCGCCGGAAGCAACTGGAACGAATTCGGTCGGTGCGATCGCTGGCGCTAAAAACGAGTGCAAAAACGTAACCAGCACCGATCACATCCAGCCGCCGGCCGCGTCTCGAGTCCGCGCAGCGTGGACTGGTCGACCGGCAGTCTCACAACAGCAGTGCGACCACCGCGAGGATGATGAAGATCAACACGAAGATCCGTGCGATCTCCATCGAGATTCCGGCAACGCCACGTGCACCGACTGCAGCGGCGATGATCGCGAGGACGAAAAAGACGAGTGCCCAATAGAGGAATCCACCACCGGTCTGCAGCGGCGCTGCGAACGCGAACATGCTGTCAACTCCCACGGCGGGCCACATAAACGCTGGCGACCATCCACGGCCGTTCTCGATGCTAAGCTCCGACTACCACCCTCGAGCCGTGACTGTCTCGAGTCCTGTTATACGGTCTGCTGTTACTGGATCCCGGCGCACCCGCATGCTGGGTCGCGGATGCGCCGACATTGACTGACAGGAGTCCGTATTATGCGTCGCCGAAGAACGCCCGACACAGTTTCGCCTCGGCCGTCCGCAGGTGTTCGTGGAACGTCGGCCGCGAGACGCCCATCGACTGGGCGAGTTCCTCGCCGGTCGTCGGCCGGGGCCACTCGAAGTAGCCGCCGAGATAGGCCCGCTGTAACGCGCCGAACTGGCGGTCGGTCAGCGCTTCCTCGAGCCCGGCGGCGAACTCCTCGCGAGTTTCGACTTCGCGCTCACGTTGCTGGAACGAGACGATATCGGTCCCCGTATAGCGATCCTCGACGGCTTCGACAACCGCACGGACGTTCGCCGACCGGGGGATCTCGAGGGTGAGCCGCGCTCGGCCGGCCTCACTGTCGATCGCCTGGGTGCGAACGCCGCGCTCGGAGAGCCAGCCGACGAGGTCGTCCGTGCCGGTCAGTTCGATCAGAACCTCCTCGTCGCGTTCGACGACGACACGACAGTCGACGCCCGACAGGTCAGCGGCGGCCGCGGTGAGTTCGTCTGCGCTTGCACCAGTGGCAGTAAACAGCGACGCCGTCTCGTCGCCAGTGCGGTGGACCGACCGGCGATACTCGAGTCGGCAGTCGGCGTCGGACGAGAGGGCGACGGGTGCGAGCGAGCGATCCGTCACGTCGAGTTCGACGGCGACGACAGCGTCGGTCGTCAGCACGCGACTGGTTTCGCGGGCGTTGACCCCACTGGCGACCGCCCGGGCGAGTGCGGAGAGGATGACGGTTTCGCGGTCGTCGACGGCGCGTGTCCGCTCCGTCCGGACGGTCAACACGCCGTACTCGATTTCGTTGTACGAGAGCGGGAACGCGATGTGGGTCGTTCCGTCGACGGTAGCAACGGTGGGCTCGCCGGTCGTGAGCGTCTCCGTGGCCGGATGCTCGTCGTCGGTCCCGAGCCGATCGTGTTCGGGGACGGTCCCCGCACTCGAGCGAACGTCGATCGTTCCGGTCGCCGGATTGCGCTCGCCGATCCAGGCGCCGTCGTAGGCGTCTTCCGCGGCGATCCGGGCACAGACTTCGGCCTCGAGGTCCGCGCGGTCGGTCGAACCGGCGACGACGTCGGTGACGTCTTGCATCAGCCCCTCGACGCGATCTAAAATGTACTCGAGTTCCTCGGTTCGGCGCTCGAGTGCGAGTTCGGCCTCCTTGCGTGCAGTGATATCGTTCTGGAAGCCGACGTAGTGGGTCACACGGCCGTCTTCGTCGCGCACCGGTGCGATCGTCACCTCGTTCCAGAACTCGGTGCCGTCCTTGCGGTAGTTCTTGAGTTCGACGGTGACCGGTCGCTCCGCGTCGATGGCCGCCGCCATCTCGGCGATCGAATCCTCGTCGGAGTCGTCACCCTGCAGAAACCGGCAGTTCCGTCCCACGACCTCGTCGTACTCGTAGCCGGTGATCTCCTCGTAGGCGTCGTTGACGTACACCAGCGGGTTGTCATCGAGATCGGGATCGGAGATGGTGACTCCGACGGGGGCTTCCTCGAGTGCGCGATCTTTTACCAACCGGTCGCTCGTCCCCGGCAGCGAGCCGTCTGACGCGTCGGCAGCGTCGTCGTGGGCGGCGGACGGCCCGCGATCGAACGTGATCGTCGCTCCGTCGGCACCGCGGTGGATGCGCGCACCGCCGTCGTCTCCGTCGAGGTCGATCCGGCGGGCGGTTCCGACCGTCGTCTCGTCGATCGCCGTCGCGAGCCGGTTCCAGCGCGTCCCGAGTGCGGTCGCCGCGTCGCGGTCGGCGTCACCGATTTCGAAGGCATCACGGGCGGCCGGGTTCGCGTACGTGATCGTCCCGTCGGCGACCGCCACCACCGGATCGACCACGTGCTCGAGCGCACGCGCCGCTCCGGCGGCGTCACCGAGGCCACCGCCGCGATCCGCGTCGACATCGTCCATACGCTGTACTAGGGAGTGATGCCTAAGAATCGTTGTGATCGGAAGACGGCACAGCGAGACACTGCCGAGCCTAGCATGTTATATGCCACCACGACATACGTTTACACATGTCAGTACACCGTTCGCCGTTCGAGCGACTCCGCGAGAAGTTCGACGAATCGGAACTCCGCTGTCAGTCGTGTGGCTACGTCGACACCGACGGTAAATGGCGCGTCACTACCTCGGGCGGGCGAGTGCGCTACCAGTTCGTCTGTCCGGTCTGCGACGCCGTCGAGACGCGTGAACTCCGACTCGAGTAGTCGACGGCATTGCAGGTCGGAACAACGAACGGTTTCGAGCGAGAGTGGCGAGTAATCGGTTCGTTTGAACCCGGCGAATCGCCTGCTGTCACGAGACATCCAGCCTGAAACCGGCGGTAAACGTCGTCTCGGACATAACGATCGTTTTCGCGGGGGAAATCCCGTAACAGTCGGCTCATTTTAGCTCGAGAACCGCCGTCGGTCGGTTCGTATGGCTTCACGACCGCAGACACTCGGTGTCGCGTTCGTCGCGCTGCTGGTCACGCTCGCGGGGGGTCCTGCCCTCGTCGGTGGCGCGACCACGGCCACGAACGACGACGCCGGAGACATGAGCGATAGTGCGACGCTACAAAACGTCCAGGTTGACACGCTGGAACTCGAGAACGTCACGATCCAGAACGCGACGATCGAGGAACTCTCCGTCGAGCAACTCGACGTTCAGGACGCCGACGAGCAACTCGTAGAACAGCTCAACGAGACCGACGAAAGTCAGCCCGCCGACGGCGAGTCCGGGGTGACGATCTCGAATGTCGCCTTCGAATCGCTGTCGCTCGAGAACGTCTCGCTGACAGAACTCGACGGCGAGAACGAGACCGAGGACAACGAAACCGACAACGAAACCGAGGACAACGAGACCGAGGGCAACGAAACCGAGGACAACGAAACCGAGGTCGACGAAACCGACAACGAGTCCACAGCGAGTCTCCAGCAGGTGGTCGACGAGAACGCCAGCACCGTGCTGGTACAGGACATGACGATCGAATCGATGAGCACCGAACAACTGACGATCGAGGACCTGACCGTCGAAGAAACCGAAGGCGGCGGGATCCTCGCTGGCATCTCGGATTTCATCAGTGGCCTCTTCGACGGCGATGACAGTGACGCTGGCGATGACAGCGAGACCCAGACGAACGACACCGCAACCGACGAAAACGAAACCGTCCAGGAGATCAACTCGCTGACCATCGAGGAGTTCGATGTCGGCGAGATCACGCTCGAGTCCATGACCGTCGATACCCTCGAGAGTCAGCAGGCTGACGGGGACAATGAAACAGCTGCTACCGAGACCGACGACAACGAGACGGAATCGGACGAGATGGTCCCATCGGTCTCCGCAGAGTCGATGACAGTCGACGAGAGCACTGTCGACACCCTTACCCTCGGTGAAACGCAGGGACTCGTCGACGCGCTCCAGGAACCGGCCGAAGAGGGGGCGAACGAAACCGACAACGAAACGGTCGACAACGTAACCGACGAGGCTGACAACGAGACCGACCAGGCTGACAACGAGACGGATGACATCGACACCGAAACCAACGAGACCGACACTGCCGACAATATGACAGACGAGGCAGACAACGAAACGAACGAAACGGAGTGACGATCCGGACGGCGCCGCTGGCACACGCCACTCGAGCACCGCGGTTCGTTATCGATCGCTATTCTTTGGCTGGCCCACACACCGGCTCGACCAGCCGATAGTAAGAGACGGCAAGCACTGTCCGGCCGTCGTGGATCTCGCCGGCTGTGACCGCGTCGGTCAGATCCGTAAACGACAGTTCGGTCGGCCGAATGCTCTCGTTGTGATCGAGTTGCTGCTCGGCGGTTGGCCGGCAGCCGTCGGCGACGAAAACGTGCAAGCGCGTATCCGCGATACCGTTTGCGGGTTCGACCGACACCAGCGGCTCGAGTCGCTCGGCCTCGTAGCCCGTCTCCTCGGCGAGTTCCCGTTGGGCCGCAGCCTCGAGGTCGTCGTCGTCGGGTTCGACGCCGCCGACGGGGAGTCCGCGACTGATTCGGGAGACGGCCTGTCGCCACTCCTCGATACAGACGACGTCACCGTCGGGTGTAAACGGGAGGACACAGACGCTTGGCGACTCGGAGAGGTAATCGAACTCGGTTTCCGTGCCATCGGGCAGTTGAACGGACTCGTTAACGACATCGAAACCGGGACAGGAGTAGGCTACCCGGCGCTCGCGCGTTTCCCAGGCCAGTTCATCGGTTGGCATAGCGGCCGATACGGCGGTGATCGTCAAAAGCGCCGCGTCATGTCGATGCGACCATTCGATGTCGCCGGATGACTGCTATCGCTAGTCCCTCTCAACTGACAGCGGTCCTATGGGGCGCATTCGGGGACAGCGCGGCGTGTACCCGCTCTATAACAAAACCACAGAGCGGTGAAGGTCGTCACTCAGAGGGTGATCCATGGATCAGCTAACTGGCTTCCAGCGTGACTTGCTGTACGTAATTGCAGGAAAAGATCGACCGTCCGGACAGGAGATTCTCGACGACATCAACGACTACATCGACCAGCCGGTCACACACGGTCGGCTGTATCCCAATCTCGACACGCTCGTCGAGAAAGAACTCGTCGAGAAAGGCGAACTCGACCGGCGAACGAACTACTACGCGCTAACGCCGAAAGGCAGACGCGCGCTCCAGCGCCGCCAGAAGTGGGTCGACCAGTACGTCGACGTCTAGCTTCTGGAACCGCTTTTCGAGTCCGCTTTACCGACAGCGTCTCGCTTCTTATCGCATCCGTCTACAGATTCTGCGCGATTCCAACAGCCGTCGTCAGCGGGCATCGTCGAGATCGACGACCGTCTCGAGGTCTGCGGTCAACCAGGCGTTCAGTTTCTCCGTTGTCGATCCCTCGTGGGGGACGAGCGTACAGCGATCGCTTCCGGATTCGTATCGAACGACGATGGCATCGAACAGTACCGTCTCTTCGGAGTCGACCGCGTCGGTGGCAGCCGCATACTCGTGGGCAGTACCCTCATCGATCCGGTCAGCAGAGCCATCCATGGTAGTCCTGGCGACAGTCGTCGCCACCGCTTCCTATGCTCAGATGGTACAAAACGGCTACTAGTTCCGGTATAGAGCGGTTGGGTCCCCTGTATATCGCTCCGAAGCCGCCTCGAGGGCCGAAACAGTCGTGTCCCTGCCAGCGGCTCGCTCGTGACACGGTTCGACGCCGTAGATATTGCTCGAGCCGATAGAAACAGTCGTGTCCCTGCCAGCGGCTCGCTCGTGACTGCCGGACTCTGGTGTCTAGTCGCCGCCGAAACTGACCTGCGCGAGATCCGCCTCGAGATCGTCGACGTGGTCGTTGAACGCGGCGACGAACGCCGGGACATCGGCAGCAAACCGGCGGACTTCAGTGGCTGCCGGCGGTCCATACTGTGAGAGGAGATAGGTGCCGTCGGAGCCGCCGACTCGCAGGTACGAGGCCACGTCGCCGTCCCACTTCAGCTCCCAGCGAGTGCCAGAGACCGTCGTCGCGTAGGTGCCGTACTCGCCGTCGTACCGATGCAGTTGGGCCGCCATCGCGTCACAGACCTCCCGGATCCGGTCGACGATCCGGTCCCGTTCAGCGACCAGTTCCGCCGTCGATTCGACCCGAGGAAACTCCTCGGGCACGTCCGCGAACAGTCCGTTGAACGAGCGAACGTACTCGTTGTACGCCGCGACGAACGCCCCGTAGTCGGCCATCGCCGTCTCTAAGGCCTCGGGTTCGGGTGGCTGCTTGCTCGAGACGACGTACGTCTCCGAGCCCGAGATGGGATCGAATCGTAGATACTGGACGTCACCAGCCTCGTACTTGATCGTCCAGCTGCCACCGTCGGTATCAAACGTCTCCTGCCCGTAATCGCCACCCTGTAACACGGCGAGTTCCCGTGCGATTTCGCCAGCGTGGGTCCGCACGCGGGCCGCCAGTTCGTCTCGTCGCTCGGCGATTTCGTCCATCCGCTCGACGTCCGACTCGAGTCCGTCGGTCATTACTCGAGAGAGGCACCGATGCTCGGTAACGGTTACGTCTCGGGGTTCGAAAAACGCGTCCGCGGGAAGTATTCCGGCAGCCACCGGTTACCGGGGGCCGACGATCCACGCCACGATGGGCCAGTGTGAGCTCGAATGTTCGGGCAGTGCTGTCGCACTGGCGACTACTCGCTGTCGTTGGTGTCGTTCATCCCGGTCTCGTTCGTCTCGTTCGTCTCGTTCGTCTCGTTTGTCTCGTTCGTCTCGTTCGTCTCGTTCATTCCTGTTTCGTTGTCACCAGTGTCGCCAGCTCCGTCACCGTCCTCAGTATCGTCTCCGTTGCCATTGCCACCCGGACCGCCACAGCCAGCAACGAGGGCGGTCGAAGCAGCTGCACCTGTAAGCATCAGTACTCGACGACGAGTCGACGACTGCTGATCAGTCATACGAGAATGGAGACACTTTCAGAACGCATAAGCCGTCAGCCATCACCTGCATGGTTGCTATTTATTCGGCTCGAGTGAGGCCGCGGTTCAGCTATCGTAGCCACTGAAAGCCACTGCACACCCGATCGCACGACTGCTGTGCGATCGGGTGTAACTCGTTTCAGTTGTTACTATCGCGGAGACTGTCTGTATCCGAGACCAGTCGCCTGCGGTAGATGCAGGCACCATACACAAGACCCGTGCGGGTGAAGACGCGGTGTCCATGGCCTCGATCCCCGACGACTTCCACGATCTTTTCGAGAAGAAAACGTTCGCCCACGTCGCGACGCTGACTCCAGAAGGATTGCCACACGTTACACCGGTGTGGATCGATTACGAGACGGACGACGAACGCCTGCTGGTCAATACCGAACGACATCGACAAAAAGCGAAGAACGCAGCGAACAACCCCGCTATCGGCGTCAGCATGACTGATCCCGACGACTCCTACCGACGCCTCTCGGTGATCGGCGAGGTCGAGGAACGTACGACCGACGGCGCTCGAGCACACATCGACGAACTCGCCCAGCGATACATGGACGTCGACGAATATCCGAATCCGATCGAATCCGAGCGCGTGATCTTACGGATTCGTCCGGATCGAGTCATGTGAGCAGCCATCCGATCAGCCCTGTTGCGGCCGGCCGGCATCGACTGTGCCCGCCCACGGAGGTCCGTGTATCGAAACCACACCGCTCGTGATTGAGTAGTGGGAGAAATGGGCCGGCACAGATGTCGAACGACGCCCGAGAACCTGCGCTCCGCGCAGAACCTCGGTCTAATTCGAATCTGCGCGCCGTCATCGACTCCCGCACTTCGGATGCCTCGCGTCGCAGCCGCGCCGCTCGCCGGTTTGAAGTGCGGGAGTAGTATGGGCCGGCGCAGATTCGAACTGCGGTTACGGCCACCCGAAGGCCGAAGGATACCAAGCTACCCCACCGGCCCGCATTCGAACGGAGTGGGTCGGATCCTTTAACGCTTCCGAATGCACACTCGTCGAACCGCCGGCGTGGTCGTCGTCTCTTCGCACAACCCACTCAAAACTGCTCGTAGCCCTCCGTATCGAGATACTGGTGGGCGACCGTAATCGCCTGATCGGCGTGGAGCAACTGTGGGCCGAGTCGAAGTCGCTGATCGGCATACTCCTCGAGCACACCGGCTTCGTCCGCGGTGAAATCACGATGATCCGAGAGCACGAACACCGCGTCCGCAAGCCGCTCCGCGCCGACATCGACGACCGCTTCGCCATCCTCGTGGAGCTGGACGATCGGGCCATCGTCGGCGAACTCCTCGAGCGTTCCCTCAAACCCGCGTCGGTAGAGTTCGACGCCCGGACTGGGCTCTGCAGGCAGCGCGCCGATGGCTTCGTCACGGTGCTCGAGGGCCTTCCGAACCAATGCAGCAGTGCTTCGCTCGTCGGGGTTGAGTCGCTGGAGTTCGCTGCCGTCGAAGGTGATGGTGAGTTCGTCCTGGGCGATCAGGTGGACGCGGACGTCCTCACGGATGCCGTGGGAGGTGACGAACGCGGCGGTGATCGACCGACAGAGCGCGTCGAGGCGGCCGGCTCCGCCAGCGAGATCGTCGAGCGAGAAGTCGGGCGTCGTCGGCACGTCGTGACCGATGAGTACGAACTGGCGCATACCAGATCGTTGCCAGCCGTCGGGATAGCCCCCACGATCCGACGATCGAGCAGCGGGCGCAGCCGCCGGCGATCAGGACTCGACGCCGAGTCGGCGCTCGAGCGAGGCCGAAATCAGGCCAAGTCCCGGCATCCCATCGCGATACCAGACGAGGGCGGCGACCGCAAAGAGGGCGAATTGTACCCACTCGTAGGGCCCCATCGTGTAGTAGTGAAAGATCGCATCGAAGATGCCGGCGACGGGATCCTCTGGTGGTTGCTCGAGTACCGGCCAGAGGAGGTAGGCGGCGTATGCAAATTCTCCCGAAAGGACCGCTGGCGGGATGTCCGCCAGCAGGTGCGACCCGTAGCCGACGAGAAAGCCGACGCCGACTGCGCGACCCTCGAGTCGGTCCGCAATGAGCAGGATTGCGGGCACGAGACAGGCGACGACGAAAAGCGAATGGGCGAGGGTGCGACCGCCCGGCAGGACGCCGAAATTCCACGCGAGTGGTTTGTCGATCAGATCCGGTGTCTGCGAGCCGACGGCGAGTGCGATCGCCGGCAAAGCACGCGGCGGGCGGCCGAATCGGCGATGCGTGACGACGGTACAGAGCAGGTAGGCGACGGCGAGGTGTCCCCAGGGCCACATCGCACGGCCGTTCACCGGACGCGGGCATAGCTGCTTCGACTCGTACTGTCGGTCGTAGGCGAGATACCCAACCGTGGGTCGCGGTCGTGCCGGGACTGATATGGATTCCTGTCAGTCATGTCCGGCGCACCCATGCCAGGTTGCAGGTGCGCCGGGACCAAGTGACAGCAGACCGTATGACGACCAACCGACGATATCAGGGACCCATTGAGGCTGCATAGGCATGGCCAACCGTTACCCCTATCTCCGGTATGCAGTGACTATATGGCGAAATCAGAGTCGTCGCAGTCCGGCGGTACGCAGCAGTTGCTCGCGATTCTTACGGGTCGGTCCTGTCCCGACTGTCCCGACGGCGAACTCGAGCGAGCCAGGTACAAGGACAAGCAAGCGGTCGTCTGTGACTGCTGTGGAACGCCGCGAGCGCAGGTCTGGTCGGCCTCGCTCGAGTGAGTGGTCCCGGTCGAACCGTCTCGAAGGCGAGTGTAACAGACGAACTGATACGGACTGCTGTACCGATGTCCCGGTGCACCCGCAGGACGGGTCGCGGGTGCACCAGCACTGACTGACAGTAGTCCGTATGAGGGGGCGACCGCAATCGGTTCGTGAGGCGATCAGCGCGATCGCGAGCCCGTATAGTCGTGGCCGACGACGAGAGCGAGCGCGTGCACCGCCAGCAGGGCGACGAGCAACGAGAGTCGCCCCATCGAATCGATCCCGGCCAGGATAACGGGCACGTAGGCGATCGGCAGCAGGGTACCGAGCCAGAAGCCGACAGCGGTAACGGAGTGATTCAGGTACATTGGGCTAGTGCATTGACTCGAGATCGACGAAGTCGCCTTCGTGCGCCGAGATCCAGGCGGTCAGCAGCTCCGTCTCGTTGGCTTCGAGCGGGAAGATCGCACACTCGTCCGGCGCGCCGTCGTTTTCGACCACGACGTGGTCGAGTTCGAACGTCGGTTCCGTGCTATCTGTGTAGGAGGTGTCGGCGTCGGTCATGCGACATCAGGTGGGTACTCGCACCGAATGTGATCGCCACAAGCATGTACATTGTTATCAAGCCTTTACTGGGGGAGCCCCGATGGTAGCGTTCGGTTCCAGCTCGATCGCTCGCTCGAGAAAGAACGTAACGAGCCCTAATGTGTATGATCGTGCTATAACCCGAAACGAGATCACAGCAGTGACAGTAACGACTTGTTTCGGCGGAACGCAACCAGCGTAGCGCAATCGACCGAACGCAACGCATGCAGCGTCGCCAGCCGCCTACATCGATGGCCAAGCATCGAGCGTTAGGTTCCGCGTACGCAGCCGTCCGTTCCGCAGGAGACGAACCTCGATCGTGTCGCCAGGGCTTGTCTCGAGCGCGAGATACGTCGAGAGGGCGTGTCGGTCGGGGATCGGCGTGCCGTCGAGTTCGCGGATGACGTCGCCGCCGACTGGGATCCGTTCGCCGCGTCGCTGGACGGCTCGCGTGGCCGGTTGGAGGACGCCATCGGCAGCCGAGCCGTCGATGACGCCGGTGACCATGACGCCGGCCGCCTCCGAAATGTCGTTTGCCTCGGCGACGAGTCGATCGACGGTTCGCAGGCCGATTCCCAGATACGAGTGCTCGTACTCGCCGGTTTCGATGAGCGCCGGCACGACGCGTTTAGTGAGCGCCGCAGAGATGGCGAAGCCGATGTTGTCGCCACCGGCAGCGTTGATGACGCCCACGACTTCTCCGTCGAGGTCAACGAGCGGACCACCGCTGTTCCCGGGGTTGACGGCAGTGTCAGTCTGGATGACGTTCGGATACGAGAACCGCTGCTGGGGATGGTCGAGCGTTCGGTTGACGCCGCTTATGATTCCCGTCGACATCGACCCGTTGAGCCCGTAGGGGTTCCCGATGGCAGCGACCTGCTGGCCGACGACCGGACGCTCGTCGGCCATCGAAAGCGGTGCGACCCCCTCCGGCACGTGATCGACCTCGAGGACGGCCAGATCGCTCTGGACGTCGCGACCGACGAGCGTGGTGCTCGTCCAGTCGCCGTTCGTATATTGGAGGTCGGCCGCCTCGCCGTTGGCGATGACGTGGTCATTGGTGACGACGTGGCGGTCGTCGTAGAGAAAGCCCGACCCCTGCCCACGACCCTCGGCGCCGGTGTTCGGGTCCTCGACGCCGAAGACGCGAACCTGCGTGACCGAGTCGATGACCGCGTCGTAGATGTCGGTAAACGCCGAGCCGTCCGCGAGGTCGCCCCGATCGATGGTGGCCGAGGAGTCCCCCTCGATCGACTGCTCGGCGCGGGGTTCGGCACAGCCAGCGACGGCACCGACGAGTCCGGCACTCGCGGCCGCGAGAAAGGACCGACGATCCGGTCGGAAATCGTTCATGACTGGTGGCTAGGACCCGACCCATTTGAATCACCTGGCTGTGGCTTGCACGGGCAAGCACGGACGCGCCAGACGAGCGAACGAGACGGTCGATACTCACCGAAATCGAGACTCACGCCGTCGCTTCGAAGGGAAAACGTGTTACCCGCGCCGCCCCACTCCCGAGACATGATCACGGACGACGCCCGCACGCTCCTTGCGACGGGCACCATCTGCGATTCCTGTCTCGGCCGGCCATTCGCCGACCGGAGTTTCGGACTGACCAACGCCGAACGCGGCCGAGCACTCCGTACGACGGTCGCACTGGCCGACGACGAGGACTTCGAGCCGACCGACCCTGCGGACTGCTGGGTCTGCGAGGGCTACTGTGGTACCTTCGACGCCATCGCCGAGACGATCGTCGACGAACTCGCAGACGTCGACTTCGCCACCTATCAGGTCGGCACCCGCGTCCCGCCGCTAGTCGAGGAGAACGAACGCCTGCTCCGGGAAGACGCGGATCTCGAGCCCGACGTCGGCGAATCCATGAAGCGCGAAGTGAACCGCGAAGTCGGTCGACGCGTCGGCGCGCTGACCGATACCGATGTCGATTTCGACCGGCCCGACGTGCTCGCGGTCGTCGACCTCGAGGGGTTCGATCCGCTCGAGGCCCTCGACTCTGGAACCGTTACGAGCCACGCGGTCGATGTCCAGATCAATCCCGCGTTCGTCTACGGCCGCTACCGGAAACTCGAGCGCGACATCCCACAGACCGAGTGGCCCTGTCGGGAGTGTGGCGGCAGCGGCGTCCAGTTGGGCGACGACGGCGAAGAGCCGTGTGACTACTGCGGCGGCTCGGGCTACATGTACGACACCAGCGTCGAACAGGTCGTCCGCCCCCACGTCGTCGAGGCGATGGACGGCGAGGAGGGGACCTTCCACGGCGCGGGCCGCGAGGACGTCGACGCCCGCATGCTCGAGGACGGCCGACCGTTCGTCCTCGAGGTGAAACGACCCCGTGTCCGTGACCCCGACGTTGAGGCACTCGAGCGCGAGATCAACGACGCCGCCGAAGGGAGTGTCGAAGTCGAGGGCCTGCGGCTCGCGACCTACGAGATGGTCGAACGTGTCAAAGAACACGACGCGAGCAAACACTACCGGGCCGACGTCGCGTTCGAAGAGCCAGTCGAGGCAGACGAGTTCGACACCGCACTCGCAGAGCTCGAGGGGACGACCGTCGACCAGTACACCCCCGAACGGGTCGATCATCGACGGGCAGGACTCACCCGCGAGCGGACGGTCTATGAGATCGACGGCGACCTCCAATCGCCGACTGAGGCTGAGGTACGCCTCCACGGCGAGGGCGGCCTCTACGTCAAAGAGCTGATCAGCAGCGACAACGGTCGCACCGAGCCGAGTCTGGCGGGCCTGCTCGAGACCGATGCCGAAGTGACGGCGCTCGACGTGACCGGCGTCGAGGGAGAGAGCGAGCCGTTCGAGCTCGAGGACTACTTCCTCGACGAGCCACGAGCGGCCTCCGACGACGAACTCGCAGAGACAGCCAACTGACGACGAGTCATACGGTCTGCTGTCACGGGTTTCCGGTGCGCCCGCAGTGCGGTCGCGAGTGCATCGGAATCCACTGACAGGTGTCCGTATCACAACGACTTTCCTCACCGCAGTCGACCCTCGTGGTATGCCATTCGGCGTCGACGAAGCCGGCAAGGGCCCCGCGCTGGGATCGATGTTCGCCGCGGCCGTCTCTCTCGAGGATGCCGGCGACCTCCCAGACGGAATCAGGGACTCGAAGCGACTCTCGCCCGAGCGCCGCGAGGAACTGGCAGCGATCCTGCGAGACGACGACCGAATCGCAGTCGGCGTCGCCGAGATCACGCCGGCACGGATCGACGACCCCGAAACGGACATGAACTCGCTGGCGGTCACAGCCCACGCCGAGGCGATCGAGCGAGCAGTCGGTAATTTCGAGCGACTCGAGGGCTCGGGCGAGGGCGACCCCATTTCGGGACTCTGCGACGCCTGTGACACCGACGCCGACCGGTTCGCGCGTCGGGTTAGCGAGGCTTGCTCGCTCGAGGCGCTCGCGGTCGAGGCTCGCCACGGAGCCGACGACGACTCGCCGCTGGTCGGCGCAGCCAGCATCATCGCCAAGGTCGAACGTGACGCCCACATCGCCGCACTGGCCGACGAGTACGGCGCGATCGGCAGCGGCTACCCCGGCGATTCGACCACCCGCGAGTTCCTCCTCTCGTACGTCGACGCACACGGCGAACTCCCACCGTTCGCCCGCGAGTCGTGGTCGACCTGTGAGGACGCGCTCGCCGAGGTCGAACAGACGGGACTCGAGCAGTTTTAATTTCCACGCCAGACCGCGTAGCCGTAGCAGCCGATCCCGAGGAACACGAGCAGCGACGAGAGCCCGTCGACGGCGGTCGACTGCGTACTGACGGCACCAAAGGTCAACACGCCGCCTGCGACGAGACAGGCCGCGGCCACGGTCAGCACCGTTCGCGACGCTGCCCGCTGCCCGTACAGCATCGTCCCCACAGCGATCGCGATACCGCCGAAACCGAGTTTCGCGACAGTCGCCGCCAGCGGGTCGTTCGTGATCGTCGCGTAGCCCAACACGAGGAAATACCCGAGAAGCAGGGCACTGATCGCTCGCGAGCGGGCCGTCGACCCGGCACTCAGATCCATGGCTCGACCAACCCGCTCGCCGGTCTTATACTGTCGGACAACACGGATCACACATCGATCGAACTCGAGACACGATCGAGTGTCCACGGACTGTTGTCGACAGTATTAGCGTTCGAGGGATTCGGCCCACTCGAGGCCGACACCCTCGTGGACGACGAACTCGAGGGCATTGATCAGATAGTGGGCGACGACGACGACCAGCAGACTCTCGGTGAGGATAAAAAGAGCGGCGAGGACGAACCCGAGGAGGCCGGTGACGACGACGCCGACTGAGCCCTGCATACCGTGGCCAAGGGCGAACGCCACGGACGAGCCGACCGCCAACAGCCACGGCGAGAGGCCAAAGCCGGCGGCGGCAGGGACGCCGATCAGCGCCGCACGGAAGAGAAACTCCTCGAAGACGGCGATGATCGGCAACACGCCCAGCAACAACGCGAGCCAGCCGCCGACCGACTCGGGGGCGAGTAGTTCCCGAAGTGTCTCGTCGTGATCGAAGCCGAGGCGGGTTGCGGTCGCTGCCGCGAGTTCGTTCGCGATGTAGACGACAATCCCGGCGGCCGTCCCCACTACGAGCCCCGTCTCGAGATACGCGGTCGAAACCTCGATGCCAAGCGCTGCAGGCGGAATCGCCGTGTAGACTGCTGCACCGAGCAACAGCAACGCGAACAGCCCCTGTGAGAATGCCACGTTCGCAAGGAGGGCTCCGGTCGACAGCGACGCCGGATCGACCGCTCGATCAGCGTGAGCAGGCCGGGAATCAGCAGACACGGCTGCGTTCCGTGGCTGGCGCTCATCACGAGACTGCCACTCGGAGCCAGTGGTGGATTGATCGTCAGCAGCGGACCGATCGTCGTCGATTGGCTCCGGCACACGCTTAGTCGCGTGAGGCGGTGACGAATCGTCAGGGGCTCGAGCGTTCCGGTCAGCGTCGTGGGCCGTCGCATCGAATCGCTCGGCGACGCCGTCGCTGGCGTCGTCAGTATCATCGTCAAACGCAGATTGAGTCAGATGAGAGAGAACGAGCAGCAAGACGAGGACGACGCCCGTTAGCCCGACGAACGTCGCCCACTGGGTCATTTACTGCGGGCTCGGGTTCGAGCCGCTGGCGGAGCCGACCGCACCCTGGTCGAACGCCGCGTCGGTGATCGACTTGAGGCGGTCGACTAGTGAGTCCTTCTTGGGTTCGCCCATTAGGGCGACATCCAGGACTTCGCTGATGTTCGAACAGGGGATGATGTCGACCATCTCTTCGTATTCGTCTTCGATCATCACGTCCTGCTCGTTGGCCTTCGGGATGATGACCGTGTCACAGCCGGCCTTCGCGGCGGCCTCGATCTTGTGGGTGACCCCACCGACCGGGAGCACGTCGCCACGCACCGACAGCGAGCCGGTCATCGCGATCGACTGATCGACCGGGATGTTCTCCAAGGCGCTGATGACGGCGGTTGCGACCGTGATGGAGGCAGAGTCACCGTCGACGCCCTGTTGGCCGGCCTGGACGAACTGGATGTGGATGTCTTTCTCCGAGAGATCGACGTCGGAGAACTTCTTGATGATCGCGGAGACGTTCTGGACCGACTCCTCGGCCATCTCCTGGAGTTTGCCAGTGGCGATCACCTGCCCGCCACCCTGGGCGGGGGCGATTTCGGCCATGACCGGGAGCATGATACCGGAGTCCTCGCCCATGACCGCGAGGCCGTTGACACGGCCCTCGACGCCGTCTTCGGTGACCTGCAGTTCGTAGTCCTTGCGGCGCTCGATGTAGTCGTCGGCGAGCTGTTGCTCGATCGACCGGGAGCGCTGTTTGGCCTGCAGGACGTCGTCGCGGGTCGTGTGCTCGCGGTCCTCAGCGCGGGCGATGTCGCCGGCGACGCGGACCAGTCCACCGAGGCTGCGGAAGTGCAGCGTCAGGTGGTTCTTCCGGCCCGAGCGACGCTTGGCCTCGAGGATGAGCTCCTCGACGGCGTCGTCGGTGAAGTGAGGCAGACGACCGTCGCGTTCGACCTCCTGCGCGATGAAGCGGGCGTACTTGCGCCGCATCTCGGCGGTGTCTTCGATGGTGTCGTCCATGTAGACCTCGTACCCGTACCCCTTGATCCGGTTGCGGAGCGCGGGGTGCATGTTCTCCATCGCGTCGAGGTTCCCCGCAGCGACCATGATGAAGTCACAGGGGACGGGTTCGGTCTGGACCATTGCACCCGAGGAGCGCTCGGACTGGCCCGTGATGGCGAACTCGCCTTCCTGAATCGCGGTCATCAGCTTCTGCTGGGTACGGATGTCGAGCGTGTTGATTTCGTCGACGAACAGCACGCCCTTGTTCGATTTGTGGATCGCGCCGGGTTCGACGCGGTCGTGGCTCGGGGTCTCCATGCCGCCGGACTGGAAGGGGTCATGGCGGACGTCGCCCAGCAGCGCACCGGCGTGGGCACCGGTCGCGTCCTCGAAGGGGGCGACGCGCTGATCGCCGTTGTTGACGATCATGTTGGGGACCATCGCGTCGGTCCCGCGAGAGGTGTACCGGAAGATCAGCCAGATGATCCCTGCTGCGAGGATGCCAAGCAGCGGGCTGGCCGAACTGAGGATCGCATACCCGATGACCACCGCGATGATGATCCACATGAGGATCGAGCGCATCTGGTTGCGCTTGCGGGCTTCCTCCTTGTGGGCGTCGATGATCTGTTCGCCCTTCCCGGCGGGGACGGTCCGGACCTTCGGCTCGTTCCCGTCGTCGGGGTTGTGATAGACTAAGACATCCTGGAGGTCCTCTTTCGGCAGCAGTTGGCTCATCGCCTTCGCCAGCATCGACTTGCCGGTCCCCGGCGAGCCGATCATCATGACGTGTCGGCGCTGTTTTGCCGCCTTAATGATGATGTCTCGTGCTTCGTCCTGACCAATGACCTGATCGACGAGTCGATCGGGGACTTCGATGTCCTCCGTCGAGTCGATCTTGAGACCGCCCAAGAGGTCGTCCTCGGCGATCTCCTCGTCGACCTCGACGCCGGGATCGACCTCGACCGTGCTTCCGAGGTCTTCGACGGTCTCGATCTCGTCGTCCTCGTCGGACGCCGACTCGAACTCGTCGGTTGGATCGTCGACGTCGGTGCGACGGTCGCCCTCGCCCTCGCGTGGCGACCGTTCTCCCTGACGCTCGTGGTGGTCCTGGTCGGGACCAGCCGGCGCGTCTTCGGGAGGGTCGTCAACGTTCGTATCGTTACTCATAGAACTCTGTTCGGTATCTGTGTCGAAGGGATTGGCACTGATATACTTTCTCCATACGGAGGATGGTGTCAGTTGTTGATACCGGAGGACACAGCGGTCGACGGGGCAAATCAAGCGAATCCGACGACGACTTTCATACGAATATAAACGGTCGTGAATATACTGGCGAAGGACTGGTACACAGCCCGCTCAGTCGTGATAGAAAACATCTCTCATGGACTTGTCGATACGGGACGTGACGATTCGCGAGCAACTCGCCACGCTTAAGCGTGCTGCTCGAGCAGTATTCGGCATGACTCGGGGGTTCTACATCGGCCGCTTCCAACCATTTCATAACGGCCACTTGAGCATGGTCGAGCAGATCGCCGACGACGTCGACGAGCTCGTCCTCGGAATCGGGAGCGCCGACGACTCGCATACGACCAGAAACCCGTTTACCGCCGGCGAGCGGATCATGATGATCACGAAGTCGCTCGTCGACTACGATCTCGTGACCTACGCCGTCCCGATCGAAGACTTAGAGCGCAACTCGGTATGGGTCAGCCACGTCCAGAGCATGAGCCCGGATTTCGATGTCGCCTACTCGAATAACCCGCTTGTCATCCAGCTCTTTCGGGAAGCCGAGATCGAGATCCGCCAGTCGCCGATGTTCAACCGCGAGGTCCTCGAGGGATCGGAGGTTCGCGAGCGGATGATCACCGATGGCGACTGGGAGTCGCTCGTGCCCGAGGCCGTCGTCGATGTCGTCGAGGAGATGAACGGCATCGAGCGCATTCAGATGGTCAGCGAATCGGACTCGAACACCGACTGATTTAGCCCGAGCGACCGTAGCGGCGACTATGATTACGCTCGCTTCGGACTTCGGCACGCCGTATCCGGCAGCGATGAAAGGCGTCTTACTGCAGCGAACGGACGCCAGGCTGGTCGACGTGGCCCATGACTTCCCCCGACAGAACGTCCGGACGACCGCCTTCTGGCTCCGTGAGGTCCTCCCCTATTTTCCGCCTGCAACGCATCTCGTCGTCGTCGACCCTGGCGTCGGCACCGACCGCAACGCGATAGTCGTCCGCGCCGGCGACCACACGCTCGTCGGCCCGGACAACGGCGTTTTGCTGCCCACCGCTCGGCGACTCGCGAGCGATGCAGTCCAACTCGAGCCTTACTTGATCGACGAAGACGGTCTCGGTCCCGTCGAGCCGACGACCGACCAGTCCGAGCCAGACAGCCGCGACCAGCACCCGCCACAGGGTCGAAGCAATACGTTCCACGGGCGGGATGTCTTCGCGCCGGCTGCCGCCGCGGTCCACGACGCCGGCATCGCGAATCTCGAGTCGCTTTCGTGGCTCGAGCCGACAACGGTCGATGTCGACCTCGAACTACCGACGGCGACACTCGAGGACGAGCAGGCGATCGGCGAAGTGCTGGCCGTCGACGGCTTCGGGAACGTCATCACGAACGTGCCGGGCTCAGCGCTCGAGGACCAAAAGCAGATGCGAGCGAACGGTGAGCCGGTCCCGGTCGGCGAGACGTTCGCGGCCGTCCCCGTCGGCGAGCAACTGGTGACCGTCGGCAGCCACGGCTACGTGGAACTCGACGTCAATCAGGGCCGTGGTGACGAGGCCTTCGGCCTCGAGGCCGGCGACCGGGTCGTCCTCGAACCCGTGCCGGGTGATGACGGCTGACGCGATCGGACCGCTTACTGGTCGCGGTCACCACGCTCGCATACGGACTACTGTCAGTGGGTGCCGGCGCACCCGCGGCCCGTCTGCGGATGTACCGGGACATCGGTACAGCAGCCCGTCTCAGTTACCAGTCGGGGCAGCGTGACGGTGTGCTGGATCGGTCACTATAGTAGCCACTGAAAGTCAGTGCACACCTGATCGCACGAGGGCTGTGCGATCAGTGCGTAAACAGTTTCAGTTGTTACTATAGCTCCCCGTCGGCGTGGATCGTGACGATACACTCCGAGAAAGTAAACGAAACTGAGCCGTTACTGGCCCGCGACTTGGCGCGCCGCCAGTGGCCGAACAGCGCGTTCAGCACGTCGGGTTCGATGTACTCCGAGAGCGTCTCAAGGTCGTTAGGGTCGACCTCGAGTACCGCCGAGGCCGTCAAGAGCAGTGCCGTACTTACGGGCTCGTCTGCGCCGTCATCGCACCACGTGTGGTAGGTCTCACAGACCTCATCGTAGTAGATCGTTCGACCGCTCGTCTCGCCGACCGACGTCAAATTGTCTCGTGGAGCGGCTTCAGGCATAATATATCCTACTAGTATGTGTTAATGTAGAACACAATTGGCCGACCGGTACTATGACTCGTCATCGGTCAGTCCCGGTCGAACACGAACAACGAAAAACAGGGGCCGCGACAGCGGCGTTACTCGGCAGCGATGACGTCGTCGATGCGGACGATCATCGTCGCGGCTTCGGTGGCGCTCTCGACGGCTTCGCGCTTGACGTCGGCGGGGTCGACGACGCCGTACTCGAAGGGATCGGCGATCGTGACCTCGTCACCGTCGGTGATTAGGCCGGCGCGGCCCTCGGACTCGTGGGCAGCACGGAGGTCCACGAGCGCGTCGATGGGGTCGCGGCCGGTGTTGGCCGCGAGCGTCCGGGGGACGACGTCGAGCGCGTCGGCGAAGGCCGTCACGGCGAGCTGTTTGCGGCCCTCGATACCGGCGGCTTCCTGGCGGATCTTGTCCGCGATCGCAATCTCGGTTGCGCCCGCGCCGGGGACGACTTCGCCGGACTCGAGTGCGGTCGCGACGACATCGAGTGCGTCACCGATGGCGCGCTCGAGTTCGTCGACGACGTGTTCGGTGCCGCCGCGGACGAAGACGGTGACCGTCTCGGCGGCCGCGCCGCCCTCGACGAACGCGAGGTCGTCGTCGCCGAAGTTCTCGGTGTGGATCCGGTCGGCAGAGCCGAAGTCGTCCTCCTCGAGGTCGTCGAGGGCGCCGACGCGGCGGGCGCCGGTCGCAGAAGCGACCTGCCGGGCGTCGCTGTCGCCCAGGCCCTCGAAGACGAGGACGCCCTCGTTGGCCAGCGCGGTGGCGACGCGGTCGTTGACGTCCTCGGTGGTAAAGACGACGTCGGCCCCGCTGTCAGCGATGGTCTCGGCGTAGCCCTCGAGTTCGCCTTCCTCGGCGTCGATGGCGGCGTTGAGCTGGTCGATCGAGTCGATGGCGTACTCCGCGTCGACGTCGCCGGTCCGGACATCGAGTTCGACGTCCAGGATGGCGATCGACGCGTCCTCGACCGTGCTCGGCATGCCGTCGTGGACGGGTTCCTCGTCGACGACGATCCCGGGGACGAGTTCGGTCGCGTTCGAAGAGGCCCCGATCTGGGTGTGGACGGTGACGTTGTCGCGGGCGACGCCCTCGTCGGTGTCGACGTGGCTGATCGCCTCGACGACCGTCTCGGCCAGGGAAGCGGCGGTGAGCCCACCGGTTCCCTTGCCAGTCATGCTCGACTCGGCGACCTGCTGGAGGATTTCGTCGTCGACATCGGACTCGCCGACCTCCTCGGAGATGGCCTCGAGGGCGATCTCGGCGGCCTCATGATAGCCCTCGACGATAGTCGTCGCGTGGACGTCCTGTTCGATCAGGTCCTCGGCTTCACCGAGCAGGTTGCCGGCGAGAACGGCCGCGGTCGTCGTGCCGTCACCGACTTCCTCTTCCTGGGAGTCGGCGACTTCGACGATCATCTGGGCCGCGGGGTGTTCGATATCCATCTCGTTGAGAATGGTCGCGCCGTCGTTCGTGATGACGACGTCCCCGCCGGAGTCGACGAGCATCTTGTCCATGCCGCGGGGCCCGAGTGTGGTACGTACCGACTCGGCGACGGCCTTGCCGGCCATGATGTTCGACGATTGGGCGTCGCGGCCCTGCGTTCGCTGACTGTCCTCGCTCAGAATGAACATGGGTTGTCCACCCATGCGTCGCTGTTGTGCCATCGTTGATCCTCACTAACCATGTCGTCAGCACTTCTATATAACTCTTTCCCTCAAACCACCGTTCCGTCTTGCGATTGCGCGTGTGATCCAGCCACAGGACGAGACGCCACCGGGCTGGTAGCACAATACCGATCGACTCGGAACACCCCGGTGGGAATGCTGGAGTTGGAACATGGGTTTCGCGTGGTGGATCTCTCGACGCGACTGCCACCGCCCGATGGAGAGGTGTCTCTCGGGGACACACGATTGCGGCGGACCGACTCGAGCGCTCGCTTCCCGCGTTGTCGGCCACTTCGGCGGCCACCCGCTGAATCGCTCGCTCATGGGCGAGATGATCGAACTGCTCGACGAGTACGATGACTGCTACCTCGAGACGAGTTTCGTCCGCTATCGCGAATACCTCGAACGGGCGCTGCTCGAGCATCCGGATCGCGTCTTCTTCGGCAGCGGCGCGCCGGCCTGTCACCCCAACGTCACGGTTATGGCGATTCTCATACTACCGGACAACAGTCAGTGAATACTCGATCGCGTCTCGACGGCTGTCACCGTCGGCGACAGCGTCTTAAGTGCGATCGAGGGATGAACCGTTTTGTCCGGCAGTATCACCCTCGATGTCTCCGAAGACTTGCTGCGCCGAGCGGTCTCGAAAAACGCCTGTCGCGTGATCGACGCGCTCGCATCGAACGCAGGGCCCTCGAGCTACTCAACGACCAGCACTCGCAGATCGTTCAGATTCGTTCCTGTCGGTCCCGTCCGAACCAGCGCGTGTCGCGTCTCGAGGTACGGGTAGACATCGTTTTCGGCGAGTGCCGTACGTGCGCTGTCGGGATCCTCGACGGTGGTCCTGTCGACGAGCGCACCGGCAGCGTCGCTCACGCCGTCGATGCCATCGGAGTCGACCGCCGCGATCGTTATTCCGGCTTCACCTTCCGTTTCGTCCCCGTCCGCGAGTTCGAGCGCCGCGCTCGTCGCGAACTCCTGGTTCGGACCACCCGTCCCATCGCCGCGGATCGTCACCGTCGTCTCACCGCCTGAGAGGAGTACAGCTGGCGGTGAAACGGGGTTCCCCGTGGCGCGGACCTCTTCGGCGATCGCAACGTGAGTCGTCGCCGCCTCGCGGGCTTCCCCACGAATCCGTGAGGAGAGGACGAGCGGCTCGTAGCCACGGTTGGCCGCCGTCTCGCGGGCCACCTCGAGTGCCGTCATCCCGTCGGCGACGATCTGCGTCGAGACGCGCTCGAACGCGGGGTCATCGATAGCCGGCGTCTCGGTGATCTCGCCGGCTGCACCGCGCTCGAGTCGGACGAGGACAGCCTCGGGCGCGTCGATTTCGTATCGCTCGAGGACCGCGAGCGCGTCTGCATACGTCGTCTCGTCGGGCACAAGGGGACCGCTCGCGATGACGCTGGGGTCATTCCCGACGACGTCGCTGAAAAGCAGCGAGACGACCGTCGCCGGGGTGACCCGGCGGGCCAGCCGACCACCTTTCAGTGCCGAAAGGTGCTTTCGGACCGCGTTGATCTCGCCGATATCGGCCCCGCTCGCGAGCAGCGCGTCGGTGGTCGCTTGCAGATCTGCAAGCGAGACCTCACCGGCGGGTGCGGGCATGAGCGCGCTGCCGCCGCCGGTGATCGCCATCACGACGAGCGTGTCGTCAGTTGCTGCGTCCGCCGCCTCGAGCAGGGTACGCGCCCCAGCGACGCCGCGCTCGCTCGGCACGGGATGATCGCCCTCGCGAACCTCGACGTGCTCCGTGTCGACCGGATCGTCCGTGAGGACCACGCCGCCGTCGATCCGATCACCCAATATCCCCTCGAGTGCGACGACGACGTGGGCCGCAGCGTTGCCGCCGCCGAGGACGACGAGGTCGTCGTACGCCTCGAGGTCGTACGTCGCGTCGGCGATCCGGAGGGTCTCGTCCTCGAGCGTGACTGCGTCACGAACGACCCGTTGCGGATGGCCGGCTTCGATCCCCGCCTCGAGGCACTCGAGGGCGACGTTGCGGGCCGCGGTCGATGCGAGGGCGTCGCGATCGTCGATCACGCCGACTCACCCACGACCGTGGCTGCTGGCTTCGGATCAGTGGAACCACGTCTCATAGGCTACCCGTCGATCGGCACTCGCTAAAGTCCAGTGTCGTAAGCCGGCACTGCAACCCACACTGCAAGCGGCGTGGACGACGTTTCGAGTGACCGACCAACCGGTTTGCGCGTTCTTAGCCACAGTCAGCTATGGTCGAGACCGGCCGCGACCTGTTCGTCCGCGAACTGCGAGAACGGTACCACATCGAGCGCGAACTCGAGGAGAAGCAGTCGGGACTGGCCGAGGCCGCGACCGATGAGGTCACTGATCCCCTCGAACAGACCAAACAGGAAGCCGAGAATCGCCTCGAGCGAGCGCAGGAACTGACGGCGATCTAGTCGCGAGCGTACTCGGCGGCGCGTACCAGCGACTCGCCGACTCTACTCCGTGCCGTTCGTGATCGTCGTGTGGGCGCCGATCAGCGCTCCGGCGAGGTCAAGATCCTCGATCCGGGTGCCCTGATCGATGATCGAGCGGCGGATATCGCCGTTCGTGACTGTTGCATCCGGGAAGATGACGGTGTGCTCGAGATCGGTTCCCTCGAGCGTGACGTCCTCCATCACGTGGACGTTCTCGCCGATCGTGGCGTCTTCCAGCGTCGCCGAGTCGGCGACCAGCGAGTCGCCATCGAGGTGCCAGGCGACGGCGTCGAGGTAGCTCTCGGGGGTACCGATGTCGAACCACGCCCCCTCGAAGGTGTAGGCGTAGGTGGCCTCGCGGTTCTGGAGCCACTGGACGAACCAGCCCGGTTCGTCGGGGTTGTTGCCGTCCTCGAGATAGGTCGGGAGCAGATCAAGCGATTCGCGGGGGAACGCATAGCAGGCGATCGAGACGAGCGTGCTCTTGGGATCGTCAGGTTTCTCCTGGAAGTCGACGACGCGGTCGCCCTCGAGTTCGACCAGCCCGTACGATTTCGCCTTCTCACGGGAGCCGACATCGTAGGCGGCCAGCGTCGGCGCGCCGCGCTCCTGGAAGGCGTCGAGGAAGTCGGCGACATCGAAGCTGATCAGGTTGTCGCCGGCGATAACCAGCAGGTCGTCGTCGACGTTCTCGCGGTCGATCAACTGCGCGAGCGCGCCGACGACGCCGAACTTGTCGTCTTCCTCGGTCGTCTCCTCGACCGAGAGCCGGGGTTTGTCGAACTCGCTGTCGGCGAGGTGGGCCTCGAAGTCGGGCGCGAACCGCTCGTTGGTGCTGACGTAGACCTCGTCGATCCGCTCGTCGGCCTCGAGTTCCGCAAAGATGCGGTCGATGACGGTCGACTCGCCGATCGGGAGGAACATCTTGGGCCGGTGTTTGGTAATCGGCCACATTCGCGTCGCGTACCCGCCTGCAAGGACGACTGCCTTCATAGGCCGGTGTTCACCTGCGGGGTCCAAGTCACTTGCCCTTTCTCGAATGATAGGGTCTAACACGCCTGAACCCCTCCAGCAGTAGGAGAGCGGTATCCACGACAGACACGAACGGCCGGCTCTATGAGCGGTGTCAAACAATATAAACCGACGAGCCACCTGAACGAACGTATGCGCGAGGCTGACGAAACGACGCGACAGAAACTCACCGATGCGCTGCGTGCCGAGCCGGCGACGCCGAGCGAGCTGGCCATCCAGCTCGATCTGACACCACACGCGGTGGTCCGCCACGTCGAACACGTCTCCCAATCGGTCGATGGCACTGACGAGCAGCTACTCGTCGCACCGCCGACGTGTCGGGACTGCGGGTTCGACGACTACGACGACCTGCTAAATCTCCCCTCGCGGTGTCCCGAGTGCAAAAGCGAGTCGATCGACGAACCGACGTTCACGATCGAGTAATCAAACCTGACAGTCATCGCCGACCAAGTATCAATTTCCCATGGCAGTTGTCAACTGGATCCGATACTAATATTTATGGTGCAGGTGAGAACCCGATACGAACCCTCGAGCGAGCGGCAGTGTCACGGCTTGTCGTGGCGTCTTTCGACCCGCTTCGGTCGCGGCTGCTCGAGGACAACGGACCACACATGACTTCCAGATCCCACTCGGAGCGTGATTCCGTCGAGATCGTGCAGACGGTGCTCGACTGGCTCGACGATGCCGACGAGCCGGACGCGGCGGCTGAAACGCTCGACGACGTGTTCTCCCTGCTTGCCGACCAGCGTCGCCGGCTGCTGCTGTCTGTCATGCGCAGCTACGGCGAGGAGGTGACGCTGCCGGACGCAGCCGAGGAAGTCGCGGCCCGCGAAACGGGCGACACCGTGCGAAACATCTCGGCCGAACACGTCACCGAAGTCTATCTCTCACTCTACCACGATCATCTCCCGCGGCTGGTCGACGCCGGCCTCCTCGAGTACGATCAAGAGCGGGACCTGGTCGCGCCGGTCGCCGTCTAGAACTCGACGTTCGAACTCGAGGCGCGATCGCAGTCGTCGCGCTCGATCGGGCCGAGTCCGACGAACGTGTAGTCGTCGTCAGTCAGGTAGATGTCGCCATCGTCGACGGTGACCTCGAGGCTGGTGAGATAGGCACCCTCGCAGGGGCCGAACGTACAGCGCCCGGAGTCGGCCGCGAAGTACGCGCCGTGATTTTCACAGACGACTTCACCGTCTCGCATCGGCGCGCCGGATCCCTTGTCGAGTTTGATGTGCGTGAGATGCTGGCAGTAGTTCAACCAACAGGAGACTGCGTCTTCGGCAGTGGTGGTCGGTCCGCCACCATCGGTCGCCACACCCTCGTTCCTGACGAGAATCGCTTCCTGTACCTCGTCCGACTCGTCGGTCACGCGAAAACAAACCGTCGAGTCGCCGGGGACGTCCGACAGCGCCGTGATCCGTCCTGCGTCCATCACCGCGTCCGTTACCGATCGGCGCGCCTGAACGTTACGCTATCGGGCGAGCACATGTCTGACGGAGATTTAAACCCCTCACCGACCAACGCGGCCTATGGACTCCCTTCTCATTTACGGCTCCTACGGCTATACGGGGCGGCTGATCGCACGCGAGGCGGTCGCACGAGGGGGCTCGCCCGTCGTTGCCGGCCGCGACGGCCACGCGGTTGCGCGTCAGGCCGACGCCCTCGGTGTCGAAGGCCGGGTCGTCGACCTCGAGTCGAACGACCTCGCGTCCCACCTCGAGCGCTTCGACGCCGTGATGAACTGTGCGGGGCCGTTCGTCGACACCGCCGAGCCGCTGGTCGCGGCCTGTCTCGAGACGGGCACGGACTATCTGGACATCACCGGCGAGTTCCCCGTCTTCGAGCGTCTCCGCCAGCGCGACGACGAGGCCCGGAAAGCGGGGATCACGCTCCTGCCCGGCGTCGGCTTCGACGTCGTGCCGTCGGACTGTCTAGCGGCCTTTCTCGGCGAGCAACTCCCCGACGCCGATCGGTTACGACTCGGGATCAAGGGCAGTGGCGGGCTCTCGCGGGGCACTGCTCGGACGCTCGTCGAACACCTCGGTCGCGGCGGCGTCGTCCGCCGAAACGGGCGACTCATTCAGGTGCCGACCGGCTACCGAACACGCGAGATCGACTTCGGCGACGGCCCCGAACACGCCGTCACGATCCCGTGGGGCGACGTCGTCACCGCCGCTCACAGCACCGGCATCGAATCGATCGAAGTCTACGCCGCCGCGCCGCCGTGGGCGGCGAGCGGACTGGCGGCCGTCGATTCGCTGGGGTGGCTGCTCGAGCGCAGGCCGGTCGAGCGCCTGCTGAAGCGGGTCATCGACGCCCGTCTCGATGGTCCGGACGGCTCACAGCTGGCGACCGGCAGCGCGGTCGTCTGGGGCGAGGTCGTCGACGACACCACCGGCCAGCAGGCGCGGGCCCGACTGCGGACGCCCAACCCCTACGCGCTGACCGCCGAAGCGGCGGTGGTAGCCGCCCAACGGGTGCTCGAGGACAGCGCCCGTGTTCCGGACGGATTCCAGACGCCCGCGAGCGCGTTCGGCAGCGAGTTCGTCCTCGAGTTGGCAGAGACAAAGCGGGAGCTCGTCAAGACACCTGATGAATCGAACGAGTCGACACGAGTGCCGGTCACGCCAACGTGATACGGACTCCTGTAAATCAGTGCCGGTGCAACCGCGACCGTCCTGCCGTTGCACCGGTACACCGTTACAGCAGACCGTATGAGCCACTCCCCCGGAGCACGGACTGGTGGACTCGACTACTGGTAACACGTCCGTTCGACCCGCTCGTCGTAGCGCCGTGAGAGCCGTTCCGTGACTGGACCGCCACCGATCGCATGGCCGTCAAGCGTCGCGATCGGGCGCAGCTCCCAGGTCCGATTGGTCAGAAACGCCTCGGCAGCGCCGTGAACGTCGGCTGGCTCGTACGACCCCTCGTGGACTGCGATGCCAGCGTCCCGAGCGAGCTCGAGTACGATTTTTCGGGTGATCCCCGGCAGCACCGGCCCGTCGATCGTCGGCGTGTAGAGTTCGCCATCGCGAACAAACCAGAGGTTGCTCGTTGCCCCTTCCGCGATGTAGCCCTCGAGGTCGCACATGAGCGCTTCGTCCGCGCCAGCACTGAGTTCCGCGCGCGCGAGGATCCCGTTCAGGTAGTTGTGGGTCTTGGCTACGGCCGGAATCGCCTCGTCAGGGACGCGACGAGTTGTGACCGTCTCGACTGTTGCCGGGTCGTCCCAGACGGACTCGCCCGCGAGCCCGCCGCGGGGCAGCGGGTTGGTGTAGACGACGACCGTCGGGTCGACGTCGGGCTGGGGCGTGAGTTTCCCCGGCTGGACGCCACGCGTGATCGAGAGCCGGACGTAGGCGTCCGCGAGATCGTTCGCCACGAGCGTCTCGTCGATTCGGCCCCGGAGGTCGGCCGCCGTCAGCCCGTGCTCGAGCGAGAGGGCCTCGCAGGTTCGCTCGAGACGCTCACAGTGGGCGTCCCACGCGAAGATCGTCCCGCCGTAGGCCCGTAGCGTCTCGAAGGCGGCGTCGCCGTAGCGAAACCCCCGATCGTCGACGCTGACGGTTGCCTCACTGGCTGGGACGAGGTCGCCGTCGACGTGGTAGTACAGTTGCTCAGCCATCGTGGGCCTCCGCGTTCCGGTCGGCCGTTGCGGCGAACCGACAGAAGTTTTCGATCAGCTGCTTGCCGAGTGCGAGCGAAATCTCTTCGCCGGTGCCGTCGTCTGTCCCGGTCACCGTATCCGGCTGTGCCCGCGTGAGGATACTCTCTGGATGAAATTGCACCCCGATATGGGGCTTTTCGCGGTGGCGCACTGCCATCAGAACACCACGCTCGTCTGCCGTCTGGGCAGTTTCCTCGAGCGAGGCCGGTAACTCATCGCGCTCGACCGCAAGTGAGTGATAGCGCCCGACCTGGAACGTCGACGGAAGTCCCGCGAAGATCCCAGTGCCGTCGTGGCTGATCGTCGACGGCTTGCCGTGGACGACTTCGGGCGCGTGGACGACCGGCGCGCCTTCGGCTGCACACAGCGCCTGATGGCCGAGACAGACCCCGAGGATGGGATAGTCGGTCTCGGCGAACAGCGGGATCGAAATGCCAGCCTCCTGTGGAGTGCCCGGCCCCGGCGAGACGATGATCCCCGTCGGCTCGAGGTCGCGCACGCCCGCGAGGTCGATTTCGTCGTTGCGCCGAACGACGACCTCGTCGGCTACCTCGCCGACGTACTGGACGAGGTTGTACGCGAACGAATCGTAGTTGTCGATGACAAGCAACCGTTTGCTGCGGTCACTCACGCCCTTCACCCCAATTCCCCTCGAGCCCCAGTTCGGCCCGCTCGCCCAGTGCCTCGTCGACTGCCGTGATGAGCGCGCGGGCTTTAGCGAGGGTCTCGTCGTATTCGCTGGTCGGGTCAGAGTCGTGGACGATGCCTGCACCGACCCGCAGGTGGTACTCATCTGCGTGGCGGACCAGCGTCCGGATGACGATATTCAGCGTGGCCCGGCCGTCGAAGCCGAAGATACCGACGCTTCCCGTGTAGGGGCCGCGACGGGTCGCCTCGAGTTCGTCGATGATCGCCATCGTCCGCGGTTTCGGCGCGCCAGTGATCGTCCCGCCGGGGAAAACCGCCGCGATGGCGTCGGACAACGTCGCGTCCGGGCGCAATTGGCCCGTGACGTTCGAGACGAGGTGCATCACTTCCGAGTAGCGGTCGATCCGGCGGTACTCCGCGACGTCGACGGAGCCGTACGCACAGACCTTTCCGAGGTCGTTGCGCTCCAAGTCGACCAACATCGCGTGTTCGGCGCGTTCCTTCTCGTCGGCTAGCAGGTCGTCCTCGAGGGCGGCGTCTTCGTCCGGCGTCTCGCCGCGCGGTCGCGTCCCCGCGATGGGTTCCGTCCGGACGAACGCGCCGTCGCGCGCTCGTGGCCGCTGTGCGCTCGCGGGTCGTTCCTTCCCGCTCGTCTCATCGGGGCGCTCACTTCGTTTGCGCCCCGCGCCGCTCGCTGGTTCCGAAGGCTGTAGTCCCTCGCACTCGAGCAATAGTTCTGGACTCGCGCTCACCAGATCGGCTGCCCGGAACTCGAGCAAACAGGAGTAGGGTGCCGGATTAACCCGTCGCAGGGCGTCGTAGGCGGCGACGGGGTGGACCGCAGCGGGTGCGACCAGCCGCTGAGAGATGTTCGCCTGAAAGGTATCGCCGTCGTGGACGTACTTCTTGACCTGTCGCACGCGATCGGCAAAGGCCTCGCGACCACAATCGCTCTCGAAGGTCGCGTCGGGACGTGAGACCGGCGGCTCCCCGATTTCGGGATCACCGTCGCGGACGGCGTCGGCGAGTTCGAGGGCTCGCTCGCGCCCGCGCTCGTAGGCTGCCTCGAGGTTTGTCTCACCGTCGCCGACCCGCGGGCAGGCCGTGATCCGCAGCGTCACCCCTCCCTGGGCCGGCTCCTCCCAGGCCGCGAGGCGGTCGTAGACCGCAGCCTCGAGCCGAGGCAGTCCTCGGTCGTCGACGGCCGACTCGGGCAGGGACTCGAGTTCGCGGGCCACGTCGTAGGAGAGCCAGCCGATGGCACCGCAGGGATAGGGAACGTCACACTCGCCGCGGGCGAGGCGGTCGTTTGCGAGCAGCCCCTCGAGTGCGGCCAGCGTCGGCGATTGATCGTTCTGTACTCGTAAAACGGCGTCGGGACCGACCGTGAGTCGCTCGACGGGATCGACGCCGAAATAGCCCCAGCCGGGTTGGCCACCGGTCGTCTCGAGGAACGCGCCACCGTCGCCGTCGCGGGCGCGGCGATAGGCGAGAAACGGATCGCTGACGGGCATGCGGACTTCGACGGGAACGCGGTGGCCGCTCGGTGCCGACGATGCGGCCCGGTCCGCAGCCGCCCCACCACGGCTGGATGCGGCGGCGCGAAACGAGTCGAGCGTCGTCACGACGCGCGGATCGCTCATGTCGAGCGGGACGGAGTCGGTAGGTAATCCTCTTGCGATTTCGGGGCTGTTGTGGGCGACAGCGCAGAAAACAAGCAGGCAGTGATGGGGGCAGTGAAACGATGACGTGAGGTAAGATTCGACGGGTGTCTGGCCGATTCGTTACCGGACTTCGGCGCGGTCGATCCAGCCCTGAATGCGTTTCTCGGAGATGTCGGTCTGGTCGGCAAGTTCGGCGGCGTCCGACGCGGCGAGTTCGGCGACGGTTTCGACGCCCGCTCCGGCGAGGCGGTCGGCATAGGCCGGGCCGATACCTTTAATCTCGGTGACTGGTTCCGCTTCCACTTCCGGTTCTGGCTCCACGTTCGGCTCGGACTCGGGTTCGACAGCCGGTTCTGGTTCGGGTTCCGGTTCCGTCTCGTCGTCCAACTCCGGTTCGACCTGTTCGGATTCGGCGTCCACTGCTGGTTCGGCGTCACCCTCGAGGTCGGTGTCAGTGTCGTCGGCCGACTCGGCTTCAGCCGCCGTCTCGGAATCGACAGCGGGTTCCGTAGATGTGTCAACGTCGGTCGGCTGCTCAGGTGTGTCGTCCGCCGTCCCCGCAGTAGCCGACTGTGGCGGTTCGGCACGCACGTCCTCCGTCCGGTCTCGAGCCGCGGCGGCAGTCTCACTTCCGTCGTCCGCCGTCCCTTCTCGTTCGACCGTTACGCCGACCTCTCGAGAGCGACTTCGCTCCGAGTCCGACCCGCCGAATCCCAACAGAGACTTCAGCTTCTGGAGGAGTGCCATTATATCGACGTAGTCTGTTCCGACACTTAAATTCGCCTGATACTGTCAGTGTTTCGACCGTGCCCGCCAGCGGCCTACAGCCGCGAGCGAAGCGCGTTGTTCATCGCGTCGACAGGTGCGTCCCGGCCGGTCCAAATCTCGAACGCCTCGACACCCTGATAGAGCAACATCCATGCGCCGTCGACAGTCGTCGCGCCGGCGTCGGCTGCATCGCGCAGCAGTCGCGTCTCGAGTGGGCTGTAGACCGCGTCGAGGACGGCCAGATCCTCGTGGAGCACGTCGGCGGGAACCGGCGTCGCGTCCGATTCCATGCCCACACTCGTGGCGTTGACCAGCACGTCGGCGTCGGCGACCAGTTGCTCGAGGTCCCCGAGTCCGTGGCCGGTCGCACGCGGCACTTCCTCGGCGAGGTCGTGTGCTTTCGACTCGGTCCGGTTGGCGATCGCGACGCGTGCGCCAGCGTCGGCGAGCCCGAACGCGATCGCCCGGCCGGCACCGCCAGCACCGACGACGACCGCCCGTGCGTCCTGAATCGTGACGTCGTGATCTCGTAGCGCGCGCAACGCGCCGACGGCGTCGGTGTTGTAGCCCGTCGGCGGCCCCGAGCCCGAGAAGTCGATCGTGTTGACCGCGCCGATTCGAGCTGCCAGGTCCTCGGGTGCGACGATCTCGAGGGCGTCCTGTTTGAACGGGATCGTCACGTTCAGTCCGGCGATCCCCAACGCGTCGGCCCCGTCGATCGCGTCGTCGATATCGTCTTCGTCGGGCTCGAAGGTCACGTAGCGGGCCTCGAGTCCGAGTTCGTCGTAGGCAGCCTCGTGCATCGGCGGCGACAGCGAGTGGCCGACCGGATTGCCGAGGAGACCGTATACATCCATAGCCATCGTTCGATCTGTCAGTCGGAGTGGCAAGACTATAATGGGTCTGGCTTCGACAGCGGCGTTCACTCGGCGGGCTGGCTCGAGTCGTGTGACGGCCAGCCGAGCGATCCCCCGGCCGTTCCGCGTGGCTTTTAGCCCCGTCACGAGTAGCCGCCGCCATGCTCTCCGGAACCCCGCTCGATCTCCTCTTGCTGGCGGGCGGGATCATCGCACTCTATGGCGGTGCCGAGTTGCTGGTCGCGGGGGCGGGCCGGCTGGCGCTCGGCATCGGGCTTCGTGCGGCGACCGTCGGCGTGACGGTGATTGCCTTCGCGACGACCGCGCCCGAGCTGTTCGTCTCGGCGATCGGTGCCCTGCGTGTCTCGAGCGACATCGGACTCGGCACGATCGTCGGCTCGAACATCGCGAACATCGGGCTGGTGCTCGGCGTCGCCACGCTCATCAAGCCGTTACAGATCAGCGACCGGGTGGTCCGCCGGCACGTCCCCGTTATGGTGCTCGCGACGCTCTTGCTGGTTGCACTCGGTGCGAACGGACAGCTCGGACGGCTCGAGGGCGCGCTGTTGCTGGTCGTGCTCGCAGGGTTTACGGCGGGCATTCTGCACTACGCCAACGTGGAGTCCGCCCCGATGGTCGACGAGCCCGACGCGGAAGCAGCGTCAGGAGTGTCAGTCCGGGACATCGCGCTCGTCGTCGGTGGGCTGGTCGTGCTCGTGGTCGGGTCGCGGTGGCTCGTTGCCGGCGGGACGGGACTGCTGTCAGCGCTCGGCGTCTCGGATCTCGTCATCGGGCTGACGGTGCTCGCACTCGGGACGTCGCTGCCGGAGCTTGCGGCCTCCGTCGTAGGCGCGATCCGTGGCCACGCCTCCTTCGCCGTCGGAAACGTCGTCGGCTCGAATATCTACAATATCCTCGCGGTACTGGGAGTCGTGGCCCTGATCACGCCGATCGAGATCGACCCCGCGACGCTCCGGTTTGAGCTTCCGATTCTGGTTGCCTTCACCGTCCTGCTGGTCGGGCTGATGGCCTACCGGCAACAGCTCACGAGGCTCGACGGGGCGCTCCTCGTCGGCAGCTATGTCGGCTTTATCGCTCTTCTCGTTCCGTGACCGACGGCGAATTCGTCGGGCAGTCGGAACCGATCGGGACGACTATCGACCGGCAGGCGGTCGTGCCAGCGTCCAGAGTAGTCGGCTGTCGTCCGTCGCCGATGATCCCGAGGTCGATGCGGTCGCGGTTGTGGTATCCGGTCGTGTCTCCTCTGCAGTCGATTCGTCCGCTGGCGTTGCATCGGGCGTCGGTCGCTCCCAACCGCGAGTTCCATCGGCCGCGCCGTCCTGCTCCGAGCGGCGTCGTACGAGCTCGGAAACCGCTTCGAGCGGTCCGTCGGTCATCCAGTCGGCCTGCCACTGCGAGACGTCAGTCGCGAGTGCAGCCTCTCTGGCCTCCGCGTCGTACTCGACGAGGCCCGCCGCCGACAGTGCCGGAAGATGTTGATGAACGAGCGACGCCTCGGCAGCGGTACTCGACGATTCCGTGATGTCGGTCACCCGTGTCCCTTCGTCTGCTTCTCGCGCGGCGACGGTGGCAGCGAGATCTGCGACGGAGACGGTCCCGTGCCGTCTCGCGATCGCCTTACAGACGGTCCGGCGACGTGGGCTGCGAAGCGCCTCGAGCGTTCGGTTCAGCGTCGTCTCGTCGGTCCGGTCGGCGAGTACCGATCGGACCCACTCGGCCTCGAGAATCGGATGCTCGGTCAGCGCGACGGTCGTCGCGTCGCCGTCGGCGTCGGTGGTCACCAGCCCGGCGTCGGCCAGCCGCGGGACGTGGGCGTGGACGAGCGAGATGTGAACCTGATCTACCTGCTCGTCGGTGACATCCGTGGCGTCCTGTTCCAGCTTCACGACCGCCTTTGCCAGTGTCTCGATCGACAGTCGCTCTGACGCCGACGAGTCGTCCGTCGCGGCTGGCTGCTCGCGTTCGAGCAGTGTCGCGAGCAGATACCGCCGCCGCGGCTCGGCGAGAACGTCCAACGTAGTTGTCAGTTCGGTGGACGAGGGTGAACTCATTGCTGGATAAAGCAAGTGAATGGGGGAAAAGGGTATACCTGCGTGCTCTGGTATCGGCACGCGATCGATCGGCCACCCGTTACTCGAGTTCGCCGAAATACGCCGAGAGCAGCTTCGACTGTGCGACTCTGAGGTGCTGGTGGAACGTCTGGCGAGCGATACCGAGTCGGTCGGCGATCTCGCCCGCGTCGCTGTTCCGGGTCGGCCACTCGAAGTAGCCGCCGTGGTAGGCCGCCTCGAGGGCTGTGCGCTGTTTGTCGGTCAGCAGCGTCTCGACGGTACGCCGAAAGTCACCGTGTGTTTCGACGGGCCGCTCGATGGTCTGTTTCGAGCGGAGCTTGCTGTCGGGATAGGCCGCCAGAATCGTGTCGACGAACTCGGCTAATGCCACGTCGGTGCTCACGTGAATCGTCAGCTCCGCGACGCCACCACGAACGGCTTTCGACTGCAGCCGCGCGCCGTAGCCCGCGACGGCCTCGGCGATCGTCGCGTCGTGAACGACACACTCCCAGTAGCTCTCGTCGTCGGCGGCGTCGATAAGCCGGTGATCCGTAATCGCCTCGTCGTCGCGAACGACCTCACGAACGCGGCTCGGGTCGGCGTTGGACACGGTCAGATAGTAGACGAACACCTGGCCGGTCAGTGGCAGGACGTGATCGACCGAGAGTTCACAGTCGAGGTCGTCGGAAAGCCGAATGCAGGCGTCACCCCGATCGGTCGATTCGAACTCGAGTTCGACGACAGTATCCTGATAGAGCAGCCGGCGGACCGCCATCGTGTTGATGGCGTGGCCGATCGTGCCACCGAACTCCCGGAGCACCTCCCGCTCCCGATCGGGAAACGCCGACGGCTCGGCCGTGCCGATTACGAGCGCCCCGAGGGGCTGCTCGGTCGCCGTGATGGGGACGACGGCGACCGCGCCGTAGTCGTGCTCGCGAGCGTGATATCGCCACTGCTCGAGGGGCTGGTCGCGGAGATTCCGATACCGCTGGACGGTCCGTGTCTCGAGCGCCGGCTCGCCGTCGGCGTCTGCCGGTGGATCGACGAACGACACGCACTCCTCCGCACCGGTTGCGTCGATACCTGCCCAGGTGGTCGGATTCCACGAATACCCGTCACCCGTCGCAACACCACCGGCCCCGCCGATGACGCTGAACTGGTAGGCGTCGGCAGCCGCGAACTCCTCGACGATCGCGGTCTCGACCTCCTCGCGGGAGTCAGCCGTGACCATCGTCTCGTCGACCCTCCGAATCACCGCGTTGAGTCGCTCGAGGCGCTCGAGTTCGCGTTCGCGAGCCTTTCGCTCTGAGATGTCGCGGCCGACGCCGGTAAAGCCGAGCACGTCGCCCGCGTCGTCGACGATCCGAGCGCTGTTGAACTCGTAGGGGATCCGCTGCCCGTCTTCGGTGAGCACCCGTCCCTCGGCGGTGACGCGTGCGCCCTCTTCGAGGATGCGGTCGATCGCCTCAGCGATATGCGCTCGGTCCTCCGGTGCGATGAACGTGAGCGGATCGACGCCCTCGAGTTCGGCCGGATCGTAGCCGAACACACGCTCAAACCGCTCGTTCCACTCGATCAGACTCCCCTCAGTGTCGAAGGCATAGAGGATGTCCGGCTGTGCCTCGAGAACGCTCTCCGTGAAGGCTGTTTCCGAACGGAGGTCCTGTGCGCGCTCGTGATCGTCGGTACGGTCGCGGACGAACCAGACGTATCCCTGCAGGTCAGCCGCGGATTCGACGGGAACGCCGACCTCGCCATCTCCATCGATTGTCGCAACGGTTTCACGGACCCACAGCTGACTGTCGCCGTCCCCGAGCCGCCAGCCATCGTCTTCGATGGTTCCCTCGGCTCGTGTTCGCTCAAGCAACCGGTCCGGACGACCGTTGTCGCGGGCGTCTGCCGGAAAGAGGGATCGATAGTGGTCGCCGACGATCGTCTCCGCGTCGTATCCCGTGAGGTGGCGCGCGCCCGCGTTCCACGTGGTGACGCAACCGTCGATATCGAACAGCGCGATGGCACACTCGCGGGCGAGCGCGCTCAGCTCGCCGATCTCGAGGTCGAAATCGGACCCTGGGTTCCCGGACGCGACAGCGTGATTCGGGTCGTCGGACATTATCTGTGAGTCTACAGATTGGATATGGTACATTCTAGCACGAAAAACTACGGGTGGCCATCGACGTGGTCGGAAACCGGCGACGTTAACGCCCGCAAACCACGAGCACGGGTATGACCACGCTCGCGATCGTCGAAAGCCACGCCGACCGCGCCTCGGAGCACATCTGCGACCGACTCCGCGAGCGCGCCGACTGGACCCAGCGAACCGACGACAGCCGGCCGGCGGCCGACGGCGGCGGCACCTACTACCGGACCGACGGGGCCGTCATGCGGTCGTTCGACGCGTTGCACATCGACCTCGAGCGTCCCGCCGACGCCTTCGACTGCGATCCCGACCTGCTCGTCTTCGCCTCGCGACACTCGGGGGATACCGGCCCGCTGCTGACCGGCCATTTTACGGGCAACTTCGGCCCGGCCGAGTTCGGCGGTGAACCCGACGCGCTGGCTGACGCCGCGCCGAATGCCCTGGCCGAGTTGCTCGCGGCCTTCGAGGAGTACGCGCCTGCCGAGTACGACGTGGGCATGGAGTGTACCCACCACGGCCCCTCCGAGGTAGGCTGTCCGTCGCTCTTTGCGGAACTGGGCAGCGACGACGAGCAGTGGGACGATCCTGCCGGTGCCGACGCCGTCGCCCGCGCCATCCTCGAGCTCCGGGGCGTCGACCCCCACCGCAGCAGACAGGTCGTCGGCTTCGGCGGCAACCACTACGCCCCCCGGTTCGGACGGGTCATCCGCGAGACATCGTGGGCGGTCGGCCACGCCGCAGCCGACTGGGCGCTCGAGGCGATGGGCCACCCCACGGCTCACCGGGACGTGCTCGAACGCGCGTTCGACGCCAGCGGGGCCGAGATCGCGCTGCTCGATGGCGAGTGGCCGGTACTCGAGGAAACGCTCGCGGAGTTGGACTGTCGGGTCGTCAGCGAGACGTGGCTCCGCGCGGTCGACGACCGGCCGCTCGCACTCGTCGACGCGGTCGAGGCCGAACTGGGAGCCGTCGACAACGGCGTTCGCTTTGGCGAACGACTCGCCGAGTCAGTTACCGTCCTCGAGTTGCCGGCCGACCTCGTCAGCGTCGCACAGGGGGTCGATCCCGGTCGCGTCCGTTCGATCGTCGAGGAGAACACCGTCGCCTTCGCCACCGAAAACGGCGGGAGCCGCGTCGGTTCGCGGGTGGCCGTTCCCGATTCTGATGACAGAGTTACCGGAGACTCGAGCGGACCCAGAGAGAGGATGATTCTGGATCTGGCCGACGTCCTCGCGGCGAAGTACGACGCCGTGTGGATCGAAGACGACGCCATTGTCGCCGAGGAGACGGCCTTCGATCCACAACTGGCACGCGAGGCTGGCGTTCCAGACGGGCCGAAGTTCGGTGCACTCGCCGACGGCGAATCCGTGACCGTCGACGGGGAAACGGTCAGTCCCGAGAGAGTTCGAACCGAGCGAACGCGCCGGTTTCAGATCTGACCGGACCGTTAACCGACAGTAAGACGTTATTACTCGAGTGCTGCTAGTGGATTCGACGTTCACGCAGTGATACCCGTACGATCGTCCTAACGTGTCAGACAGTCGGCTGACGTGTAGGGGAAAGGTAATTATGCTCCATCGTTTAGACAGGGCCAAGAATGGACTCTCTTATCGACGACGCAATCGACGAGGCCGAAGACGGGGCGGCCACGGACCCCGACGACGCGCCCCTGGACGGGCAGTCATCGGGCGGTGGCACGTCGGACGGCCGACAGACCGGGACGATGACCGACGACGAACTGGAAGACGTCTTGCAGGACCTCCAGACCGACATCACGGTCGTCGGCTGTGGCGGTGCCGGCGGCAACACTGTCAACCGCATGCACGAGGAGGGGATCCACGGCGCGAAACTCGTCGCCGCCAACACCGACGTCCAGCACTTAGTCGAAATCGAAGCCGACACCAAGATCCTGATGGGCGAGGAGAAAACCGGCGGCCGCGGGGCTGGCTCCCTGCCACAGGTGGGCGAGGAAGCCGCCCTCGAGAGTCAGCAGGACATCTACGACGCCATCGACGGCTCCGACATGGTCTTCGTCACGGCCGGGCTCGGCGGCGGTACCGGTACCGGCTCCGCTCCCGTCGTCGCCAAGGCCGCCCGCGAGGCCGGCGCGCTGACGATCTCGATCGTCACGACACCCTTTACCGCCGAGGGGGAGGTTCGGCGCACGAACGCCGAAGCCGGCCTCGAGCGCCTGCGCGATGTCTCCGACACCGTCATTGTCGTGCCGAACGACCGGCTACTGGATTCGGTGGGCAAACTCCCCGTCCGACAGGCGTTCAAAGTCAGCGACGAGGTCCTGATGCGCAGCGTCAAGGGGATCACGGAACTCATTACCAAACCCGGCCTCGTCAACCTGGACTTCGCCGACGTGCGCACCGTCATGGAACGTGGCGGCGTCGCCATGATCGGGCTCGGCGAATCCGACTCCGAAGCCAAAGCCGAGGACTCGGTCAAGACCGCGCTGCGCTCGCCGCTTTTGGACGTCGACATCTCCGGTGCGAGTTCCGCACTCGTCAACGTCACCGGCGGCAACGACATGGCGATCGAGGAAGCCGAAGGCGTCGTCGAGGAAATCTACGACCGAATCGACCCCGACGCCCGCATCATCTGGGGAACCTCGATCGACGAGAGCCTCGAGGGCAGCATGCGAACGATGATCGTCGTCACGGGAGTCGAGTCACCACAGATCTACGGCGGAGCAGACGGTGAGGAAGCAATTCAGCCTGGTCCTGCAGGCGGCGCAGGTGGCGACGACATCGACTTCGTCGAATAATCGCGTTCCCGTTCCGCGACACGCGTCGCCGGGCCGAGACCCAGTTTTGACGCGTGTTTCGCGTGTTTCGCGTTCGTTCTTTAAACCAACTATCCAGTATCAGTCGTCGGCAACTGCGCTGTCGCCCCCACTACTGGCCTCGAGGTCACCCTCGATACTCGGCGGATACTTGCCGCGGTCGAGTTTTAGATCCGACTGTGGGCGCGCCATGCAGGTCAACGCGTAGCGTTCGGACTCTTCCTCGGTCAGGCCGCGGGCCGCGGGCTGGGCGACTTCTCCCTCGACGATTTCGGCAGAGCAGGCCAGACACATCCCCACCCGGCAGGAGTACTCCTGGGCGATCCCCTCCTCGAGACACCGGCTGAGGATCGTCTCTTTGTCGGTACAGGTGATCGTCTCACCCGTCCCGACGAACTCGACCGTATACTCAGTCATACGGTCCGGTACGGCAGACCTCACTAAAACTCTTTATTTCATTGCAGGGGAGCAAACCGACCGATTCCAGCGCGCTGGTTCGCCACCGAATCGCAGCCAACCGCTTGATAAAACGTTTTCTTACCGCGGCATCCACAGTGTTGATATGAGTACGCAGGAGCAGTCGGCCGCCACGACGCCGAAGACGCAGTCGCCGGACGTGGTCGTCGTCGGAGCCGGAACCGCAGGGTGCTATGCCGCAGCGACCATCGCACGGGAGGGGTACGACGTCGTCATCCTCGAGCGAAAGTCCGAAGAAGAGGCAGGCCACATCGCCTGCGGCGACGCGCTGAAGGGCGCCGACAGTTTCCCCGAGGCGATCCCGAAGTCGAAACTCGAGCCCGCCTTCACGAATACGGGCGTCGATCACGGCCGCTTCGAGATCCCACAGGAGGATACCGTCCTCGAGATCCCGATCCCCGGCGAACTGGCCGTCATCGACCGCTGGGAGTACGGTCGGCGGATCATCGACGGGGCCGACGAGGTCGGCGTCGACTTCCATTATGACACTGTCGTCAAAAACGTCCTCCAGGACGACGACGGTCGCGTCACCGGCGTCGAAGCGATCCGAAACGGTGACCCACACACCTACGAGTCCGACATCGTCATCGACGCCGCGGGCTCGCTGTCGGTGCTGCAGGACCACGTCGACTTTTCGACCTCCACGTTCGATACGAACGTCGACTACACCCACTTCTGCTCTGCCTACCGCGAGATCGTCCACGTCGACGAACCGGTCGAGTGGGACGACGCACTCGTCTTCAAGCCAACCGAACGCGCCGCGGGTTATCTCTGGTATTTCCCGCGCACCGACACGGAGATCAACGCCGGCCTGGGCTTCCAGATGACCGAAGAGCCCATGAAACTCGTCGACGACCTCAAACGCGATCTCGAGACCCGCCCCGAGTTCCGGGATGCCGAGGTCGAGGACAAACTCGGCGCAGCCCTCCCCACGCGGCGGCCCTACGACTCGGCCGTTCATCCGGGCTACATGGCCATCGGCGACGCCGCCGGCCACGTCAACCCCACGACTGGCGGCGGCATCGCCGGTGCCGCCTACGGCGGCAAGTACGCCGGCGAAGCCGCGATCGACGCGCTCGAGACCGGCGACGTCAGCGAGAAGGCCCTCTGGGAGTACAACGAGCGCGTCATGGACCACTTCGGCGCACGGTACGCCGCACTCGACGTCTACAACATCCTCTCGACGGCCGTCGACGTCGACGACCTGATGGGGCTGCTCGCCGCGATGCCCGGCGAGAAACTCGCGGAGGCGCTGTACTCGGGCAGTACGAGCATCAGCCCGAAACTCGCCGCGGAGAGCCTGCTCAACAGCCGCGGCCACTGGGGGACGATCTGGACGCTCTTCCAGACCAAACGTCGGGCCGACGACCTGCTCGAACTCTACGAGGGATATCCCCACCACCCCGCCGCCCTCGAGCACTGGCAGCAACGCCGCGACGACCTCATGGAACAGGTCTACGAGACGACTGGGGCGGAGCCCAAGTACTAGAACCGACCTTTTTTTCGCTCGGGTTCACTCCGTTCACCCTCGCGCAAAAAATCTCGACCAAAAAAGGCCGCTCGCTCCCGTTGGTCGCTCGCGGTCGGAATTGGGTAGCTGCCTGCCCTTCCCCGGGTCGGACGGCTCTCGCGTTGCTCGAGTCGGCCTCCCGGCCATGGATCGCTCGAGGCGGTCGCGTCCGATCATCAATCGAGTGGTGAGTTATTACTTCCTGTTGGAATACCCCTACGTTGTTAGGGTTTTTCGTCTTTCCTACCCATCAAGTACCCGGATGTATGGCACAAAGCCACACGCGCCGACGCGCACTGACACTGATCGGAACTGCGGGCGGGATTGCCCTCGCCGGCTGTATGGGCGGGAGTGGAGACGGCGACGAAATGAGCGATGGCGGATCGGAGAACGAAACGAGTGACAACGGTGAGGACAGCTCCGGAAGCGACGAGGCCATGGCGAACGTCCGCGTTGCTCACCTCTCGCCGGACGCACCGAATGTCGATGTCTACGTCGACGGCGACACGGTCCTCGAGGACGTTCCCTACCGGGCCGTCAGCGACTATCTCGAGCTCGCGCCGGACACCTACACGGTAATGATTACGGCTGCGGGCGATCCCAATACGGTCGTGTTCGAAGACGACCTCGAGATCACGGACGGGGCGTTCACCATCGCGGCGCTGGGCGAACTGAGCGAGACGAACCAGTCCTTTGCACCGGCAGTTCTCGAGGATGACATCACCGATCCGGGAGACAACGCACGTGTCCGCCTCGTCCATGCCTCGCCGGACGCACCCGCTGTCGACGTCACAGTCGGCGACGGCGAGACGGTGCTGTTCGAAGACGCGGCCTTCGGCGACGCGGCGACGACCGAGGTTCCAGGCGACGACTACACCCTCGAGGTCCGACCAGCGACCGAAACCAACGACGGCGACGTGGTTGCGACCTTCGACGTGGCACCCGAATCCGGCAGCGTCTACACCGCCTTCGCGGTCGGCTACCTCGAGCCCAAATCGGCTCCCGCCGACGCGCCGTTCGATCTCGAGGTCGTGATGGACAACTGAGAGCGAAACGACCGCCGATGCTCGATCAGAAACGCCCGCTGCCGATCCGTTCGATCTCCCCTGCCAGCACGTCGATCCCGTGGCCGATGCTCGCTTCGTCGACGTCGAACGTCGCCGTGTGATGGCCGCCGGGGTGGTCGGTGCCAATACCGACATAACAGGCGCTGCCGCCGCGCTCCTGCACCGCTCGCATCAGATACGTCGCGTCCTCGCTGCCGCCGAGTTCGTCGCGCTCTGTGACCCGTTCGACGCCCGCCGTCTCGCCGGCCACGTCGGCGACGATCGAAACGAGGTCGTCGTCACTTCTCGCGCTGGGGGCTTCCGCGCCGGTCTCAATCGACACCTCACAGTCGTGCATCTCGGCGGCACTCCGGAGCACCTGCTCGGCTCGGTGTTTCATATACTCCATCAGTTCGGTTGTCTCGCCGCGTACCTCGGCGACGATTCGCGCCTCGTCGGGGATGACGTTGGCAGCGCTGCCACCCTCGACGACGCCCGCGTTGACCCGCGTCGTGCCATCGTTGTGCCGCGGGATACCATAGAGGTTCTGGACGGCCGTCGCCATCGCCTGGACGGCGTTGCGTCCCTGCTCGGGGTGGCCGCCGGCGTGGGCCGATTCACCCGTGAACTCGGCCTCGAGATGCGAGACCGCGAGAAAGCCGTCGATCCCGGCGACGATCTCACCGGTCGGATGGTCGAGCCCGATGTGCATCGCGAGCAGGTAGTCGATGTCTTGGATATGCTCGCTTTCTGCCATCGACTTGCCGCCGCCGACGACCTCCTCTGCGGGCTGGAAGAAGACCTTCAGGGTACCCGTGAAATCGCTGTCGCCGTCAGCGATCCGTTCGAGGACGCCGATCCCGATCGTCGCGTGGGCGTCGTGCCCGCAGGCGTGCATCGCGCCCTCATGTTCGGAGCGAAAGCCCGCGGCAGCAGGGGTATGGCTCAACTCGTCGGATTCGGGTCGCGGGAGCCCGTCGATGTCGACGCGCAGGCCGACTGTCGGCCCGTCGCCGCGTTCGATGACAGCGACCGCGCCGGTGTAGCCGCCCTCGAGCAACTCAAGCGTGGCGTCGTCGACGTCCGTCTCCCGAGCCTGCTCGTACCAGTGGGTGACCTCCGCATCGTCGGGGGTCGCCAGCCGGTGGTCGCCAGCGATCGCGTCAGGCCCGACGTAGAGATCAGCGAGATCGTCACCGAGTCGCGACTCGAGTTCCTCGACGATCCGTGCAGTCGTGTAGAATTCGCACCAGGCGGGTTCGGGTTTCCGATGGAGGTCTCGCCGGAGTGAGACGAGGTCGTCCGCGGTCATGTCACTCCCTCCGCGAGACTGATAAAAAGCTCTGACGGCGGGTTCGCTCGATGCGGTGGAAACAGCCCTCAGTTCCCGCGGCCAGCGCCGTGGATCTGCTCGACTTCGGCTTCGATGTGAACCGAATCGGGGAAGTTCTGCGAGGCGATGTTACGCGCGAGGTTGTCGTGGCCGTGGATCTCGAGTTCGCGGGTGAAGACAGTATAGTCCCACGAGGAGAACTGCCGGTCGTCGTCGGCGTGCAGTCGACAGCGCTGTGGGACCGAAAGTCGCTCCGGCGGATGCGAGTGGGGGCCTTTCAGTGCTGCCCCCTTTCGCTCGGCGGTCGTTTTGATGTCCTCGACGATACCATCGAGCGCGGCGCGATCGCCGCTTTGAAGCGTAAGACGGGTGACGAAAGTCATGGCTGGTGCTGTCGCATATGTCGACGGTGGGTGCGTAAAAAGTTGCTGAGACGCGTCGAGACTGATCACGCGCGGTAATACTATCGAACAGCAGTCAGTGAGACGTCGCTCGCAAAAACCGACCGTCTCCGGTGGTGACGGCCGAATCCGATCGATCGATCGTCACATAGTGCTGTCCGACAGTATGAACGACTGCGGTCGATCGGCCGGTGATGGCGTGAAGATCACGCCTACAATCAACATACGCTGGACGAACAGTCCGATATTCTCTTAACGTCGCACCTGTTAGCCAACTTAATGGCAGTCGAAGCTACGAGCGCAGGCGCGATCCTCTTCCGCGATACGCGGGGCCGGCGCGAGTATCTTCTACTCAAGAGCCGCCCAGGCGATTGGGAGTTTCCCAAGGGCGGTGTCGAAGGAGATGAAGAACTACAGCAGACGGCGATCCGCGAAGTAAAGGAAGAGGCAGGTATCGAACAGTTCCGGCTACTCGACGGTTTTCGCAAGGACTACGACTACGTCTTCGAGGCGAACGGCAAGACGATTCACAAGACCGTTCACCTCTTTATCGCGAAGTCGTTCGAGGCCAGCGCGGAACTCTCGAACGAACACCGCGACCTCCAGTGGCGCGACTACGAACAGGCGATCAACACCGTCACGCAGGACGGGCCTCGAGAGATCCTTGAGGACGCTCACGAATTTCTAGACGAACGCGAGGACGAGGACGAAGAGTAGGGGTGACAGCTCACACTGCGAGATAACATCGGACGAGTCGACGTCCTGATCGCCGCTGCCGTCCGCAGTTGCAACCGTACTGGGCCATCGATAGTACCACTGCTGATCGGCCACATTACTGACCAGTGCGGAACTTGCTACCGCTCCGTACTCGCACCCATCGAAAGTGTTTCATATCATCAATTACATCACTGGTTGTGAACGAGACATGTTAGAAGATGGACTATCGTACCCAGTTCGGGGCGACTGGGTCGGACGGATACTGATCGGCGGCGGACTCGCGTTCCTCTCAGCGTTACTGTTTCCTGCGATTCTCTTGACCGGCTACTGGGTCCGGGTGCTCGAGAAGACGGTCGCAGGCGACGAGAGTCCACCGGAGTTCACCGAGTGGGGCGACCTCTTCGTGAAGGGGCTGGCCGGGACTGCCATCGGACTGGCGTATGCGATCGTACCGACGGTCATCTATTCGGTGGTCGTCTTCGGCTTGATCGGCGTTGGATTGGGGCTCGGCGGTGACGGTGGTGGGCTAATCGCCGGGATCGGATTCATGACGGTCTTTGCAAGCATTCCACTGATGCTAATCATCTACTACATCGTTCCCGCGGGGCTGACCAACTACGCCCGCGAAGGGTCGATCAGCGCAGCGTTCGACATGAGCGCGATCAAGCCCGTCCTGTTGAGCACCGACTATCTGTTGGCGGCGCTCTTTCCGATGGCCGTGGCCGTCGTGCTCATGATCGTCAACTCGGCGCTGATACTCACCGTCGTCGGCGCGTTACTCGTACCGTTCGTTGGGTTCTATGCGAACGTCGCAATCTTCCGCATGTTCGGCCAGGCGTTCGCGACGGCTACCACGACCGGAACGTCGCGGTCGACCTCAGCGTCCACTACGTTCTGAGGCCGGGTCGACGGCGCTCGAACGCCGTTTCCGGTTTCGTTAGTGACTCGGTCCCGACAGCGACGCGTCGCAACCGAAACGAGCGCACCGTAGCACACATGTCGGTCCTGACCCTATCACGGACAGTGCAGCGCGACTCCGGACACGAATTCGGATTCGAGTTACGGGCCTGCCGGTGGGCCGAGCTGGCGTGGCCGCCAGCAGCCGCGACCCGCAACGACACCGCGATCGTCGTCGCCCGCCAGCTCGGGACCAAGCGCCGCCGCTGGGACACCATCGTGCTCGAGTGCGACCCCGACGCCCTCCGTCGCCGTGCTCGGTTCGGTCCTGGCCGACTCGATAGCGATCTCCTCCACATCGTCCGAAACGCCCCCAGCGAGTGGACCTACTACCGCGACACCCTCCCACATCCCGGCTACCCGTGGCGATACGTCCGCGAGGCGATCCACCGCGCCGACGACCGCGGGATCCTCGAGACGCAAAAGTCGGGCAATCGCATCGAGATCCGACGCAAGTGGGTCTATCCCGACTGGCTCGAGCGGATCGTTGCGATCGAGAACAAACCGGATCTCGATGCCAGTGCCGCCCGCGCGCTCGGCGCGCAACTCGAGTACGATGTCGCCATGGGGCTGGCTGACGAAGTCTGGGTCGCGACCCGGCAGACCGGCGACGCCGTCGAACCCGCGCTGTTCGAGGACCTGCCGGTCGAAGCGGGCATCCTCGCGCTCGAGCCCGATGCCCTGACCGCCGACGTCGCCTGGTATCCTCGATCGCTCGCGGTCGACGAGCCGGGAACCCGGATCCTCGAGCGCCCCGACGGCAACGGTCACGACGCGTCGGCAGCCCGGTTCGAGTACGTCGACCCCAAGACGAAGGCCGACACACGACTCGCGATCGCCGAACGCGCCTACGAGCGTGGGTGGCGCTCCTTCGTCGACACCATGCGCCCCGATTGTCGACAGTTCCAGTTGCGCGCTCGAGACGGCCGGCAGGCGCTGCCCTACTGCGCCGCCATGGATCGGTGTCAGACGGCTGCGGAGTGTACCGGCTCCTGTTCCCATTTCGAACCCGAGCCGCCGGGCTGGCGCACCCGCGGCTGGCCGCTCGAGGGCGGGCCCGGAAAACGGGTACAGCGGATTCTCAGCGAGCGCCGACGGCGGCGACGGCCGGGACTATAGCACGACCGAGTCACTACAATAGGAACGGATCAGTCGGCGACAGCAACCTCGAGGTCGTCACGCTCGACGGCCAAGCGGAAGGTGGGAACGGTGCGGTACTCGACTTCGACGACGCCCTTGCGGCGCAGACTCTGGAGGCCCGAGCGGACGTCTTCGGCGTCGGGGTCGACGTCATATTCATCCCGGAGCTTATGGAGCACCGAGACGACGCTCTCGGATCGCTCGTCGGGGGCGGCCAGCACCGCGACGATCTGGGTCTGCAGCTCGGGCACGCGGATTTTAGAGGGGACCCCGTCGGCGTCGGGATCGCTTTCGATGCCCGGCTCGACATCGACCAATTCGGCCGCCTCCGCGGTGGCCCGGATCAGGCTGTTGTCGTCCCGGAAGTAGTAGTCGCCGAGTTCGTTCTCGAGGTACTGGTGGACCTCGCTGCCGCTATCCATGTCCCAGCGGTCCTGCAGTTCGGAATTCTTCGTCGGCTGTAGCTCTACTACGTCCGCCAACCGGTCTGTCGCCTCCTCCGAGAGCGTCATCGTCGAACCGTATGGGAATCCGCTACTTTTGCGTTGCGTCCCGCTACGTCCGATCAATCGTCTCCGAAGACCGGGACCGGGGCCGTCGTCTCGAGGGTCTCCTCGACCTGTGTATAGACCAGAATCGCGCCGAAGACGGCGAGGACGGACCCGAAAACGAACGGTACTCTGAAGCCGAATCCGACCAGCACACCCGACGAGAGCGGCCCGGCGGCGATCCCGTAGCCGAAGGCCATCGTGAGTACCGACAGCTTCGAACCCGATTCCCCTTTCCCAGCGAGATCGCCCGCAAGCGCCAACGACGGGGCGAAGACCATCGCAGCGGCGACGCCCTGGAACAGCCGAGCGACGAACATCACCACCGACGACAGAATAAACCCCTGGACGAGCGTCGTCGGGACTAACAACACCATTCCAGCGACGATGAACGGTCGGCGACCGTACCGATCGCAGGCCCGCCCAATCGGCGTCTGGAGGGCGACCTGCGCGAGGATGAACGCCGCGAACTGCAGGCCGAACCAGGTCGCGCCCTGCTCGAGTCGGGCGTTGACCTCGGGTTGAATGGTCGCGAAGAGCGCGATCCCCGTGGCCATGAAAAACGACGCGAGGCCGAGCGTGAAGATCGGATCGAGCAGGTTCGGCCCCGTCCGATCGCGGATCGGGATCGAGAGGTCCGCACCGGCGTTCGCCGCCGTCGACGCGGGATCGGAGACGAGCACCGTCACCATCACGTAGCTGATCGTCGCCGTAATCGTGGCGATGTAGAACGCGGCGTCGAAGCCGTTGATCACCACCCCGCCGGGGAGCGCGTAGGGGCCGAGGTTGACGACGGCACCGGCGACCGCCGGCCCGGCACCGAAGCCGACCAGCCGGAAGGTGTTGTAGACACCCATGTTGCCGCCGCGATCGCCGCTCGAGGCGAGCTCGTTGACGAGCGCGACCGACGCCGGAATGATGAACGCGACGCTGACCCCCTGCAAGCCGCGGATGACCAGCAGAGAGACGTACGTCTCCGCGACGACGTAGGCGATGTTCGTCAGCGTGAGGCCCGCGAGCCCGGCCAAAATAAAGGGTTTGCGCCGACCGAGCCGATCCGACAGCCGCCCGGTCACCGGCTGAAAACTGCTGTTGAGAAAGCCAAACAGCGAGAGGATCACCCCGATTATTAGCGACTCCTCGAGACCGAACGCCGTCCCGCCGACGACGCCGCTGGTCACGTACAGCGGGATGACGATGATCAGAAACGAGTTGCCGATCCCGTCCGCCATTCGGGCACCCGCCAGCGCGAGCACCCGTCGATCCACGGCAAACGGCGCGATAACCCGCTCGAGGACACTCCGCATGGACTCTACCTGTGTGTCCACACCCGATTACAGTTTCGGCGAATCAGAACGGTTCCGGAGACAGTACGGGCAACCGTCGCAGAAGTACATGCCACCGGACGGCGTCTCTTCACCCATGCCAGCAGTCAAACTCAGCCGTATCGAAGCAGTCTTTTCGGACCTCGAGTACCCCGTCACGTCCGACCAGGCTGCCGCCGAACTCGAGGATACCACGCTCCTGCTTGCAGACGGCGAGCGAAACCTTGGCGCGCTCATCGAACGCAGCGGCAGCGACCGCTTCGAGTCGGCCGCGGATCTCAAGTCGGAACTCCACAACGTCCTTCCGCGCGAGGCTGTCGGCGAGCCGTACCAATCGGAAGGAGAAGGCTAACTGCCGCCGACGGGCGTGGAGCCGCGACCGGTTAGCGAGCCTAAACGCGTGCCTTAAGTCGCTCGACGCTCGTAGCCCGGACAACGATGGAATTCTGCGACGAATGCGGTTCGATGATGAAAGCCGATGACGGCATTTGGGAGTGTGGCAGCTGTGGCTTTACGAAGCCGAAAGGCGACGCCGACCAGTACGTCGTCACCGACGACCAGGAAGCCAGCGAGATCATCGAGTCGTCCGGCGAGACCTCGCTGCCCGAAACGGACGCGCGCTGTCCCGAGTGTGGCAACGACCGCGCCCACTGGTATATGCAACAGATTCGGGCGGCTGATGAATCGGAAACCCGGTTCTTCATCTGTACCGAATGTGAGCACAAGTGGCGCGAGGACGACAACTAACAACCTTTTACCTGCGGTCTGTCACGCTGGCGGCTTCGCCGCACAGCGTGACGTCCCTCGGTGAAAGGTTGATCAAAAGCACTCCTCCTTCCCCGATGGGTCAGTCGTCGGCCCGCTCGCTTCGTTCGCTCGCGGTCAGTAACGGGTAACGGCCTGCCCTTCCCCGGGTCGCAGACTCCTTGAGCGCTTGGAGTCCGCCCCCGGCCACCGCTTACTAGAGGTACACCAAATCGGTACCACAACTGTTCGAGGGTTGTATCGAAGACTGCAACCGCAACTCGAGCAAAGAGAGACCGCAAAAGTCCTCGCTACTCGTTGCGCCCGATCGTCAGATAGCCAGTGTGGCCGACGGGTGCGGTCGACGGCCGCGAGCCCCGATCGTCGAACTGCATCTCGCGCTGGATCGTCTCGCGCGTGGTCACATTAGAGAGCCCAACCTCGTGGGCCGCCTCGACAACCTCGCGGGTCGACTCGATAAAGGGGCTGTAGACCGCGACGAAGCCGCCGTCGACGAGCAGGTCTGGTGCGTGTGCGACCATCGTCGCTGCATCGCCCGTATCGAGCGTCATAACGTCGAACGACGAGGACTCGAGGTCCTCGATCTGCTCGGTTACGTCGCCAGTCCGGACATCGACAGCGTCGGAAACGCCGCCCAGGGCCATGTTCTCGCGGGCGACATCAGCGAAGTCGGCGTCTCGCTCGTAAGTCACCACCTCGGCACCGGCGCGAGCCATCATCGCTGCGAGCACGCCCGTGCCGGTGCCGGCATCGAGGACTCGATCGCCGCCGGCGATGCCCGTCTCGCCGATCACTAGCCCGATGTCGCGGGGGACCATCGGCGCGCCCGTCCGCTCGAAATGATGGAAGAGATCCGGCCCGCGCAGTCGACGTACCTGAAACTCCTCGTCCAGATGCGTCTCGACGGTGTCGCCCGACTGAACGTCTTCGGGGACCTCGAGCACGCCGAGGTCGGTCCCCATCTCGTCGCCCGGTTCGACGAGGAACTCGCGGTCGCCGCGGACGAGCAAGACCGGCATACGGTCGCTGTCGGTCTCAGCGTCCCCGTCGGCTCCGTCGCCGTCACCGCTCACGCGAGTCACTCGAGGGACTCGACTGCTGCGGCGAGGTCGCCGTCGGTCGCTTCGAGGGCCTCGCGGGCCTCGTCCTCGCTGACGTCAGCTCGCATGGCGACGAGTTCGACGTCGTCGTCGGGGATCGATGAGCCAGCGTCGTCGTCAGCCGCAGCGCCGTCAGCCGAGCCGGCCTCGACTTTCTCGGGCGAGCCGATGACCTGATAGGTCTCCTGCCCGCGGGCGTCCATCTTGGTGACTTCGGCGTCGTTGAAGACGAGGTCGTGTTCTGCAGTGCGGATGATGACCTCTTCGGCGTCGATGTCCTCGACGTCGATACCCATCTGTTGCATCATCTGTTCCATCTTGCGCGGATTGAGTCCGCCGCCGCCTCCTCCAAACATACTCGCCACGTCGCCGTGAGCGACCTTTTACTTTGTCGTTCGAGGATCGCTGCCCGGGCACTGAAACGATCCACTGACTCGAGACAGGGTCGATAAGCGACGGGTTCAACCGATCTGCTGCGTGAGAATTAGCCATGGCCGACGACATCAGCGCCCTGCTCGAGGCGCTCGAGTTGAAAGACGAGTTGCGGACAGGGTGGGTCCTCCGCGAGATCGACACGCCGGAGTCGGTTGCGGCCCACACGTGGGGCGTGGCGACGCTGTGTCTGCTGTATGCAGACCGGGCCGACGACGCCGTCGAGCGGGACCGGGCGGTCGCGATGGCGCTGGTCCACGACCTCGCGGAAGCGCGCACGGGAGATATCCCGACCCGTGCGGACGACGAGCACCAGCGGGTGGCCGCCGAGGAGAAGGCAGTCCGCGAGCGGGCGGCAATTGGCGATTTGCTCGAGCCGTTCGGTGCCGACAACGATGGCGAGTTTCGGTCGCTCTGGGAGGAATACGAGGGTCGCGAGACGCGGACCGCACAGTTCGTCAAGGACATGGATCTGATCGATAACTGCTTGCAGGCGCTCAAATACGAGCGCGACGATCGGTACGACGACACCGACGAGAACGACGCCTTCTCGCAGTACGAGAACCTAGACGAGTTCTTCGCCACGGCCGCCCCGCGTCTCCAGACGGCGATCGGCGAGCGGCTGTTCGCCGAGGTCAAATCGCGATACGAACGGGAGATCGGGCGGGACTGTCAGCTGTAGCCGTATTACTGCTCCGCGGGCGCACCTTCGCGTACGTTCACGGCCATTCCCGTCTCGAAGTCCCGGATCGCCCCGGCGTCGAGTTGTGCCGTCCCGACCGCGAGCAACTCGCCGCGCTCGTGGACGACGAGCACCTCGTCGCCCGGCCGGATCTCGTCGCCGACCTCGCAGACGAACTTCGCGAAGACGTTCTTCTCGTCGCGGACGAACGGTTCGCTCTCGTCGTCGACGACGACGCGATAGGCGGGATGCAAGAGAGTGGCGTCGAGCCGTCGACCCCCCTCGAGACCAAGGGTAAACCGGCCGTCAGTACCAAACGAGACGATCCGCCCCGCCTCGGCGTGGACCTGCTGTGGCCGTCCCGAAGTGGTCCGTTTGATCGTCAGCGATTCATCGGGCGGGAACAGCGCCGCGCCCGCACCCGAACCGAACTGGTAGTCGGCGATGGTCCGAAGTTGGGAGAGACCCGCACTCCCGTCTGCTGGCTCGCTCATTGCCCGGGCTTTGGCCCGCCGGATCGAAAGCCCTTCGACCTGCCGGCGCGGGTACCGATCGCGTGAGATACGGTCGATCCTCAGTCGTATATGTCGGCCGGAACCCGGCCTGTGGGGCGAATCGATCGATCCGATCGATGGGGACCGGACCGGAGTCGGAGGGTGAGTATTATAGTCATTGGATATACTATTACCGGCAGGACATGGACGTCACGCAAATCGGTCTCGGGGCCACCCTGCTCGTCATCGGGACCCTGACGCTGGCCGGGCCTGCCACACTCGCCACCGGACCGCTTGCGTATCTCGTGACCGGGTCGACGTTGTTCGTGACGGTCGTTCGCTGTTGTTCGGCCTGTGGCAGCGCCAGCAACCGACGTAGTCCCGCCTCGACGCCTCGAGTGGACAGACACGTTAGAGCAAGAACGTCTCGTGGCGCTCTTCGAGATCGAGGAACGAATCGGCTGCGTCGATGAGTTCTTCGGCCGTCGAAGATTCGAAGGCCATCACTTCGACGCGAACGCCCTCGTGGCGCAGGTGCGAACACAGCCGCGAGAAGTCGCCGTCGCCCGTACAGAGGACGATCGTGTCGACGTGGTTGGCCAGCGTCACCGCGTCGAGGCTCATCCCGACATCCCAGTCTGCCTTCTTGGTGCCGTCGGCGAACGTCTTGATGTCCTTGATCTTCGGTTCGAAGCCGATGTCGATCAGCGCCTCGAAGAAACTCTCTTCCTCGGGGGCTTCTGCGCGGATAACGTAGGCGATCGCACGCGTGAGCTGGCGGTCCTGGACGGCCTTCTCGAGCAAGGCCGAGTAGTCGATATTGCGGCTGTGGAGACTCTGTGCAGTATGGTAGAGGTTCTGGGCGTCGACGAGCACGGCGACGCGCTGCCCGGGATGAATTTCCGTCACGTATCGATATATCGCGTGCGAGCCTAAAAAATCGCGTCGGTCGCTCGCGGCCGATGACGGCTGTCCGGTTAGCGCCGGAGTTTCTCGATACGTTTCTCGGTCGGCGGGTGCGTCGCGAACAGCTTCTGGAGGAGCGAGCGATCAGCGTTGAAGATACACAGCGCGCTCACGCTGTCGTCGAGTTGTGACTCGCGACCCTGCGACCCTTTCGAGATCTTCTCTAAGGCGCGAGCGAGCGGGTCGCCACTGCCGATGTACTGGCGGGCGTCGTCATCAGCGACGAACTCGCGATACCGGGAGATCGCCAGCACGAAGACCATCACGAGCATCTGCGCGATGTTCGAGATGATCATGCCGACGAAGATACTCCCGATGTTGCGATCGTCGCCCATCATGTAGACCATGTAGGCGACCCAGCCGACCATCATCCCGATCGACTGGCCGAGCACCATCGTGATAACGTCGCGGTTCTTGATGTGGGCGAGTTCGTGGGCGATCACGCCCTCGAGTTCGTCGCGCTGGAGCAGTCGGATGAGTTCCGTCGAGACGACGACGTAGCCCTTGCCCTTCCGGCCGGTCGCGAAGGCGTTGGGGACGCCCATGTCCATGACCATCAGTGTGGGTTTCTCGATGCCCATGTCACGACAGAGCGACTCCGTCATCTGATGGATCTCCCGATACTGTCCGTCCTCGGGCATCGGCTCGGCCCGTCTGGTCGCCGACCACGTCCCGATCTTGTACTGGATGGCCGGCAGGACGAGCAGCCCGAGCAAGACCAGCGGCCACATACTGAGACCGAACATCGCCAGGCCGAAGGCCCCGACGAGCATGTAGAAGGCAAACAGGATCGAACCGACGATCGCCATTCGCACTTTCAGTCCAAAGTCCGTCATAGGAACCAGTACGTAGTGAGACGGGATAAATTACGTGAAGAAGGGAGTCACTTCTTAACACGGTTCAATCAGCTGTCGAACAAAGACAGAAAAAATAAGGCAGAGTAGCGCAACGGAACGGATATGCGTCACGTCGCTCATCCGACCGTCGGCCCCGTCGTGAGCGACATCCGCCCTCGTTCTAAACGTAAACGTGCGTGAGTGTGCTCGCGGCGGGCGTGGCATCCCCGTCTCGGGTACGATTCGACCGCGCACGATCGACTGCTGACCATCCACCGATCGGAACCGATACACCCTACCGATTGGGGACCGAGACACGACCCAACGACATCCCATGACAACACTCGACCTTTCGGGCGTCTTCCCAGCGATGTGTACGCCCTTCGACGAAGACGAACGGATCGACTACGAAACACTGCAGCAAGACGCACAGCGACTCGAGGCCGCAGGCGTCGACGGGCTCGTCCCCGTCGGCTCAACCGGCGAATCGGCGACGCTAACCCACGACGAACACGTCCGCGTCGTCGAGGCGGTCATCGAGGCCGTCGACGACGTACCCGTCATCGCGGGCACCGGCTCGAACAACACGCGTGAGGCCCTCGAGCTCTCCGAACGCGCCGCCGATGCCGGTGCCGACGGCATCCTGCTGATTTCGCCGTACTACAACAAGCCCGAACAGCGCGGGCTGATCGACCACTACCGGACGATCGCGGACGCGGTCGACCTGCCACAGATCGTCTACAACGTCCCCTCGCGGACGGGACGCAACATCGAACCCGACACGGCCGTCGAACTCGCGAGCCACGAGAACATCGCGGGCTTCAAGGCCGCCAGCGGCGACCTGGGCCAGATCGGCGAAATCGCAGAACGCACGACCGACGAGGACTTCGCGGTGCTTTCGGGTGACGACGCACTCACCCTGCCGACCATCTCAGTCGGCGGCACCGGGACGATCAGCGTCGCCGCGAACATCGAACCCGAACGCACGTGTGCGATGGTTGGCGCGGCACTCGACGGCGACTACGAGCGCGCCCGGGGGCTCCACCACGAACTCGGCCCGCTGTTCCGCGAACTCTTCGTCGAGACCAACCCGATCCCGGTCAAGGAAGCCATGCAGATCCGCGGCTACGGCCCCGCTCGCATGCGCTCGCCGCTGACTCGGCTGGCCGACGAGTACCGCGAGGGGCTCGAGGCCGTCCTCGCTGACTTAGAGCGTGACTCGGCTGCGGTCGCCGACGCGGCGGAGGGTGATCGATGACGGTTCGGCTCGGTGTCACCGGCGCGACAGGCCGGATGGGCCAGGAAGTAATTGCCGCCGCGACGGGCCGCGAGGACTGCGAGGTCGTCTTCGCGGTCAATCGAGACCCGGACGGCGAGACCGTCGACGGCGTCGAAATCGAGCCCGCAGCCGAGTTCGACTCTCTGGTCGCCGAGCGCGAGCCCACCGCCGTCATCGACTTCACCGGCCCCGAATCGGCCGTCGAGTACGCCGAGACCTGTGCCGACGCCGGCGTCGCCTTCGTCACCGGCACGACCGGCTTCGACGACGCGGGACGAGCGGCACTCGAGGCAGCAAGCGAGGACACACCTGTCCTCCACGCACCGAACTTCGCCCGCGGCGTCCAGGCGCTGGTCAACGTCGTCGGCGAGGCCGTCCAGAATCTACCGGGCTACGACGTCGAACTCGTCGAGACCCACCACAACGGCAAGCGCGACGCGCCGAGTGGGACCGCGAACCGCCTGCTCTCCGAGATCGAAGCCAATGGCGATTTCGGCGAGCGCACGCACGGCCGCGAAGGCGATGCGCCACGCGAAGCCGGCGAGATCGGCGTCCACGCGCTGCGGGCGGGCGACATCACGGGCGAACACGAGATCATCCTCGCGGGCAATCACGAGGAGGTCCGGCTGACCCACCGCGCCGAGGATCGCGGCGTCTTCGCCGCTGGCGCGGTCGACGCGGCGGTCTGGATCGCAGGACGGAAGGCGGGCAGCTACGACTTTGCGGACGTGATCAGCGAATGAGCGCACTCGAAACCGAGATCGACGAGCTGTGGGAGCGCAAGCAAAACGGCGAGATCGACGCCGAGACCGCCGGCGAAGACGCGTACGCGACGCTGGATGCCTTCCTCGACGCGCTCGAGGCCGGCGAGATCCGCGCCGCCGAGAAATCGGGCGGCGAGTGGGAGGCAAACGAGTGGGTCAAGCAGGGCATTCTGCTCAACTTCGGCCTGCGCGCGACCGAGCCTCGCGAGTATGGCGGTGTCACGTACAACGACGTCCTGCCGCTGGCTGACTCGAGCGAGTACGGCGACCGCGGCAGCCGCAACACGCCCGACGGCACCGTCGTCCGCCGCGGTGCGAACATCGGCTCCGACTGCATCCTGATGAGCCCCGCGTTCGTCAACATCGGCGCTCGCGTCGGCGACGGCACCCTCGTCGACTCCTGTGACACCGTCGGCTCCTGTGCCCAGATCGGCGACAACGTCAAACTCGGCGCGAACACCCTCATCGGCGGCGTGCTCGAGCCGGTCGAGGACGCACCGGTCATCGTCGAGGACAACGTCTCGCTGGGCGCTGGCTGTCGGGTCACCAGCGGCTTCGTCGTTGGCGAGAACAGCGTCGTCGGCGAGAACACGCTGTTGACCCCGCGCATCCCGGTCTACGACCTCGTCGAGGAAGAAGTGCTGTACGGCGAACTCCCCGCCGACCGCCGCGCCTTCACTCGCTTCGTCGAGTCCTCAGTCAGCGACCACGACCTCTTCGACGGCGGTGCGTACAAGCCCGCCGTCGTTGCGACTGATCTGGAGACGGAGACGCTCGAGGCGACCGAACGCGAAGACGCACTGCGAGAGTAGTCGTCTCGGCAGTATCGCAATTTTCGGGACTCCGTTTCTCTGTATTCGATTCCGGACCCGAAATTCTCGAGAACACCACGAAAGCCCCTTTTACTCTCGACTCCCGGGACTCGCTGCGGTCCTCACTCGTTCACTTCGTTCACTCGTTGTGGTCCTTGCATCGTCCGGGTTCGTCGAGAGCAAAAGCCCCTTTCAGTCCCACCCGCTGTAGCCCGACCGGCCAGCCGACATGGGTGGGACTGAAAGGGGCCAGTTCGCTCGAGGAAGGCGGACGACGTAAGCACCGCAGGGAAGGAGCACTGCGACTGACCGAGGAGCACAGCGAGTCCACCGACTCGAGCGAACTGGGGGCTTTCGTGGCCGTTGCAGTAGCGTTAGTCGCTCACGGAACACGAACAGCGATCGAGAACCCAAACCCTTGAATCCTCGCGGTCACTTGAACGTGGTAATGACTGACGCTGGGGCTTCACCGTCCGTCCGCCGCCTCTCCGAGTGGGACGCGGCCGAACTGCAGACCCTCGTCGACGAGTACGGCTCGCCGCTGTACGTCCTCGACCTCGAGCGCGTCCGCCAGAACTACCGGCGGCTCGCAGCCGCGTTTCCCGACGCCGAGATCCTGTATGCGGTGAAGGCGAACGCGCTGGGCGACGTCCTCACAACGCTGCGCGAGGAGGGGGCTGGCCTCGAGTGTGCCTCCGCCGGCGAGGTCCAGCGGGCGCTCGAGGCCGGCGCGTCCGGCTCCGAGGTGCACTATACGGCGGTCAACCCGCCCGCACGGGATCTCGACTGGATCGTCGACACCTGGCGGGAGCATCCCGACCTAACCGTCACCGTCGGCTCCGAGGACACGATCGACCGGCTGGCCGACCGGGGCTACGACGGCCGGCTCTGTCTGCGGGTCAACCCCGGTATCGGTGCCGGCCACCACGAGAAGGTGCAGACCGGCGCGGCCGCGAAGTTCGGCGTCCCCGCAGAGCGCGCGGTCGGCGTACTCGCAGACGCCGCCGACCGCGGTTTCGACATCGTCGGGATTCACTCCCACGTCGGTTCCGGCGTCTCGAACGACCAGCTCGACGACCATCGGGAGTTCGTCGCGCGGATGGGCGACCTGGGACGAGAGGTAAACGAGGCGGTGTGTTCCCTCGAGTTCGTCGACATCGGCGGCGGCTTCGGGGTGCCCTACCGCGCGGACGAGGACCCGCTGGACCTCGAGTCGGTCGCGGCGGCGACGCGAGAGGCACTGGGCGAGGTCGACGCGCGGCTGGCGATCGAACCCGGCCGCTACTTCGTCGCGGACGCGGGCGTGTTGCTGACCGACGTAAATACCGTCAAGGCGGCCCGCGACACGACCGTTGTCGGCGTCGACGCGGGGATGACGACGCTGATACGGCCGGCGATGTACGACGCCTTCCATCCGATCCGGAACCTGACGGCCTCGAGCGACGCCGGCGAGCGCGAGACGATCCCCCAGACCGTCGCCGGCCCGATCTGCGAGAGCGGCGACGTTTTCTGTGCGGACCGCGAACTCCCGGCAACCGAACGCGGCGACGTCCTCGCGATCGGCAACGCGGGGGCCTACGGCTACGAGATGGCGAACCAGTACAACTCCCGACCCCGGCCTGCATCTGTCGTCTGCGAGGACGGCGACGCACGACTCGCCCGCCGTCGCGAGACGGTCGACGACGTGACTCGAGTCGAACGCGAGACGCGAAGCGTCTCGGAAACACCGAGCGGTTCACCGCGAGAGCGCGAGGCGCGCAGCGGCTCGGATGCGGATCGAAAGACCGACGACCACCCAGCGGCGAGCGATACCGACAACGAACGAGTACGATAGCACGATGACTGTTCCATTCCAGAAGTACCACGGCACCGGCAACGACTTTTTGATCATCCACGCGAACGAACACGTTCCCAATCGGGGCGCACTCGCCAAACGCGAGTGCGACCGGACCGACGGCGTCGGTGCCGACGGAATCCTCTTTCTCGCACTCGAGGAGGGGTTCAATCCGCCACGCGTCGTCATGACGCTGTTCCAGCCCGACGGCAAGACGGCTGAGATGTGTGGCAACGGCGCGCGCTGTGCCGCCGAGTGGGCCATGGAGCGAACTGGGACTGACAGCGTCATGATCGACACCCAGGCGGGCACGCTGCGAGCCGACCGCGACGGCGAGAACGTCGTCGTCGAGATGACCGACCTCACGTTCGATCCCGACGAGGTGCCGGTCGACGCCGATGAGCCGGTTCTCGAGGAGGAAATCGAGGGCCTCGAGGTCTCGGTCGTCAACACCGGCGTTCCCCACGCCGTGAGTTTCGTCGACGACGTCGAGGAAGTCGATCTCGAGGCCATCGCGCCGCCAGTGCGACACGCCGACGTCTTCCCGGAGGGGACGAATGTCACCATCGCCAGCCCCGACGGCGAGGGTGGATTCGACCAGCGCACCTACGAGCGCGGCGTCGAGGGCGAAACCGACTCCTGTGGCACCGGCGCGGTCGCCATCGCCGTCGTGGCGCGCCGACTCGGCCTCACCGACGCCGACCCGGTCGACGTCCACCCACCGGGCGGCCACCTGCAGGTGAGTTTCAACGATCGCGGTCGACCGACGCTCGCCGGCCCGGTCGAACACGAGTTCGACGGCGAGGTGACCCTCGAGTCGCCGGTCGAGTCGTGACGGGCGACGACGCACCTAGCGACGCGTTCGATCCCGTCGCCTTTCTCGAGACCGCCGTCCAGCACGCGTCCCACGAGGACGTCAAGTCGATGCGCGAGTATCTCTGTGAGACGCTCGAAGCCCACGGGATCGAGCCCCGCGTCGACGACGCCGGGAACGTGCTGGCGAGTCGCGGACAGCCGAGAGCTGACGCCGAGACGCACGTCGTCTTGAACACCCATATCGACACGGTGTCGCCACACGTCCCCTTCGAGCGCGACGCGGACGGCCCCGAAGCGGGTGGGGGCGACGTGATCCGGGGCCGCGGTTCCTGTGACGCGAAGGGACCGCTCGCGGCCCTGCTCGCTGCCTTTTTCGCCGTCGAGCCGACCGACGGCCGCGTCACGCTCGCGGTCACCCCCGACGAGGAGGTGCTCTCGACGGGCGCGTACGCGCTGGTCTCGGCCGACGACGCGCCTACGTGGGACGCGGACGCGGTGATCGTCGGCGAGCCCACCGACCTCGACGTCTGTACGGCTGCGAAAGGCCGGTTCCAGGGAACGATTCACCTCTCGGGAGCCAACGCCCACGCCGCCGAACCCGACACCGGGATCAACGCGGTTGCAGCACTCGAGTCCGTTCTCGAGGCGATTCGTACCTTCGACGAGCGCGACGACGCACCACCGGTTCACCCGCAACTCGGCGCGGCGACGCTGACCCCGACCGTCGTCGAAGGTGGCGAGGCCACGAATCAGGTGCCGGCCGATTGCGCGCTGACCGTCGACCGGCGGAGCGTGCCGCCCGAAACCGCCGACGAATTCCACGAGGCGCTGACAGCTCATCTTCGGCGGGCGATTCCCGACGACGTGGGTCTCGAGTTTCGCTTTACCGACCGGCCGACGCCGTTTCTCGAGGCTTGGGACACCGATCCCGACGCAGATGTTGCGAAGACGCTCTCGGACGCGTCGGACGGCGAGATACGCCCGTTCACTGCGGCGACGGAAGCGTCGTATTTCGCGGCGGACGCTCCGACGGTCGTCTTCGGCCCCGGCGTCCTCGCCGACGACGAGGGCGCGGTCGCCCACGCCCCACGGGAGTACGTGCAGGTTGCGGCCGTGCGCGAGGCGGCGCGGGCGCTCGAGGAGACGCTCGCTGTGTTGCTCGAGTAACGGACGTGCCGGATCATTTCGACCGACGCTCGAGTAGGATCGTTGCGGAAATCAGTCCGTTCAGCAGTATTACCACGCGCTATTCACAACCGAACAGTTTTGTCGATACCAGCCTAACCCTATGTGGGTTGATGCCATGCAAAAGAACGTCGGAGGAATCGATCGCACCGGGCGGCTCGTCGTCGGTGCCGTGGCCGTTCTCGCTGGCATCGCTGTGCTGATGGGGTACTGGACCGTCGGCATCGTGACTGGAGTGCTCGCCCTCGTCGTCGGCGTGATCCTCCTCGCAACGGGGACGACCCAGAAGTGTCCGATCAACGACGCTGCAGGTATCGACACGACCGACTGACCGCACCGACCATCGGATGCGGTTACAGCGTGGCCGTTCTAGACGGACATCAGCGCGATCGCCAGCACACTCAGCGCGATGGCGGCGAGTTTGCGAACGGTGACGGTTTCGTCGAAGGCGACGATGCCGACCAGCGAACTGATGACGATGAATAGGCCGTAGATCGGCACGACGATACTCACCGGGCCGAGCGCGAGCGCCCGGTAGTAGGTCAGCAGGCCGATCGTCAACAGTACGCCCATCGCGATGATGTAGGGGGTGCGAGGATGCCGGAGATACGGTCGCACCGACAGGCCACGATACCGGATCACGAGACCGACGGTCACGAACATGACGGAGTTCGAGAGGAAGACTGCAAGGGTACTGGGCAAGTCGAGCATCGCGATCGAGAGCAACGGCGCGACCAGACTGTAGGACAGACAGGCGAAGATCGACAGCCCGAGGTACCGGCGCATCACTCTTCACCCCCTGCAGCCAGGTAGATTGCGGCCGCTGCGACGACGATGCCGGCCCCGCGGGTCGCGGTCAGGTCCTCGCCGAGAAAGACGATCCCGATAATCGAACTCCCGACGATAAAGAGCCCATAGATCGGCACGACGACGCTGACTGGCCCGCGCTCGAGCGCCTGGTAGTACGCGAGGATGCCGGCGGAGAGAAACAGGCCGGCGACGTAGACGATCCCTGCCGAGGGGGTCGTCACGGCCGCGAGGCTGCCGGTCCCGGTGACAATGAGGACGACAGTCGTCAAACAGAGGAAGATCGTTGTCGAGAGAAAGAGCGCGACCGCAGGCGGCACGTCCGACGTCACAAGGCTCGTCAGCGGTGCCATCAGGCCGTAGGTGATGAGGGCGACGATCACCCAGAGAAGATACTCCATACACTCCCTCGAATGAGCCCGATTAATATTGTCACGGTCCCGGAACCGGGTTCCGGAACTGAGACTGGAAGCGGGGGCCGGTGATCAGAACTGACGGAAAACGCGCTCGCGGTTACTCGAGGTCGTCGACGAGTTCGCTCGCGACGCCGGTGTACCCCGCGGGCGTCAGCGCGTGGAGTTCTTCGCGGACGTCCTCGTCAACGTCCAGTTCGTCAAACATCTCGCGGAAGTCCTCGATCGTAACGTCCTTACCGCGGGTGACGGCCTTGACGCGCTCGTAGGCGTCGGCCTGGCCTTCGCGCCGGAGGATCGTCTGGACGGCCTCGCCGATAATCTCGGGGGTGGACTCGAGTTCGTCGCGCATCACGTGTTCGTTCGGAACCACCTTCGAGAGGCCGGCGGCAGTCTTACCGTAGCCGATCAGGCAGTGGGCGAAGGCCCCGCCGATGTTGCGCTTGACGGTCGAATCGGAGAGGTCACGCTGGAGCCGAGAGGTGGTGACGTAGTCCGCGAGGAAGGTCAGATCAGAGTTGGCCTTCGAGAGATTCCCTTCGCTGTTCTCGAAGTCGATCGGGTTGACCTTGTGGGGCATCGTCGACGAGCCCGTCTCGCCCTCGACGGCCTCCTGGCCGAGGTAGCGATCGGAGACGTAGAGCCACATATCCAGATCGAGGTCGAGCAGGACATCGTTGGCCCCGCGGAACGCATCGAAGACGGCCGCGAGGTCGTCACAGGGGTTGACCTGCGTCGTGAGTTCCTCGAACTCGAGGCCCAGCTCCTCAACGAAGTCCCGCGCGAAGGCCTGCCAGTCGACATCGGGATAGGCGGCGACATGGGCCGCGTAGGTTCCTGACGCGCCCCCGAGCTTGCCACTGAGTTTGTCGGTCGCCTGCCGGATGCGACCCGTCGCGCGGCCCAGCCGCGAGGCGTAGACAGCCATCTCTTTCCCGAATGTCGTCGGAGTCGCGGGCTGTCCGTGGGTGCGTGCCAGCATCGGCAGGTCGCGGTACTCGCGAGCCATCTCGGCGAGGGTCTCGCGCACGTCGTAGAGTTTGGGGAGCAACACTTCGTCGACGGCGTCGCGGACGAGCAGTCGGTGGGCGAGGTTGTTCACGTCCTCGCTGGTCAGTCCAAAGTGGATCCAGGCCGAGGCGTCACTGTCCTCGGGCAGTCGGTGGCGAACGAAGTACTCGACGGCCTTGACGTCGTGGTTGGTCGCCTCGAAGCCGGCGTGGCCTTCCGTCTCGAGTTTCTTGATCAGCCGGGCGTCCTCCTCGGCGAAGTGGCTGTAGAGGCCGCGGAGGTGCTCGCGGTCCTCCAGATCGAGTTCCAGCGGCGTCGCCTCGAGATCGGCCAGCGCGATCAGGTACTCGACTTCGACGCGAACGCGGGCGCGCATGAGCGCGGCCTCGCTCGCGTACGGCGATAGCGGTGCGGTCCGGCCACCGTATCGGCCGTCCAGCGGCGAGACGGCATACAGGGCGTCGGTCTCTGTCATAGTGGCCGTTCGTCCAGCCCGTTGCAAAAGCGTATCGAAACCCGTGGCGGTTCGATCCCACGAGCGTGCATATCTCTGCCTATCGGTGGTGAAATACAATCGTAATGATACACGAATGTGGATATATAGGCGCTCGAGACCGCAACCACTTTGCCGCTTGCGAGCGCGGGTTCGACCATGACGCGAATCGCCGGGATGGCCGGCAACCGAGGGCGCAACCTGTTGAACATCGCCGACCGCAAGCCGGGCGGCGCCGAGTTCGCCGTAATTCTGACCAACACCGAGGACGCACCGGTCCTCGAGGTCGCAGCCGAACGCGAGATTCCGACCGAAGTCGTCCCGCTCGAGGATGGGATGAGCCGCCGCGAGCACGAGGAAGCAGTGCTCGAGGCACTCGAGGACTACGAGTTCGACCTCGTCTGTCTGGACGGCTACATGCGGATCCTCTCGGAGACGTTCCTCTCCGAGGCACCGACGACGCTGAACGTCCACCCCGCCTTGCTGCCGTCGTTCCCCGGGATTGACGCCTGGGGCGACGCGCTCGAGGCTGGCGTGTCGGTGACCGGCTGTACGGTCCACGTCGTCACCGACGCGACCGACGAGGACGGCGCGGTCGTCGAGGACGAAGTCGACATGGGCCCGATCGTCACTCAGGAGCCGATCCCCGTCTACGAGGGCGACGACGAGGACACCCTGAAAGAACGCGTCCTCTACGAGGGCGAGTTCCGCGCGTATCCCCGCGCCGTGAAGTGGATCGCCGAGGACGCACTCGAGATCGATCTCGAGGCCGGCGAGGTCACGGTCGACGCCGACGCGCCGACCGCACCGGACGCCGAGGGACTGCCTGCCCGACGGCTCACTTCAAGCGACCGCGCGGACACGCTGCGCTACGGCGAGAACCCCCACCAGGACGCCGCCGTCTACGCCGACTATACCTGCGACGAGGCGAGCGTCGTCCACGCCGACCAGCTGAACGAGGGCGCGAAGGGCCTGTCCTACAACAACTACAACGACGCCGACGGCGCGCTCAACCTCATCAAGGAGTTCGACGAGCCCGCAGCGGCGGTCATCAAACACACCAACCCCGCAGGCTGTGCAACCGCGGACTCGCTGGCCGAGGCCTACGAGAAGGCCCTGTCGACGGACCCGATGAGCGCCTTCGGCGGTATCGTCGCGCTGAACCGAGAATGTGACGCCGAGACTGCCGAGCAGATCATCGACTCGTTCAAAGAAGTCGTCGTCGCGCCCGGCTACACCGACAACGCACTCGAGACGCTCTGCGAGAAGGACAACCTCCGCGTGCTCGATGTCGGCGAGCTCGGCGAGCAGACCGAGCGCTTCACCGAAAAGGACCTCGTCGGCGGTCGACTGGTCCAGGAACGGGACCTGCAGTCGATTTCGGTCGACGATCTCGAGGTCGTCACCGAACGCGAGCCAACTGAAGAAGAACTCGAGTCGATGGTGTTCGCGTGGCAGACCCTCAAGCACGTGAAATCGAACGGCATTCTCTTCGCGGACGGCACCGAGACGGTCGGCGTCGGCATGGGGCAGGTCTCCCGCGTCGACGCGGTTCGACTGGCGGCAATGAAAGCCGACGAGCACGCGGAGGGCAAGGACGCCGAGGGCGCTGTCATGGCCTCGGATGCGTTCTTCCCGTTCCCGGACGGCATCGAGGAGGCCGCGAAGGCAGGCATCGAAGCAGTCGTCCAACCCGGTGGCTCGGTCAACGACGAGGACGTGATCCAGGCCGCGGACGAACACGACATGGCAATGGCGTTTACCGGCCAGCGCTCGTTCAAGCACGATTAGTGCGGTAATCGAGCACGGCGTTCCCGTGAGCGAATGACATGAGCGAGCGGCTTTTTGGTCGAGATTTTTCGAGAAGCGGTTCGCGAACGACGTGAGCGAACCCGACGAGAAAAAGGTCGATGCTGCGATGGCGTTTACCGGCCAGCGCTCGTTCAAGCACGATTAATGCCGTAAACGGTCACAACAGCCCCTAAGCGAGCGGTTTTTCGTCGAGGATATTTCTATTAGTGTGAGAGCGAGGTCCTGTGAGCCTGCTGTTGCAGCGGTGTCGTACTTACCCGTGACGTGCCAATCTCGATGAACAGAACGATGACGAACGTCAACTCACGGACGGCGAACAAGCTGAGCATCGTCTCGACGCTGATCGACAGCGCACTAGAGTTCCGGCGTGGACGACCAAAGAGCGGTCTCCTGTTGCTCGGTGCGGCCGCGCTCTCGTCTCGCATTCCCGGCCTCGGGACAGCAGTGTCGGTGTTCCTCCGGCTCGTCCGGCGGTTCCGATAATCGTCCACTCATATGGTCGACGTCACCGGCCACCTCGGAATGGCGCTGTTGTTTGCCGCTCCGGCGTGGCTCGTCTGGGGCCAACGCGGTGCGCTGGGGTTTACTGGCTTTGCGCTGGCGACTGCGATGCTCCCGGACACCGACCTCGTCCTACAGCAGGTCCTCCCGATCACCCACCACGGCATAACTCACACCCTGCTGTTCGTGGCGCTGGCAAGCGTCCTCGTCGGCGCAGGTGCCTCGAAGTGGCTCACTCCCCGGATTAACGCTACCCGCTGGATCCGAAGCACCGACATCACGAGCGAGGTCGTCTTCGTCTTCGCGACTGGTGGGCTCGCCCTCGGTGGAATCAGCCACATCTTCGCGGACCTCCTCTCGGCTCCCGACATCGCCGCCCCGCTCGAGCCGTTCTGGCCGCTGTACGCGAAACCAGTGATCATCGACGTGATCTACTACAACTCGCCGGTCTGGAATTTCGGGCTGTTCGCCGTCGCGATCGCGCTCCACGTATTTCTTGCCAGACACGAGCGCGCCCCGCTCGAGACCCGCTACGGGATCGGTCAGTAAACAGCCCAACTCCACTCCGCTACTCCAACCGTGCGTCCGTGATCCGCAATCGGCTACGCGTCCCGTCCCACTCCGTCTCGTACTCGAGGTCGATCCGCCGGTCCATGTGCGGCCCGTCGACAACCAACGTCTCAGAACCACCTTTTCCGCCTCGGGTCACCTGCGGTGACCACTCGGCGCAAAAATCTGGACCAAAAAGACCGCTCGCTTATTCGAGCTGTGCGTCCGTAATCCGCAACCGCCCGCGGGTTCCGTCCCACTCCGTCTCGTACTCGAGGTCGATCCGCCGATCCATATGCGGTCCATCCACAACCAGCGTCTCGAACTCGCCGCCCTCTCCCAGAATGTGGACGCCGTATTCCTCGTTGAGCGTCTCGAGTTCTGCAAGTGCGTCCCGATCGAGCGTTCGGCCCAGCCACGACTCGTCGAGGCCGTGGGCTGCAACCTGGATGATCACGATTTCGAAGCCCGCCTCGAGCATCGCGTCGGCCAACTCGTGGGGGTCTTCCTGCCACAGCGGGGCGAACAGCTCACAGCCCAGTCGGTCGCACATCCCCTGAATGCGGTTCGTCTGGTACTCGCTCTCGACGGCGCCGGCCGTGACGCCGGCGATGCCGCCCGGAAGCTCGCGGTCGAGTTCCTCGAGGGCAGCCTCGAGGGGCTCGAGTTCGTCGTCACCCTGTGCGCTCGAGTCGGTCACTGTGTCGGCCCCGAAATCGTCGGGTTCGACATCGACGAGGTCGATACCGGTGCTTTCGGCCGCCAGCGCAGCCAGGTCCGTCGCGGGGACGTGATACATGTACGAGTCGCCAGCGGGGTGGACCGTGACGAGTCGTTCGACGGGCAAGCCACGCTCGATGGCCTGGTACAGCGCCCACGCCGAGTCCTTGCCACCCGAAAAGAGACTCACCCACGCGCCGTCTGCGTCGCTCATGCGAAGTGATCAGCAGGGACGGGTAAAGGGATACCGAGTTCGGGTCGCTAGCGATCGCGATCGGGATCGGCAGTCGTATTCGCACCACCGTCCGTGAGTTCGGGATCGGCCCGATCCGAAAGTGTGCTGGCTTCCGCGTCGCTCGTCGCGTCGGCCCCGCCATCGGTTCGGTCGCCGTCGTGCGACTCGCTCAGCGACGCTGCAATCCGCGCGCCGACGAGACTGACGACGAGCGCCGAGACGACGAACAGTGCGAGCCGTTCGCCGGCGACTATCACGAACCGCTCGTTCGAGAAGATTCCGAATTCGTACGCCGAGACGACGAACGACTCGATCTCACCCTGTTGCTCGAGGAAGTACGCGGAGAAACCACGAATCACCAGACCGACGGCAACGACGATAAACGGCAGGTTGAGAAAGGACTGCCGGACCGGATCATCACCGATCACTTCGTCGAGCAGCCGACCGGCGCTTGCGGTCAGTGCGGCCATCGCCAGCCAGGGGATGCTATCGAAGGCAAACCGCGTCGCCGGAAGCACCACACCGGGCGTCTCACCGAGGTTCGAGACGCCAAGCGCCCCCATAAATAGCCCGACGAAGGTCAGTCCAGCCGCGACGACGTAGGTGACGACCGACACCTGACCGGAGTACAGCGATTCCCGCGTCTGATGGGCGAATCGGGCCAGCAGTTCGTCGATATTGAACCCCTTGTAGAGCAAGAAGAGGCCGATGACGGTCGTGATCGCCGCAGCGCCCTCTGCGGGACCGACAGTGGTCGCAAGGAGTGGGAAGACGAGCATCGTCAGCCCGATGGGGACGAGGACGGTCTGGCGGAGTTCCTCGTCGGCGAGGAACTGTTTGAGCAGGTAGTACGTCGATTCGATGTCCCGGGCCTGTCGGACGACGACCCGATCGACGGAGTCGACCCGGACGCGGCTCTCGACGATCGGGATCAGCCGTTCGTCCTCGGCGCTATCGGTCACCACGACCGCTGAATCGGGGTCGTGGTCAGCGATGAGGTCGTCGAGTTGCGCAGCGACCGCTCGGTCTGCCGAGACCATCGACTCGTGATCGCCCGAGACGACCGCGACGACGACCTCCTCGTTTTCGTCGCGTAAGTTCTGTGCGACCCGAAGGGACTCGAGCAAGGTATTGACGCCCGAGTCCTCCGGATCCGCGAGGCCGACGTCAGTCACGAGCGCGCGGACTGCCTCCCAGCCGACGACTGGCGATTGGAGACCGGTTTTACGGCCAACGTCGTCGGTCCGGTCGAGGCAGACGACCAGCGTTGTCACGGTAGGCGATGCATTCCGTGCAACGATAAAACCACTTACTCGTTCGGGCCAAACTGTTGTGGGGTCACACCCTGACAGCCGCCTCGAGCGCGCCTCGGCGCGATTAGCTACGCAGCCGGAACCCGTGGCCGTCGCCGAGGCCGGCGATACCAGCACCGAACGCGTACGCGATCTGCTGGGCCCCCGTGCCAACGCGGGCCATCAACGGCCGCTGGGGCTCGAACTCCTCGACGGTGACTTCGTCAGTGTCGAGTCGGTCGGCTAGTTCCGTCTCGATCTCTCGGCGGGTGCCAAGATGATCGACGAGTTCCATGTCGTAGGCTTCCTCACCGAGGTAAATCCGAGCCTCGGTGTCGCGAACGAATTCGGGCTCCAGGTCGCGGCCGTCGCTGACCCGCTCGACGAAGGTGTCGTAGTAGTCGTCGATCAACCCCTGGAGGTACTCGCGTTCGTCGTCGTCCATCTCCTTGAGCGCTGTGCCGGCGTCTTTGTACTCGCCGGCGGCAAAGCGTTCGTAGGAGAGGCCGACCTTCTCGGCGAGGTCGCTGGCGTTGACTCGCGACCCGATGACGCCGATCGAGCCGACGATCGAGCCCTCGCGTGCCCAGAGTTCGTCACAGCCGCTTGCGATCCAGTAGCCGCCGCTGGCACAGACGTCGGTCGCGTAGGCGATCGTCGGCCCGTCGAAGCGCTGGGCTGCGAGTCGGATGTCGTCGCTCGGGACAACCTCGCCACCGGGGGTGTTCAACTTCAACAACAGCGCCCGGACGTTGTCGTCGCCGTCCGCGCGGTCGATCTGTTCGACGATATCGTCAGCCGGCGTCGCCCCTGGCGTCGTCGGCAGCGGGCCGCCACCGCCGTCCCGGCTGATCGGCCCCTCGACGGCGACCTCAGCGACGTCGTAGTCCGGAAACAGCGAGCTGGCAGCGTTGCCCGCGAGCCGAACACCGACGAGCGCGACCACGAGCGCGAGTAGCACGCCCAACAGGTCCGTCAGCGTCTCCGGGAAGACGATAAACAGGGCGATGCCGACAACCGCGAACGCGAGGCCGCCACCGACGACGACCACGAGTCGATCGATACGCCCACTACTGACCACGGACATCACCTCGAGTCATATACCGATAGCTGGGTGCGATTCCCGTTAAGCGTTGGCGGTTAGGCAAGCGGACAACCTCACACCGATCAGCGCGATCGCTTACGAGTCCGGCGATCGGCCGCCGTCGGTCTGAGCCGACCGTGTCGACTCCTCATCAAGTTCCGGCTTCGTCTCCGGCGGCTCCATGCCATCGTCCGTCGACTCGGACTCGAGACTGGTCTCGGTTTGATCCGGCATGCCGCTGTCGGACCGCCCGCTGAGCCACGCTTGCACGAGGTTGACGCCGTCCTGGAAGAACGGCACCGGATCGTCGGGAACCGCGTAATCGAACCGTGGGGAGGATACCAGCGACGTCGCGACCTCGCGTGCAGCCGTGCTGAGCGACGGCCGCTCGACGAGAGGGTACTCCTCGGTCGCGACGCTGTGGAGATAGCTGAGTTCGCCTCGCAAGAGATGTCCGCCCACTCCGACCTCGTAGGTCGGCTCCGACGTGATCGGCTCGTCGGTCGCAAGCTGCCAGTAGTAGTAGGGGAAATCCGCGCCAACACGGACCGAAAACGGTAGCGACGACCAGAATCGAGGGTTGATCTCCATCAGCTTGAACTCGCCGTCGGCGGGATCGCGCAGGAACTCGACCATCGCGAGTCCGTGCCACTCGAGTTCGTCGAGCAGCGCTCGGCCGGCAGTCTCGAGTTCGGGAATGTGAACCGACTCGCGGTAAGCGCTGGGACCGCCGCAGTACTTCCAGCCCCGGCGCTGACAGTGCTGGAAGGTCGCGACCGGCTCGCCGTGCTCGTAGAGCGCGAAAAAGCCGAACTCCCGCGAGTCGGGGATCCGTTCCTGGACGAGCGGGACGTGGCCGCGCCGCTCGAGTTCGGTCTCTGGATCAGGCTGTGTGCCCGGTCGCTGGTACTCCGTCGAGCCGATCTCCGCGTCGTCGAACCGCGCGCCGAGATAGGCGGGGGACGCAACGGTGTACCGTGGTTTGACGATCGTCTCTCGATCCCAGTCGTCCCACTGGTCGAGGAGCGCGGTCTCAGGAGCATCGACTCCGGCCGCGTCGGCGGCCGCAAAGAGTTCGACGCGGTCCTGAACGCATCGCAGCGTCTCGAAATCAGGCCACGGGGTCGCGATCACGTCTGCGAACGCGTCCTTGCGGGCGGCAAGCACGTAGATGTCCTCCTCGCGGACTGGGATGATCGTCTCGATGTCGGGCCGCTCGGCCAGCGAAAGTAAGGCATCGCCGTACGCAGAGAGATCCGCCGCCGGGTCAGGCAGTCCGACGAACTCGTCGCGATAGGCAGACGTGGCCGCCGGCGTCGAGCGCGACTCCGAGCCGACGATCGTGCGGACGCCGCGTGGCCGAAGGGAGCGGAGACACGCGACGGTACTTGGCGCGTCGATCCCCGGCACGACCACGCCTGCGTCGTCCCTGTGTCGTTGCATGAGCCATGGCTGGTGATCCCGTTCTATTGTTATAGATTCGGTACAGAATCCCATCGCGGTCTACACGGCATTCACTACGGCCACGCAGTCGTAGGTAGTGACTACCCGCCGCTCGAGCGTCGACGCCGTTCGGTCATCTACGCCCGGTTCGACTCGCAGCGACGTCGACTACGTGGACGAACGCGGGAGCGTCGTTTCGACCGCCAGCCGTGCCGCGTAAGCACCCGCTACAGCCGATGTCGTCGGTGAACGGAAGCCAGTGGACGACTGACGGTCTGTCGGATGCCACCGGACACTGGCGACTCGGCTGTCGGAAATAGCTAGCTCATACCGACGAAAACAGCGACGTGCCCGCGTTCAAACCCCGAATATCGGGAGAAAATCGCGGTAGACTGGATCGACTTAGAGCAGCCCCGTCTTCTGGAGCTTCATCAGGTCCTCGGTGTCGAGGGTTTCGCCTTCCTTGAACTTCTGATAGATTTCCTCGGCCTCTTCTTTGGCCTCCTCTTTCTTCTTGTCGCGCTCGGACTTGCGCTCTTCTTCCTCTTTCTTGTCTAGTTCACGCAGGCGCTTCTGGACGCGGACGAAGTCCTCGTGGTGGCGGTCGGCAGCCTCCTGGGCCTCGACGAACTTCTCGTGCATCTCGTCGGCCTCGTCACGGATGTCGTCGGCCTCGCGGTAGGCCTCGATCATCTGGTTGTGATGTTCCTGAGCCTTGTCTGCAAGCTCCGTCACCTTCTGGTGATGCTGGGAGGCTTCTGATCGGACTTCCTCGGCTTCCTCGATGAGTTCCTCGAGATCCTCGTTCTGGTCGAGTTTCTGCTTGCGCTCTTCGTACTCCTCGCGCTTGGACTCGATCTTCTCGATGAGCTCTTTCTCGTCTTCACTCGAGAGGACCTCGGTCTGCTGTTTAAACTCGAGTTGCTCGATTTCCTCTTCGAGTTCCTCGAGATCTTTGCCCTCGTCGAGCTCCATGTCCGACTTGAGCTGCTCGACTTTGTCGAACAGCTCGTTTGCTTCGGCGTTGAGCTCGTTGCGGCTTTCCTTGTGTTCCTGGACCTGCTCGTTGAGCTCGTCGCGTTTCTCGCGGTGCTCTTGGGCTTTGTCGACCTTTTCGCGAGTCTTCGCGTTCAGGTCGTCGCGCTTGGATGCGCGCTCGGACGCCATCTGATTCAGGTCGTTTCGCCGGTCTCGCAGTTGACCGGCCATTTTGATGAGCTGTCCTTTCGATTTGTTTTCTAAGTCGTCCTCTGTCAGTTCGATGTTTTTCGATTCGTCTACCATGTTAGTCAAACCTCTGTGCCATACCCGCACCGGGGTGCCAGTCGACCGACTGAGTAAGCGCTCGCCGACGGCTCGGCGAGTAACTCACTGGATCTCGGTCGACTGGACGGAGCGACTGCTCACGATCTGCGAAACCTCGGTGAATAAGATTTCCTGTCATCGATCGTCGAGCGATACGCGCCCCGGTGGCGTTCTGGTGACAGACAGTACTGTCGCCTATAATTTAAATGTACCGGTCGGATACCCCCTGAAAACCCTTAGCAGGGGCTTCGTTCGCCCATGTTGAGCCATACCACGGCCTGTGAGCGACTTATAAATAAAACCGGTTACGGGGGAGTCGATCGGTTTCGCTCGTCTCGAGTCCGTACGGTACTCAAGAGGTGCAGTCTCAGAAGAGATTCTCGAGCCGGTCGTCGGCGAACATTTCGGCGTGGTCTTTCGATTCGGTTTCCTGGGCCTGTTTTGCCTCCCGGGCACGGTCCATGAACGCCTCAATTCGGTCTGATCGCTCCGCGCCGCCGAGCAAGACCAGCGCGCCGAGGCGGTCGCTGTCCAGCGGAAAGTCGCCGCCGCGGACCTGCATACTGCCGGTCTCGTCCTCGAGCCAGCGCCGAGCCCGCTCGACGCCCTTGCGTGGAATCGCGTCGGGCTGGCCCGCGATGACGAGCAGTGCCGCCTCCGCGGTCGTTGCGTCGGGTAGGCTCGTCCCCGTCAGCAGTGCCTGCCGGGAGACGCTCATCGCCGTTCTGATGTTCTCGGCGCTGTCCTCGCTTGCGACTTCGGTCGCATAGCCGAGTGCCGCGACGCCGCCTGCACGCAGCGTGTTGATGACTTCGCTCGAGTCCACGACACTCTCGCCGACCCCTTCGACAGCCTCACCGGAGGCAAACAGCAGCCCGACCCGCCGGGCGATCCGGTCGTTGATCGTCTCGAAGGCCCCTTCGACGCTCTCGCCCTGCTCGTGCCAGGCGTCGTTGTCGATCAACAGCGTCGCGTCGGCTTCCCGAAGCAGCGTCTTCAGCGACCGACCGGCGTTGGCCTGATAGAGTGCTCCCTCGTTGCGCCCTGGCAGAACGCCGAGCGCGTAGACCGGGACGTCGTAGACCTGCTGGAGGTGGTGGACGAGCACAGGCGCACCCCCGCTGCCGGTTCCGCCGCCGAGGCCGGCGACCACGAAGATCGCTTCCGCTTTCGAGGTGATACGGCCATCGAGCGAGCCGAGTACCTGCTGAATGTCCGACTGCATGACTTCGGTGCCGAGTTCGTTGTCGCCGCCGACGCCGTGGCCGTTGACGCGGTCGGCACCGATCAGTTGCGTGTCGACGTACTCGAGCGACTGGAGGTCCGGTTTCGCGGAGTTGACGGCGAGCGCACCCTGAACGGCCCCAAAGTCCATGTCCGCGTCGAACCGGACGAGCCGTTCGGTGATCTTCCCACCGGCCTGACCGACTCCGAGCAGGGCAACTTTCATACCACACCCATGCGCGAGCGTCCTGTTTAACGTTTCGGTAAGTTGATATACTACGTCGAGCGTTCATGCCGGTCGAAAATCGTTCACACCGATCGGCGGAGGTCACAATACCTTTCTGCCGTATTCTCCTCCGTTGGGATATGTTCTACGAACAGCGGATGACCGTTCCCGACTCGCCCGCCGCGTTGCGGGCCGAGTACGAGGACGACCTCGCAACGATCGTCGACCAGCGCGGTCCCGCAACCGTCGCGGCCGACACCGACCTCGACGAAGCCACGCTCGAGGCGCTCGCAGCCGGCGACTCGCCAGATCTGACGCTCGAGGAGGCCGCCGAGATTCGGTCCCTCGCCGAGGGCGAGCCGGACCCGGAGACGATGGTCACGATGGCGCTCGAGCACCTCCTGTTGGGGATGTCGACGGCGGTGCTCGACGTCGAGGCGCTCGAGAGCTACATCGACATCGACCTCGAAGCAAAGGAGATTCAACAGAAGATCGAGGGGCGAGCGCCGATGTCGTTCGAGGAGTTCGTCCACGTGCAGTACGTGATCGCGGACGGTGCGCCGTAGGCGAGGCCGCTTTGACAGCAGATCACGCTAACAAATATCTAGTCGGGCGTTACCACGCCCTGTATTTATCGCCCTCAAAGGTGTGTGGCCCGTATGTCGAACTCGGAGCGCAGCGAGAATCGGCAGCGAGAAACCGACGCGATTCTGGATCGGAAACCCGGTACCGAGGCGGTCACCGATCTCGAGGACCGGTATCGGGTCGTCGGTGCCGCCGATCGGGAGACGTACGCGAACTGGCTCACACCGATCGAGGAGCACTACGTCTGTCATCGCAATGAGACGCTCGATCCCGAGGCCGCCGACTGGGCGATCGAACTCGTCGGCGCAGTCGCCCGGGAGGGCACGCTGGGGATGGACGACCTCCGTGACGAGTATCCGACGGTCGCGGTCGCACACACGATGGAGTGTGCGGGCAACGGTCGCGGCTACTTCGACCCTGAAACGGGGAGCGTCCAGTGGGAGTACGGCGCTGTCAGCACCGCGATCTGGACCGGCACCCCGCTGATGTCGATCCTGGCCGACCACGGCGCGACGACTGACGATGGGATGTGGCTCACCGCGGTCGGCGGCGACCACCCCGAAGTCGAGGACGAGAACGACCGGTTCGCCCGCTCGATCCCGATGGCCAAAGTCCTCGAGGATTGCATCCTCGCCTACGAGGTCAACGGCGAGCCATTGCCGCCCGAACACGGTCATCCGGTTCGGTTGCTCGTCCCCGGCTGGTACGGCGTCAACAGCGTCAAGTGGCTCACCGAGTTGCACGTTGGGGAGACGATGGTCCACGGCCCGGAGTGGGCCGACCGCGACGGTGAAGACTTCACTCAGTGGCAGCAGTCGTCCTATCGCATCCATCCCGAGGGAGTCGAGCCCGACTCGAACGCGACGGTCTCGACGTTCGACACCTGGGACCAGCTCGAGTCAGACGAGATCGACCATCCCTACACGTTCGACGAGAACATCAAGTCCACGATCGGCCAGCCGGACGACGGCGCGACCGTCACCCCGGATGCCGACGGCACGGTCGAGATCGCCGGCGTCGCCTGGGCCGGCGACGACGAAGTGACGGGGGTCGAAGTCTCGACCGACGGCGGCGATAGCTGGCACGACGCTGAGCTTTTCGGGCCGAACTACGACTGTGCGTGGCGGCTGTTTCGCTACGCCTGGGAGCCCTCGCCCGGCACGTACACGCTCGCCTCGCGCGCGACCGACGAACGCGGCCGCCGCCAGCCGGCACGGATCGCTGACGCGGATGAAGACGGCGACGACTACCCGTGGAACGAGGGCGGCTACGCCGAGAACGCGTGGCGCCCGCACGTGCTCGATGTTACCGTCGAGTGATCGCCGCGAGCGGTGAACCTATGCCGACCCGGCCACGAGGTCACGTATGCGCGTTGCCATTCTCGGCTGTGGGTACGTCGGCCTCGAACTGGGCCGACAGCTCGCGGCGCGAGATCACGACCCGATCGGCGTCCGCCGGTCAGACGAGGGCGTTGCACGGATCGAAGACGCTGGCTTCGACGCCGTCCAGGCTGACATCACCGATCGCGAGGCGCTCGCGGCGGTCCCGAACGTCGACGCGATCGTCTTCGCGGCGAGCAGCGGCGGCCGGGGAGCCGAAGCCGCCCGCGACGTATACGTCGAGGGGTTGCACACGGCGATCGAAGCCTTCGGCGAGCGCGAGCACGCGCCCGACCGACTCGTCTACACTTCCTCGACGGGCGTCCACGGCGACCACGACGGCGACTGGGTCGACGAGACGACCCCCCTCGAGCCCACGACCGACAAGACCGCAGTCCTTGCCGAGGCCGAACGGCTCGCGCTCGAGCTACCTGTCGAGTACGGGTTCGAGGGAACCGTCGCTCGCTTTGCCGGGCTCTACGGTCCCGGCCGATACCGGCTGGAGCGCTATCTCGAGGGGCCTGTGACAGCGGGGTATCTGAACATGGTTCATCGGGACGACGCCGCCGGCGCGGTCCGGTACCTGCTCTGTGAGGACCATGCCCGCGGCGAGGTCGTGCAGGTCGTCGACGACGAGCCGGTCTCGAAGTGGGACTTCGCAGACTGGCTGGCCGACGAATGCGGCGTCGAGCAGCCACCGAAGCGGACGAAAGCCGAGCGGCTGGCAGACGACGACCTCTCGAATGCCGCCCGGCGACGGGTCCTGACGAGCAAGCGCTGTTCGAACGAGAACCTGCGCGAACTGGGCTACGAGTTCGCCTTTCCGACGTTCCGCGAGGGGTATCGTGATGCGATCGAGCGCTATCGGACCGCAAGAGGCGACCGATAGCGGTCGAAAGCGGGCCTTTCGGGGGAACACTCTTGGTGATTCGATTTGACATGCCGATATGAGCGTTGGGACCGCCCCGACAGCCACACCGTTCGTCGGGGCGACACCGCTGGTATCCGAGTCAGTCGGTGACTCGGTCCGCTCGCTCGAGCCGCTCGTGCTGTCGCTGCTGGTTCTCGTCGTCGTCGCGCTCGTCCTCGGTGTCTGGTGGCTCGTTCGCTGGTTTCGACGACCACCAGGGGCCCGGTTCCAGCGCCTACTGGCCGACTACGACGACGTGACCGTGTTGATGCATCCAAATCCCGACCCCGACGCCATGTCGTGTGCCATGGGCGTCGAACGGATCGCCGAATCGGTCGACACGGACACGACGTTACAGTACGCAGGCGAGATCCGCCATCAAGAAAATCGCGCGTTCCGAACCGTGCTCGGGCTCGAGCTCGAGTCCATCGAGACCAGTTCCCAGCTCGCGTCGGACGCGGTGGTCCTGGTCGATCACAACACGCCGCGGGGCTTTAGCGGTGCCCAGTCCATCGAGCCAGTCGCTGTCGTCGACCACCACCCCGGGAACGGAGCCGGTACGAAGTACACCGACGTCCGAACGGCGTACGGGGCAGCGTCGACGATCCTCGTCGAATATCTCATCGACATCGGCGCGACGATGGATGCACCGGACGACTCGAGCTCGCTCGAAGTGTCGCCGGAGCTTGCGACGGGGCTGCTCTATGGGATCCAGTCCGATACGAACCACCTGACGAACGGCTGCTCGCGGGCGGAGTTCGACGCCGCCGCTGCCCTGTTCCCCGGAATCGACGAGGATCTGCTCGATCGGATTGCCAACCCGCAGGTCAGCGATGCCGTGTTACAGGTCAAGGCGACGGCGATCACCGAAAAGCGAGTCGAAGGCCCCTTCGCCGTCTGTGACGTCGGCGAGATCGGCAACGTCGACGCGATCCCACAGGCAGCAGACGAACTCATGCAACTCGAGGGGGTTACGGCGGTTGTCGTCTACGGCGAACACGACGGAACGCTCCATCTCTCCGGCCGGTCGCGTGACGATCGGGTTCACATGGGAGAGACGCTTCGCCACGCCATCAGCGACATTCCGATGGCTAGCGCTGGTGGGCACGCGCGCATGGGTGGCGGCCAGCTCTCGGTCGATCACATGAACGGGATCGGCCCGTCCGACGGGATCAGCCGCGACGAGTTCGAAGAACGGCTCTTTTCCGCACTGGCCGGCGAGCGCTAGCCTCTCGACGCTACCGACGGAGCTAGCGGATCTCCTTCCACTCGGACGCGCAGTCAGGACAGATGCGGACTGTTTTGATTTCGTCCGGGTCGTTTTCGGTTTTGAGCGGCTTCTCGCAGTCCCCACAGACGAGCCGATCGTAGGTGTCTTTCTCGAGGTCGCCCTCACGGAGTGCCTTCCGGACTGATTTCATGTTCGGACTGTAAGCAGGAAGGGTAGAAAAAGACCGGTGCTTTTTCCGGTCTCGAGTCGACCGACGGAGACGGAATCGAGTCGTCACCGTCCGCTTGCAGCCGCGCTATCTGGCCGGAGTCGTGGCCGTTTTATCGGTCCGCGCGAACAACCCATCGATGGAGTACCGTCAGGAGCGGATCGCGACGCTCCACGAGTTCGGCGAGGGCAACGGACTGGGCAGCGACCTCGCCCGCGACGTTGCCGCCGCGGTCGCCGAGACAGCCGTCGTCGTCCCGATGACTGCCCGCGAGTACGAGAGCCCTGCCGCCGAACGCGTCCTCGAGGAACTCGCAGGGCTCGAGCCAGCGCCAGCCGCGGTCTTCGTCCCCGTCCGCGCCGAGCGAGCGCAGATCGGACCGTTTCGGGACTGGCTCGCCACCTTTGAGCTGCCGACGCGGGTGCTCTGGTGTAACGCGCCCGGGGTCGACGCGTTGCTCGCCGACACAGGCTTGGCGGGCAACTGGGGGAAAGGCCGGGACGTCTGGCTCGCGCTCGGGCCAGCAGCTGCGGCTGCCGACACGGTCGTCGTCCACGACGCCGACGCCAAAAGCTACGAGGCCAAGCACGTTCAGCGGCTGCTCGCACCGCTGACGATGGACTTCACGTTCACGAAGGGCTACTACGCCCGCGTCGAAGGTGGTCGACTCTACGGGCGGCTGTTCCGCCTGTTTTACGAGCCGCTGCTCCGAGCGCTCGCGGACGCCCACGACGCCCCGATCATCGACTACCTCGGGGCGTTCCGGTACGCGTTGGCCGGCGAATTCGCCGCGACCGCCGATCTCGCTCGCCGACTGCAGACGCCCCGGACGTGGGGACTCGAGGTCGGGACGCTCGGCGACGCCTACGACCTCGCCGGCTTCGACGGGACTGCACAGGTCGACCTCGGCCGTCACGAACACGACCACCGCGCAGTCGACGGCGAGGCCGGTCTCGAGGGAATGAGCCGCGAGGTTGCCGCCGCGCTCCTGTGTGTGCTTGAAGACCACGGCGTCGCCCCCGACTACGAGACACTCCCCGATCGCTATCGGGCCGCCGGGACAGCGCTGATCGAACAGTACCGTGCCGACGCAGCGTTCAACGGCCTCGAGTACGATCTCGCCGGCGAGCGAGCGCAGGTGACACGCTACGCCGAGTCGATCGCGCCGACCAAGGCCGACACCGACATGCGCCTCCCGCGATGGGTCGACGCGCCGTTCGAACCGGCAGACGTGCTCGCGGCGACTCGCCCATGGCAGCATCACCACGCTGGATCGCGCTCACAAGACTAATCCCATCACCCGCCGTTGGACCGGGTATGGACGCGACCGCCGACGAACTGGCCGGCGTGGTCGACCTCTTCGGCGGGTTGACCCGCGCGGAACTCGCGCGGGCGCTCGACGAGGCCGCCTACCGCGCTGACGGGCTGGCAGTCGACGATACAGCCCTCGCAACCGCGATCGACGAGGCACTCACGTCGTTCGCGCTCGTTCGATACGACCCCCCCAGTGATGACGACGGGGAGACGGCTGCGGACGGCGAGGCGCTGCTGGTTCCGGGGCCAACGGCCTTTCCCGTCGTTCCAGAGCACGCGGAAGACGTGCCCCACATCCTCGACGTCGACCGACGACATCCCGATCGCGAGCGACTCGGCGAGGCGGCTCGCGAGCGATTCAGCAACGCCGTCACCGAGGCCATCACAGAACGCGACGACGACCGGCTCAGAACGCTCCTCGATGTCAGCTACGATCTCGAAGCGTGGGCTCCGGTCGATCTCACGGACGAACGGACGCGACTGGAGGACGCCCTCGAGGAATGACGACAAGACTGACCCTCGAACCGGTCGCAGCGTACGGGGCTACCGAGATCGACGACCAGGAGTACGACGCGGCCGTCCTCGCGCCGATCGTCGACCGCGACGGCGAGGACCATCTGCTGTTTACCCGGCGAGCCGACCACCTCGGGGAGCACCCCGGCCAGATGAGTTTCCCCGGTGGCGGGGCCGAACCGGAAGACGAAACGATCCTCGAGACCGCACTCCGGGAGGCGAACGAGGAGATCGGCCTGGAGCCAAGCGAAGCCGAAATCGTCGGCCAACTCGACGACATACGGACGGTCACCGAGTACGCCGTCACGCCATTCGTCGCCCACGTCCCAGACCGCGAGTACGTCCGCGACGACAACGAGGTCGCCGAGATCGTCGTCCTCCCGCTGTCGGGACTGCTCGACCCCGACAACTACGAGTACGAACGCCGCTCTCACCCCTACTACGGCGACATCGTTATCCACTACTTCCATGTCGACGGCTACACCGTCTGGGGCGCGACCGGCCGAATCCTGGTACAACTGCTCGAGTTGGCGACAGCGTTTGAAGCACCCGAAACGGTCGACCGCTCGAGCGTCTGACGCCGAGTGTCAGTCGGACTGCTCGTCTCGGACTGACTCGAGGCGCATCAAGGGATAGCCGTCTTCCATTTCCATGCGGGTGACGACCTCACACCCCTCGTAGTCGACGACGATCTCGACCTCGAGAAAGCGGCCGGTGAGTTCGGTGTAATCGGCCGTCGACTCGGCGAGTTCGGCCTCGAGTTCGTCGGTCAGCACGTCGACGGTCACCGCAGTGCAGTGAGGCTGATTTTCGATCGACTCCTCGATTGCTGACTCGAGGCTCGCGGCGCTGTCCGGTGAGACGGGCGTGCCGGCGAACTGGTGGTACAGCGAGCCGAACTTGATGCCGGCCTCGAAGCAGGCGGCTTCCGCATCCGTGGGTGTCGTGTCTGTAGACATGTACAGGCCCTCGGGTGCGGTCGGGAAGGGGATTGCGATGCGAGCGGATCCGAGGCGCGAGGCGTGGGTGGACACGGGGGATGCATGACACCATCGACCGCGCTGGGGCCGAATCGCATGGTACTTATCGACGCTGGCCCTCACACCGAACGAATGGCACAGTCAGTCCTGCTCACGGGGGCTGCGGGGCGGGTCGGAACGGCCATCCTCGGCGGCCTGTCGGATGACTACGAGTGGCGGTTGCTGGATCGCGATCCACCGACGGGCGACCAGCCGGGCGAGTTCGTCGTCGCGGATATCACTGACGACGAGGCCGTCCGCGAGGCAATGGAAGGCATCGACGTCGTGATCCACCTCGCAGGCGACCCGCGACCGGAAGCGCCGTGGAACAGCGTCCTGACCAACAACATCGACGGCACGCAGACGGTCTTCGAGGCTGCCGTCGACGCCGGCGTCGAGAAGGTCGCCTTCGCCTCGTCGAATCACGCTGTCGGCAACTACGAGACCGAGGAACGCACGCCCGAGATGTATCGGGCCCACGACGAGTATCTGCTCGATGGCACGGAACTCCCGCGACCGAGTAACCTCTATGGCGTCTCGAAAGCCGCCGGCGAAACCCTCGGCCGCTACTACCACGACGAACACGATCTCTCGGTCGTCTGCGTTCGCATCGGCAACCTCACCGAGGGCCATCCGCCGATCGATTACGAGCGCGGACAGGCGATGTGGCTCTCCTACCGTGACTGTGCACACCTGTTCGACCGCTGTATTCAAGCCACCTACGACTACGAGATCGTCTACGGCATCTCCGACAACGACCGCAAGTACTACTCGATAGAGCGCGCCCGCGACGTCCTCGACTACGACCCACAGGACAACTCCGCTCATTACGACGGCGACGAACGGGTCCTCGAGCCCGACGCCTGAACGCCGCCGACACCACCCGAACTTGTTCTGTCGATTAAAACAGCCCCTCGACGTCTTTCTCGCGAGCCTGTCGCCGGCCGACGTGCTCTTTGAGCCGCTGGAAGACGATCCCCCGATGCTCGTCCTCGCGAACGAAATCGAACAACAACGTGATGAATTGACTGTCGTCCGCGCCGGCCTCGAGGTCCCGCCGCGCGTACGCTCGTGCCTGCTCGATCGGCCCCGTCTCGTACCCGAATTCCTCGGCGAGGACGACCGCCGCGATCGTCGTCGGCCCGACATCAAGATCCGATAGCGTCGGGACGGTTCCCTCGTGTTCGAGCCGTACCGGTGGCTGCCGTTCGATTAGTTCGGGATCGGCCGCGAGCCCTGTGAGAAACGACCGGACTGAGTCAAGTTGAAGCCCGCGATAGTCGGCGGGCAACCCCGAGAGATACATCCCGGCGCTCTCGGCCAACCCGACCGCCCCACCCCAGTTGCGCTTGCGGGCGTGGGACACCGCGGCGCTGTACTGGATGAGGCCATGTAGCAGGCGCTCGTCGTCGTTTCCGGCCTCGAGGTCGAGCCACCGGTCCTCCCAGGCGTCGTGGGCAGCATGGTAGTGACCGTCGTTGAAGATCGCGACGCCGGCCCGGAGGTGATCGCGCATAGTCTCTGTTGGGTCTCGAGACTCGAGAACGTGACGGAACCAACGACCGCCGAAGAGTCGGTCGACAACGGCATCGGCCCACACGGGAGCGAGACGCCGTCACCGAGGTGGCGACAGCAGGCGTTCGCCCGGCAGGGCGAACGGGACAACCACAGATCGATGACACACCCGGTTACTCTCCCTCACCGGCAGGACGGGAATCAACGTAGAGCGGATATCGGGAGTAGTATGTCATCATTTCCATCCCATAGCACATGGTTGCGATCTCGTAAGCAATATATACCGTCGAATCGATCCGTGACCGTCCGAATCCGGTCGTGTCTCGCGAGCGGCCGGTGGTTCTCCCGTGTCGTCTGGCAGTAGTACCGCCGCTCGAACGGTGAGAGGAGTTCAGCCGCCACGCGAAGCCGGCCGTTCAGCCGTCGAACCCCGGCTCGAATCGGAACGTTCCGTTGCGCTGAATCACTGTGCCGTCGATCTCGAGGCGGGAGTCCTCGCTGACATCGGTGAGCAAGTCGACGTGGACCGCCGAATCGTTGCCGGACTCATCGTCGGGAAGACAGGAATCGTAGGCCCGACCGAGCGCGAGATGAACGGTGTCGCCCATCTTCTCGTCGAAAAGAATGTTGTCCGTGTAGCGGTCGATGCCGCGATTCATGCCGATTCCGAGTTCGCCCAGTCGTCGTGCACCCTCGTCCGTCTCGAGGATGTCGCCAATGACGGCCGCGCCCTGGTCAGCATCGTAGTCGACGACCTCGCCGGCTTCGAACTCGAGACAGACGTTCCGAACGGTCTCCCCCCGAAGGGTCATCGGCACGTCGAACGTTACCGCCCCCTCGGTCGCGGCAGGTGCCGTAAAGACCTCACCGCTTGGCAGGTTATGCGAGTCGTACGCAACCGATGCAGCGCTGTTGACCGCCGTACGATCGTCGATTCGCATGGTCAGGTCAGTTCCCTCCGAGACGAGGCGCACCTCGTCGCCGTTATCGAGGAGTGCCTTGAGCTGGGCCATCTCCTCGGCGAGCGACTCCCAGTCCCGCAAAATGGCGTCGTAAGCGAAGTCTCGGTACTCCTCGTAGGCCATGTTCGCTTGCTGAGCGAGCGATCGTGTCGGATGGACCGTCGACACCCAGCGGGTATCCAGCCGCGCCTCGCGAATCTCACGTCTGGCGGTGTTGTACGATCGACGCTGCTCACCGGAAACATCAGCCGTCGCGCTCGTGTTTCGACCGCCGCCAAGCGAAAGGTAGACATCGGTGTTCTCGAGCAGCGCGAGTTCGTGGGCAGGGTCCGTTTCGAAGTCGCCGTCGTGGGCCTGGAGATAGGCCCGCGTAATCTCGTCTGAGCTGTAGGTTGCGAGCAAGTTTGCCCCGCGGTTTCCGAGTTCCTCGGCGACGGCGACCGCCAGCTCGTGGGCGTCCGGGCCGACCGAGCAAACGACGTTGTCACCCGCCTCAATGCGAGCGCTCCAGTCGACAAGCACCGCTGCGTGTTCGCGTACGCGTTCGTCCATAGTCGTGTCTCGTGAGAGAGTAACTAAACACTCCCCGTTCGACGACACGACCACTGCGGTTCAGACCGAATGCGTGTCGTCAGCGACCAGCCCCTCTCGCGAGCGTACGACCGAGACGATGGCATAGACAACCGGCGTATCGAGGAGAGCGATCAGGAACTTCAGCAGGTACTGGCCAATCATCAACGAGAGCAAGACATCGGTCGGGAGCACGGCACCGACGCCGAGGATCGCCGGCGCGATGGCGAACGCGACCGACACGAAAATGACGGTATCGATCGCCTGGCTGCTCGCCGTCGAAGCGATGTTGCGAAGCCAGAGCATCTCGGCACCGGTGTACTCCCGAATCCGGTGAAAAACGATTACGTCCCAATTCTGGCTGACGATGTACGCGAGCAGACTCCCGAGGACGATGTTCGTCGATGCACCGAGAACCGTCTCGAACTGTCCAGCAGCGCTGGGGTCGGCCGCTGGTGCAGCGATCGTCGACCAGACGAGCCCGAGGACGACGAAATTCAGGACGAATCCCACGTTGACGACGATCTGGCCCGCACGCCGGCCGTACAGCTCGGTATAGCAGTCACTCGCAAGAAACGTCAACGCGTACGCGAGTGCCGCACCGGGCAACGCGAGTCGGGCCCCCGTAACCGGGAGTGAAATAGGCAGTTCGAACGCCAATACCTTCGACGCAGTCACCTGTGCGGTCACGAGCGCCGTCACGAAAAGCCCGATCAAGGCCACCTGCGCGACCGTCGGCGCTCCTCGGGACCGTGTCTTGCTCATATCGCCGCTACCCATCGAACTAACCTAAACGATGCTATTCGGCTGCTCTTCGAACCTGCATGTAACGACGGTCGGCACGCTTGAGTGACGTTTCAGCTACGAGTCCAGTTCCACGCAACTCGATTTCGACCGATTCGAGAACAGTTCTGGACAAACAGTGAGTTTGCCTCACAGCAGAACGGACGGGACTAGCCCACTTTCGTCGCTTTCTGTCCGTGAAATCCGAGTCGGTTACAGCAGTCCAGCCGCTTCACTGCCAGCTCGAGTGGTCAACACGTCGGTTTCTCAAGCAGCCATCGTATCGATAATCAAGAACAGACGAATCAGCCGTTTCCTCGGTCCTTGTCGGTTGATCGTTGGATACGAATATCTATTATTTTTGTTTCGATACATAGTGCATAACATAACTGTTATACGTGTCGGGGGTCTCTCTTGAATTGCAATGGCGAAAGGAAACGTTGATTTCTTCAACGACACAGGCGGCTACGGTTTCATTTCGACGGACGACGCGGACGATGACGTTTTCTTCCACATGGAAGACGTTGGCGGTCCGGACCTCGAAGAAGGCACAGACATCGAATTCGACATCGAACAGGCCCCCAAGGGCCCCCGCGCCACCAACGTCACCCGCCTGTAATACGGCTTCTTACGTTCGGTAACGGGTTTCACATTCGACTATCATTCTTCAGCGTACTACTTACTCGACGAGCAGTCACAAGAGTGTCTGTACACCAATCACTGGACGTCCAGTAGCAACTTACAGCGACACATAGGGCAACTACCAGAGCCCGACCACGCCTCTACCGCTCACCGAGGTTTCAACGCCGTGCACTCTCGTGCTGTGAGTCAGTCCGTGTCACCGCGATCCGATTTAATTTGTTGTTACTAACTAGAACAGAATCTATGAATTCGATTATCCTCAGTAGCCCCACGAAACGTGTTCAGAACAGTCGATACGAAATCGATAACAAATAGTCGGGTTCCCGTTCGTCCACTCGGCTACACAATGGACGATCTGACAGGGTTTCAACGCGACCTGCTATACGTGATCGCGGGGGCCGATCAACCGTCCGGTCAGGATGTAAAAGACGAAGTCGAGACATACTACAACAGTGAGATCAATCACGGGCGATTGTACCCGAACCTCGATACCCTTGTCAACAAGGATCTCGTCGAGAAAGGACAACTCGATCGGCGAACGAACTACTACGAGCTCAGTGATCAGGGACGTCAAGCGATCGAAGAGCGTCGACAGTGGGAACAACAATATCTCGACGAGTAAGACCGTTGCTCCCCGCTTGTCACAGCTCTCGCCCTGTCTCGAGCATCACGTACAGGTCGTACTACGATTGCTCGTGCTGAACGCGAAGTTGTACCAATGAAATCCTGACCTGACAGCAGGTGATCGTTATGCGTCCCGTCCAATGAGCGGGTACTATCTCGATCACTACTGCAGTGACGGCTGAGATTACATTCTGATCTAGCTGGTATTGACGATGACTGCCATTTTATAGTAACAACTGAGATAACTCACATCGAATTGCACAGCTGTCGTGCGATCAGGTGTGAAATGACGTTCAGAGACACTTTCGATGGAGGAATGATGGCCACACAGCAATCTCTGTGTGAGTGATATGGGGGTATGAATGAAAGCGGCGAATCGACGTTCCCAGAGGGTCGCCCACTCCAGTAGTTGCCGATACGCAGGCGAGCTTATCTTCCGTGTTCGGGATGGGTACGGGAGGCACCTCGCCGCTATGGCCGCTGTAATGCCGATCGGCGGAATCGAACCGCCGTCA